>JACKZZ010013531.1_pt1 | contig 31436 bp, 41 predicted proteins | sample 8027871 | NCBI WGS metagenome assembly JACKZZ01 (sample SAMN15724774, study PRJNA655200) | protist metagenome | isolation source: fluorescence activated cell sorting (FACS) single amplified genomes of... | place: USA: West Boothbay Harbor, Gulf of Maine | collected 2000-07-19
AAATTAAGTACTAAATTAGATGTTAATCTTTTTGATAAGCCAGCTCTAGAGTCTGCTTTAGGTAAAATAGCTAGCAATAATCAGGTTTTAAAATTACAAGCACCAAAACTTGTAACTAACCTCGTTATATTTAATTCTTTAAGTCGTTTTTAAGTTTTTTATGAAAGTTTCTCGCTATGATCATGTAAAAAAAAATGGTGTAGATTTTTTATTTTTTGCTGCACCATGGGTAAAAAAAGGTTCTAGTTCTTTTAATTCAAAAGTTTCAGTTAAAGTTATTCGTTCAACTAAACGTAAGTTAAATCAAAAATTTTTTAATGTGCAGGATTTACATTTATATAATATTGTTCGCTATTACTTTAGTAGGTATAATGAAGATAAGCATGTAGTGACTCAGGTTTCCTTTGATAGTTTATTTAATGCTTTAACCTTTATCTTATTAAAGGATATTAAAAATGCTAAAGTGACTAAAGTTGATCTATTTAATATGATCAATACTTTAACTATTTTTTTACCTCTCATTAGAGAGTCTGAGTACTTTAAATTAAATAAAGTATTATATTTATATTATTTAAATAGTAAGTTTAGTAGGTGTAAAGTAAATTTATTTAGCCCTTATTCTATTTCAGCGGAAATTAGAGCTGTTTTTACTTCTAAAAGAGGTATTGGTAAATTAGTAGATGAATCTAGGAAAGTAGTTCATTCCAGTAATAAGGATTTACGTTTATTATTAGCTGAGGTATAAAGGGGGTCTTTTTTTTAATAGTTTTATGTATCATTTAAATAATAATAGCGGTATTAATAATAAGAATAAGCAGTATAAGAAATTAGTTTTTGTTAGTAATAGTAATACTAAAGTACAGTTTGCCTATTTTGAAAAATCTAAGTATAATGCTTATATGCAATTAGCCTACAAAGATAATTCTTTTGTATGGCAAAGGTGAATGAAATCTTTAAATGATAGAAAAGATTTTTTTGATGCACGTAAAAAAGTCTTCTTGAAAAGTTTAGAAGTTAACTATCCCCACTTGGATATAAAGTCTTTAGGCAAGCCATCTAGTGATTATATTAGTGCTAATATAGGCACTTATCAACTAACTGCTGTATCAAAGATTAATACTTTAAAACGTAAGCGCTCTAACTTTTTTACTTATAGAAAATTTAGGTTTAATCAACTAAGATTATTTTATACTACTTGTAATCAAAGGCAGTTTAAAAACTTATATAATAATTATAATTATATTAAGAAGGGTGTTTTAGATCATTTTTTGTTGAGTTTAGAAGGTCGTTTAGAATTCTTTTTGTTTAGAACTAACTTTTTTCCCTCTAAATATTTTATTAGGCAGTACTTATCACACCATGGTGTATTAGTAAATGGTTATAAAGTTTATAATAAAAATTATTTGTTAAAGCCTTGAGATATTGTATCTTTTAATAAAAAAAATCATTTACGTATTTTTGAAAGTTTAAAGAGTTCTTTGGGTTTAGTAAATTTAAGGCGTAGCTTTGATGTAGATTTTAATACTTTAAAGGTCAATAAAACATTATTTAAAAAGTTCAGTGTTTTAAATATTAGTCCTTTACTGTCCTTAAACTTTTTTACTAATTACCCTAGATATATGGAAGTTGATTATGTTTTATTAGAGGCAATGTTTATCCGCAATCCTTCTTTTAAAGAAGTACAAATTCCTGGTGATAGTGAATTAAGTCCGGATAACCGTTCATTTTATAAATTATAAATTTTATATGGTAGAAATTACTATTAATGGTATAAAAAGAAAAGTTAAACCTGGTTTAACTATTATGCAGGCTTGTGAATTAAATAACATTAGTATTCCTCACTTTTGTTATCATGATAAATTATCTATTGCAGGTAATTGTCGTATGTGTTTAGTTGAAGTTATAGAGAACCCCAATAACCCCTTAGTAAAGCGTATAGCTTCTTGTGCTAGGAATGTTTCTAGTGGTATGGATATTTATACTAATACAGCTTTAGTAAAGAAAGCAAGGGAAGGAGTATTAGAGTTTTTATTAGCAAATCATCCTTTAGATTGTCCTATTTGTGATCAAGGAGGTGAGTGTGATTTGCAAGACCAATCTGTAATTTTCGGTGGAGACCGTGGTAGGTTCTATGAATTGAAGCGTGCTACTGAAGATAAAAACTGTGGTCCATTAGTTAAGACTCTAATGACTAGGTGTATACATTGTACTAGGTGTATTCGCTTTTCTACTGAAGTAGCTGGTGTACCTATTATGGGTACTACTGGGCGCGGTGCAGATATGGAGGTAGGCTTTTATATTGAAAAAGTATTAGCGTCCGAAGTTTCTGGTAATGTTATTGATTTATGTCCTGTTGGTGCATTGACTTCGAAACCCTATGCCTTTACTGCGCGATCCTGGGAGTTACGTTCTTTTAATTCAATTGACTTGTTCGATGCTTTTGGTAGTAATATTCGTGTTGATGTGAGAGGTTCTAGTATTATGCGTATTTTACCGCGTATTAATGATTCGCTGAATGAGGATTGAATTTCTGATAAAATTCGTTTTGTATATGATGGTTTAAAAGTTCAAAGGTTATTATCACCTTATGTACGTGTAAATGGTCACTTAGTTAAAAGCAGTTGGCAAAAAGCTTTTGGTTATATACGTAGTTTTATATTTATGGCTTTATCTGATCCTAACTTTAAGAATAACTTTAATTTACAAGGTATTGCAGGTAATTTTGTAGATGCCGAAGCTCTCATTGCTTTTAAAGATTTATTTAATAAGTTAGGGTCTGCTAATTATGATATAAACCAAGATGGAAGTGTATTTAATAATGATTTTAGGTACAATTATTTGTTTAATACTTCTTTAAGTAATCTTAATAAGGCTGATATTTGTTTATTGATTGCAACTAATCCTAGGTTAGAAGCACCTATTCTTAATGTTAAAATAAGAAAATTATTTTTAAATGATGTTTCAATCTATAATTTAGGTTTTTTTTCTTCACTCAATTATTATGTTAGGTCATTAGGTAATAATGCTGATATTCTAGTTAAGATATTAGAGGGTAACCATTGGTTTTGTCAAAAATTATTAATGTGCCAACGTCCTCTAATACTGGTAGGATCAAGTTTTTACCAACGAGTTGATTCGTTATATAAGTTATTACCTTATCTCTATGAATTTCTACATAGGACTAATAGCTTTAAGTTTGATAATGTTGATTTTATTTCCATAAATAGCTTACATTCTTCCGGTAATTTAGTTACTGGACTTGATTTAAATATTCAACCCAGCTATTACACTAGGTCATCAAATATTAATTATAAAAATAATTTATATTATTTATTAGGCGCAGATGATATCAGTAAGCCTATAAAATCATCTATTGATTCCTCTAATAATTTTATAGTATATCAAGGCCATCATGGAGATCAATCAGCTTCTTCTGCTGATGTGATTTTGCCTAGTATTACTTATTTTGAAAAAGATTCAAATTTTAGTTCATTATTTGGTAATAATACTAAATTAAAGGCTGTTTTTTATAGCTTAGGTAGGGCTCGTAATGATTGAAAGATATTACGTGCGTTATCTGATATATTAAATGTATCTTTAGGTTATACTTCAAAAATTGAAGTAGTAAATAGGTTAAGTGAAGTTTGCCCTTCGTTTAAGTATGCGTGAACTAAAGATAGTCATTGGGACTTACAGGTTATTAATGCTATTAGTGCTTCAAGGGAGGTTATTTGTATTAATAATACTCCATTTAGTTCATATATTAATAATTTTTATTTAAATGATGCTGTTTCGAGGTCTTCAAGTACTATGTCATTGTGTTCATCTATTTATAATTATAAGCATCTTACTTTTTAGTTTTTACTCTATTTTGAGTAGTTTGAGGTATCCAAGCGGTTAAAGGAGGTTGGCTGTAAACCAATTGTGTTTCACTTCGCAGGTTCGAATCCTGTCCTCACCATCTTTTTTTAGTTTTTATGACTTTATTTTATTATTTATTTTTTAGCTTAGGTCTTTTTTGTGGTGTTGGTGTTATCTTTTCAAGAAATACTGTGCACTCTATTTTGTTTCTTATATTATTATTTTGTAATGTAGTAGGTTTATTATTTTTATTAAATGTTGAATATTTAGCTATGGTTTTTATTATTGTATATATTGGTGCTATTGCTGTATTATTTCTTTTTGTAGTTATGATGTTAAATTTAAAGTTATTGGATCTTGCAGATATTTCGTGAAGATATATTCCAGTAGGTGTTTTAATTAGTAGTATTTTTTTACTTGAAATTTTTGCATTGTATCTTAGGTATAATTCAGACAATATTTTTATGTTATCAAGCTTATTTGATTATAATGATTCTTTTTTTATAAGTTCAAATAGGTCTGTTTATTTTCAAGATACTTATGTTAATTGGGTAAACGTTTTAGAGAATAATGATAATATTCATGTTATTGGTCAGGTTATGTATACTTATTACTTTATTGCCTTTTTACTATCGAGTATTGTGTTACTGATTTCAATGGTTGGTGCAATTGTATTGACTTTACCTGATCAAATCATTTATAAGAGGCAGCATTTATTTAAACAAATTGGGAGAAAGGTTGAAGTATCTTTATTAAAGTAATTTAAAATTTTTTATGTATTTATTTGTTTTATATATTCCATTAATTAGTGTTATTTGTACCGGTTTATTCGGTAAGTTTTTAGGTAAAAAAGGTGTAGTTATTATTAATATTAGTTCAATGATCATGACTTTTTTAGTGTCGTCATTTATCTTTATAGAGGTTTGCTTGTATAAGTATACTTGTTTAATTATTCTAGGGGATTGGATAAATTGTGGGGTTTTAAACTTATCATTTGAGTTTCTTTTTGATGCTATTACTGCTGTTATGCTACTTGTTGTGAGCTTTATTTCTTTATTAGTACATATTTATTCGTTAGAGTATATGAAAGCGGATCCCCATTTGATTAGGTTCATGACCTACTTATCGTTATTTACTTTTTTTATGTTTGTTTTAGTTACTTCAGGTAATTTTGTTCAACTTTTCCTAGGTTGGGAAGGTGTAGGGTTAGCTTCTTATTTACTTGTAAATTTTTGGTTTACCCGTACTCAAGCGAATATTTCTGCTTTAAAAGCTGTTATTGTAAATCGTTTTGGTGATTTTGCTGTATATATTGCAATGTTACTAATTTTTTTTACATTCAAAACTTTAAGTTTTTATTCTGTATTTTCTTTGAGTTATGCTTTTTCAGAAGAAACTATAACTATATTTGGTTATAAGTTTTATTTATTAACTTTAATTAGTTTTTTTCTTTTCATGGGTGCAGTTGGTAAGTCTGCGCAAGTAGGGTTACATATTTGGTTACCTGATGCAATGGAGGGCCCTACTCCTGTATCTGCTTTAATTCATGCAGCTACTATGGTTACTGCTGGTATTTTTTTAATTATCAGGTGTTCTCCAATTTTAGAATATTCCCCTAGTGTATTAGTTATTATAACTATTTTTGGTGCACTTACTGCATTCATTTCTGCTACTATAGGTTTAGTACAAAATGATATTAAAAAAGTGATTGCTTATTCTACATGTAGTCAGTTGGGGTACATGATTTTTGCTTGTGGTTTGTCAAATTATTCTGCTAGCTTTTTTCATTTAATTAATCATGCGTTTTTTAAAGCACTACTTTTTTTGTGCGCAGGTTCAGTTATCCATGCTTTAATGGATGAACAGGATATTAGGCGTATGGGTGGTTTGGCTAAGTTATTACCTTTGACTTATGTTTTAATGTTAATTGGTTCTCTATCTTTGTTAGGTTTCCCCTTTTTAACTGGTTTTTATTCAAAAGATGTTATTTTAGAGTTAGCATACTCTCATTATAGTGTTAGTGGTCTATTTGCTTACTGGTTAGGTACTATATCTGTGTTTTTTACTGCATTTTATTCTTGTAGGTTATTACATTTAACTTTTTGGACTAAAGTGACTAGTGCCTATAAAGAAGTTTTAAAGGGTGCTCATGAACCTACATATCTAATGTTTATTGCTTTAATTCCCTTAGCATTTGGGAGTATTTTTTGGGGGTATTTAACAAAAGATATGTTTATTGGGCTTGGTACTGATTTTTGGCAAAATTCCATTTTTATTTTACCTAAAAATTATATAATTATTGAAGCAGAGTTTTTACCTACCTATATTAAGTTAATTCCATTTTTTTTTAGTATGTTTGGCGTAGGCATGTCGTTTATTGTTTATTACTCTTTTATTAATTTTCATTTGTTGGAGGTTTCACCTTTATTTTTGAATGTTTATAATTTTTTTGCGAAAAAGTGGTTGTTTGATTTTGTTTACTTACATTTTATTTATAAGCCGTTCTTCCTTTTCTCTTACTTTATAACTTTAAAGGTTATTGATAGGGGTCTTTTAGAGTATTTTGGTCCCTTAGGTATTGTAAGGTACTTAAATAAGCTTAGTATGAATCTAAGTAGGTTGCAAAGTGGGTTTATTTTCCATTATATTTTTTTCGCTATCTTAGCGATTATGTTTATTATGTTTATGTTATTGTTTAATGGAGATTTAATTTATCTTCATTTATCTGGTGAGTTTTTATTTGTTTTATTATGTATTTCGGTAGTAACATTTAATTATGTGATCAGATTTAAGTAAATCTTTTTTTTATGAATTTATTTAGAAATTTTTCGAAAGATAGTATGTATATTAAGCGTTTTGTTTTTTCCACAAACCATAAGGATATCGGTACTTTGTATATGATTTATGGTATTTTTGCTGGTATTTTAGGTACTATGTTCTCTGTATTTATGCGTTTAGAACTTAGTATGCCTGGTACTGGTATTTTTGACGGTAACTACCAGTTGTATAACGTTGTGGTTACTGGTCATGCTTTACTTATGATTTTCTTCTTTATTATGCCTGTTATGATAGGTGGTTTTGGTAATTGGATGGTTCCATTAATTATTGGAGCTCCTGATATGGCATTTCCTAGGTTGAATAACTTGAGTTTTTGGTTTTTAGTTCCTTCATTAGTTCTTGTTTTAAGTTCTGCTGTAGTTGAGCTTGGTGCTGGTACTGGTTGGACTGTATATCCACCATTATCTTCTATTGAATATCATTCAGGTCCTTCTGTAGATCTAGCCATTTTTAGTTTACACTTGGCTGGTATTTCCTCGATGATGGGTGCGATTAACTTTATTACTACCATCATTAATATGAGGGTACCTGGTATGAGAATGGTTGAGATGCCCTTATTTCCTTGGTCTGTTTTAGTCACTGCAGTGCTATTATTATTATCTTTACCTGTATTAGCTGGTGGTATTACTATGCTTTTAACTGATAGGAATTTTAATACAACCTTTTTTGATCCATCTGGTGGTGGTGATCCCGTATTATTTCAGCACTTATTCTGGTTTTTTGGTCATCCTGAAGTGTATATCATTATTTTACCAGGGTTTGGTATTGTCAGCCAAGTTATTGCTACTTTTTCTGGTAAACCTGTATTTGGTCATGTAGGTATGATTTATGCTATGATTGCTATTGGTGTATTAGGATTTATTGTTTGAGCGCACCATATGTATACTGTAGGTCTTGATGTTGATACACGTGCGTACTTCACTGCAGCTACTATGATTATTGCAGTACCTACTGGTATTAAAATTTTTAGTTGGCTTGCTACTATGTGGGGTGGTTTTATTAGAATGAAAGTTCCTATGTTATTTGTTTGTGGTTTCTTAGTATTATTTACTTTAGGTGGTGTGACTGGGGTAGTATTATCCAATGCGGGTTTAGATATTGCTTTACATGACACTTATTATGTTGTTGCTCATTTTCACTATGTATTATCTATGGGTGCTTTATTCTCAGCATTTGCTGGTTTTTATTATTGGTTTTGGAAGATTACTGGTTATAGTTACGATGAGTTCTTAGGTCGCGTACACTTTTGGTTATTATTTTGTGGGGTTAATATTACATTTTTCCCTATGCATTTTTTAGGTTTAGCCGGTATGCCTAGACGTATACCTGACTATCCAGACACTTATGCAGGCTTTAACTATATTGCTTCATTTGGTTCTTGGTTATCCTTATTTAGTATGTTTTTTTTCTTTTTTAGTATTTTTTCTGCTTTAGGTATCTTTGATAGGGTGCGTGACGTACAATTTTCCAATGGTATGCCCTTACGCAGTGATGCTTTAGATTTTAAGTTTTGGAATAGTGTAGTAAACTCTAGTTACTTTAAAATTAATGGTCCTATAGCATTTAGTGGGTTAGCGACTAAAGGTGTAGATGTTTTAAAAAATATGAAGTTTGGTGGTTATAGTATGAAAGTTAAAGGTACTATGTTTCCTAACAATTATTGATTTAGTAATGATACACATGCAACTATTTATCGTACTTTTGTTGGTTTTATACATAATGTTATATTTAAAAAAATGTCGTTAAATGTTAATACTTTTATTATTTTAGTATTAAGTATTTTTGTTTTTTTTGATGTTGTTGTTTCATCTTATGCTGCTTCTAATTTTCAACTATTATTTAATAGTCCTGCAAGCCCTGTTATGCAAGGTATTGTTGAATTACACGATTATATTATGTTTTTAATTTTCTTGATCTGTGTTTTTGTATTTTGTATTTTTTTTAGTACTTTAAGTTTTTTTTATAACCAAATTACTTTTAAAGATAGTAACTTTAGCTATTCGCCTTTTCAAAAAGAAAAAGGTAATGCTAAAGCTAATTTTAATGCAGATTTAATGAATATCAAACGTATTAAGCATTACATTTGGAAAGTATTTAGCTATAAGCAAATTACACACCATACTGTACTTGAAATTATTTGAACTTTAATCCCTTTTGGAATATTATTATTAATTATTTTTCCTTCTTGTTCCTTATTATATGCTATGAGTGAGGTTATAGAGCCTACTTTAACTTTAAAAGTTATTGGTAACCAGTGGTATTGAAATTATGAATATTCTGATTTTGCTTATAGAGTGTCGCCAGGTTACAAAAATAATTTATTTTTGGCAACCTTAACTAATTATAGTGAGTTTGCTGCTAAATATGTTTCTGGGTACTTTACTTATCATAATTTAGATTATATTGCTAATCGTGTTTTATATAGTGAGTATGTTTTAGTTCATTGAATTGATTATGATGTACAGTTATTTAATAATGTTGGTATTAGTTGGAGTAGCTTTGTAAGTGTACACGAGGGTATTTTTGATCTATGGTACTTTGTACTTGAAGGTAATCTTCCAGTAGTTAAGTTAGTAGTTTGGGAGTTTATATATTCTTTATGGAATTATTCTATTTTTTTTGTAAAAGGTTTTATGGGTGAAGATAGGATTTCTTTAATGGATTGGTTACCTCTTTTATATACTGATGTAGTTGTTGGTATTGAAAAAACTATTGGTTTATTATTATTTGATAATAATTATTGGAGTGATAATAGCACTTTTTTAAAGCATGAAACTATTAAGTATGATAGTCATTTAGTTGAAGATAATGATTTACTTTTAGGAGGGAAAAGGTTATTAGAAACTACAGTTCCTTTTGTAATACCAGTAAATACCCACATTCGTCTGTTAGTTACTGCTAATGATGTTATTCATAGTTTTGCTGTGCCTTCTTTAGGTATTAAGGTAGATGCTGTACCGGGTCGCCTTAGTGCTACATCTTTATATATAGATCAGGTAGGTAAATTTTATGGTCAATGTAGTGAGATCTGTGGTACTGGTCATGGCTTTATGCCTATTTATATTATTGCGGTGAAGCCTAGCGTGTTTGAATACTTTATAAACAGCTGGGTAGATCTTAAAAATATTTCTTACAATTTATTAAGTCATATAGCTTATTTAAATAAATAAGTTTTTTTAGAAAAAATTAAAAAATGAAAAAATCTTTTGTTTTTTCTAATTCGGAATTAATTAGCAAGTTATTTGAAGAAACTTTTAGGAATAAACAAGTTAAAAAAGCATCCTCTTTTATGGGTTCTAAAAGTAGTGATGTAGGTCGTGTTCTATCTGTAATTGATGGTGTAGCTACTGTTTCTGGTTTACATAATGTTAAAGCAGGGGAGTTAGTACGTTTTAGTGATGATTTATTTGGTCTTGCATTAAATTTAAATAGGAGTACTGTAAACGTGATTTTATTTGGTAGTGATCGTAATGTTCATCAAGGTGATTTAGCTACTGGTTCTTCTAATGTAGTTAGTGTGCCTACTGGTGAAGGTTTATTAGGGCGTGTTGTTGATCCATTAGGTCGTGCAATCGATGGTAAAGGTAAGTTTAGTGGTAACGTAGTTAATAAAGTTATTGAACCTACTGCTCCAGGTATCATTGGTCGTAAAAGTGTTCATGAGCCTATGCTTACAGGTTTGAAGGCTGTTGATAGTTTAGTTCCTGTAGGTAGAGGTCAGCGTGAGTTAATTATTGGTGATCGTCAAACAGGTAAAACTACTATTGCTGTAGATGCTATGTTAAATCAAGCAGGTGGTTTCTTAAATGATACTGATCAACTATATTGTGTTTATGCTGCTGTTGGTCAAAAAATTTCTGTAGTCTCTAATATTGCTAAAATGTTAGAAAATAAAAAAGCATTAAAACATAGTATTATTGTAGTTTCGGGTGCTAGTGATGCTGCTGCATTACAGTATATTACTCCTTATACTGCTTGCACTATGTCTGAATTTTTTAGAGATAGTGGTAGGCATTGTTTAGTAGTATATGATGATTTAAGTAAGCAAGCTGTTGCATATCGTCAGATGTCCCTTTTATTACGTAGGCCTCCTGGTCGTGAAGCATACCCTGGTGATGTATTCTATTTACATTCTAGGTTATTAGAGCGTGCTGCTAAGTTATCTGATGATTTAGGTGCTGGTTCTTTAACTGCATTACCTATTATTGAAACTCAAGCAGGTGATGTATCTGCTTATATTCCTACTAATGTAATTTCTATTACTGATGGTCAAATCTTTTTAGATTCAGAGTTATTCTATAATGGTATTAGACCAGCTATTAATGTAGGTCTATCTGTTAGTCGTGTAGGTTCGGCAGCACAGGTAGATATGATGAAGAAGTTAGCTGGTAATTTAAAGTTAGAGTTAGCTCAGTATCGTGAAGTTTTAGGTTTTACTAAGTTTGGTTCTGATTTAGATAAAGCGACTCAAATGTTATTAGATCGTGGTAGTTTATTAACTACTGCATTACGTCAAAACAAGTATGCACCTATTAGTATTGAGAAGCAAGTTTTAGTTATTTATGCTACTGTTAACGGTTATTTTGAAAATGTAGATGATTCAAATTTTGTACAAGTAGAGAAAGAGTTATTTGAAAAATTAGATAATTCTAAATTATTCTCTACTGTATTAAAATTAATGGCACGTAAAGATATTTTTTCTAAATATCAATTTATGCCTATGTCTATGTTCTTGCAGTTAGTTTATAAAGCATAATTGTTTAATATTTAGTGTATATTTTAAAATAATTTTATTGTAGAAATATTTTATTAGTAGTTTAAATAGGAATAGATATCTAGTGGATACTTAGGCATTGAAGTGCGAGGACGTTTTTATTACGACGAAATGTTAAGGGGAATAGTATAAAATTTTGTGATCCTTAACTATCCTGAATGGGAAACCATAATATAATTGTGTTATATTACTTAGCGAACTGAAACATCTTAGTAGCTAAAGGAAAAGAAATTAATTAAAGATTCTATTAGTAGCGGTGAGCGAATGTAGAGAAGGCTTTATACGGTTTTATACAATTTTTATTGTTCAGGAAGTAGAATAGTATTGGAATAACTAACGAGACAAGGTGATAGTCCTGTATACTTCTTATTAGCGTATATTTACAAGTAGGTCGATTCAAGCGGAATTTTGATCGAATATAAGGGGATCCATCCTCTAAGCCTAAATATACTTCAGTGACCGATAGTGTACAAGTATTGTGAAAGAAAAGTGAAAAGATAATAAACAGTGAAATAGATCTTGAAACTGGATATTTAAAGCAGTTATAGTATTTATTAGAATTATAATAAATAATTAACGTACCTTTTGTATAATGGGTCAGCGACTTAATAAGTTTAGCAAGCCGTAAGGCGTAGTGAAAGCGAATTTTAACAAGAATACTTAGTTAAACTTATTAGACTCGAAACCAAGTGATCTAACTATGAGCAGGTTGATAATAATTTAATACATTATTTGAGGACCGAACCCGTATATGTTGCAAAATATTGGGATGACTTGTTGTTAGGGGTGAAAGGCTAATCAAACTTGGAAATAGCTAGTTTTCTGCGAAATTTATTGAGGTAAAGTGTTATGTTACTTATTTTTAAAGGTAGAGCACTGGATAATTGATGGGGATATTACATCTTACTGATATTAACCAAACTCCGAATTTTAAATTAATTTTTATCATAGCAAACAGGCTTTAGGCGTAAGGTCTAGTGGCCGAGAAAACAACAGTTTAGATTGCACGTTAAAGTTCTTAAAAATAATTAAGTGCACGTAATAAAGATTAAAGTAATTATCGTTAGCAGATAGGCTTAGAAGCAGCCATTCTTTAAAGATAGCGTCAAAGCTCATTAACTCTTAGTTTGCTTTAATTTTTTAAAAATGTATGGAGCTTAAAATTATTTACTGAAACGGCAAATAATACTTTATTAAAAAAGTATTGTGGTAGCAGAACGTTCTGTAGGTCGTAGAAGCATTATTGATGAAATAATGTGGAGATATCAGAAGTGCGAATGCTGACATAAGTAGCGTAAAAGAATGTGAGAAACATTCTCGCCGAAAGTTTTAGATTTCTTATTACAGTTAATCTGTTTAAGGTTAATCGGCCCCTAAGGTTTATTATGAAAATAATAGCTGATGGGTATTAGTTTTATATTACTATATTATTTTAAAAGTGACTGAGTTCTACTTATTTATATTGCATTAAAAGATTTGCGATGTTTGTGGGTTAGCTTACTAGAAAAAACTTTGAATATTATAAACCGTATTAAAACCGACACAGGTATTCAGATAGAGTATATTAAGGCGTAGAGATAACAATATTGAAGGAACTCGGCAAAATGACTTCGTAACTTCGGGAGAAGAAGTGCCAACTAGGGGAAACCTGAAGTTGGTGAAACAGAACAGGGGGTAGCGACTGTTTATTAAAAACACAGGACTCTGCAAAATATTTTTATGAAGTATAGGGTCTGACGCCTGCCCGGTGCTCCAAGGTGAAATTAAGTGTGCTTTTAGCTTATTTATATAAATCCGAGTAAACGGCGGCTGTAACCATAACGGTCCTAAGGTAGCGAAATTCCTTGTCGGGTAAGTTCCGACCTGCATGAATGGCGTAACGACTTCCCCACTGTCTCCAATATTGACTCAGCGAAATTGAACTCTCTGTGAAGATGCAGAGTAATGGCGATTAGACGGGAAGACCCCGTGAACCTTTACTATAACCTTATAGTGTATTAAAAAATAAATTATGTAGTATAACTGTGATGCTTATGAACCCTTGACGCTAGTTAATTGGTGAGGCTACTTTGAAATAGCAGTTTTTTTATTTTTGTTACTAATTTTATAATATTACAGAATATTATAAAAGATATTGTATGGTTGGTAGTTTGACTGGGGTGGTCGTCTCCTAAAAGGTAACGGAGATGTGCACAAGGCATTCTTTTGTTAATTTAGAATTAACGTTGAAGTACAATGGCTAAAGTTTGCTTGACTGTGAGATTGACAGATCGAACAGGGATGAAAGTCGGCCATAGTGATCCATTAATGCTGTATGGAAAGGTTAATGCTCAACGGATAAAAGGTACTCCGGGGATAACAGGCTAATGAATCTTGAGAGCTCTCATTGATAGGTTCGTTTGGCACCTCGATGTCGACTCATCACATCCTGGGATTGCACAAGATCCCAAGGGTTCGGCTGTTCGCCGATTAAAGTGGTACGTGAGTTGGGTTTAGAACGTCGTGAGACAGTTCGGTTCCTATCTGTCGCCATACAAAATTGAAGAAAGGCTTTCTTAGTACGAGAGGACTAGAAAGTATATACCTCTGGTGGACCGGTTGTCATGCTTGTGGCATAGCCGGGTAGCTACGTATATTTTGAGTATTACTGAATATATATATAAGTAAGAAACTTTTTCTAATAAAAATTTTGTTAATTGAGTAGTAGACTACTACTTTGATAGGCTAGATGTTTAGGGTAGTGTAATACCTAATAAGCAGACTAGTACTAATTTTTTTGTATTTAAACTATATAAAATGTTTTTATGTTTTTTTTTTTTATTTTTGGTTATATAAAATAAAGTTTGATAATTCTTAAATGGTTGTTTATAATTTTGATAAAGTTATACGTGTTAAATTATTATTACCTGCAGGTTCCGCGAATAAGAATGTACAATTGCGTACAATCTTCAATAATTATAGGAGTACTTTTTATGACTCTTTTGTTGATTCTTTTAATAGCAGTACTTCAAATCTAGCTGCTGATATCTTGGTACGTACTATTGTATATATACCTACTCCAGGAAGTAATGCGGTTGAGTGTAGGTACGAAGTACTTGGGCCTTCCTTATATTCATTATTCAAGAAGTTTAATTTCTTGCAGCCTTATTATAAGACTGGGTTAGTTTTTTTTAAAGTATCTTTATTTGATTTATATAAGATGTTTTTGGTAAAAGATCAATATATGGCATTTGGTTCTAATATCAAATCTATTTTTTCTACTTTTTTAGGTTCTTTTTTTAGTTATAATATCCATAAAAAGAATTTATTATTTGTATTACTTTATTTAAAGCAAGGTGATAAAATTTTTTATTCAATGCGTTGCTTATCTCGATTTTATCGTACATTTTTTAAGTTATAACTTTCTTCTTGTTGTGTATAGCTCAGTTGGTAGAGCAACGGACTTTTAATCCGGAGGTCTTAGGTTCGATCCCTAATACATGCATAAAAGTTAATTTTTTGTATTTTTTTTTATTATGTTATTATTTGTTGATAGTATTAGTATATTTTTTTACTTTATTTTTAGTTTTTTTTTCTTTACTTTATTAGATTTTTCATCGTTTTTTATTATATTGTTCTTATTTATGATTGCTCAGATTTTGGTTATTTGTTTTATACCGAAATCTTATGTACAGATGTTAAAAGAAGTTTCCTTAAAAAGTAGTTTAATTTTCTTTTTAATGACTTTTTTTTTTGTGATTCGTTTATTGCAAATTGATAGCTCTAATTTAGCAGAGCAGTTTCAATTTTTATATACTTTCACTTGAGCTCCCGTGTTGAATATATCCTATTCCGTTGGTATCGACGGTTTGTCAATCTTTTTTATTTTATTAACTTCCTTTTTAACTCCAGTTTGTATTTTAGTAAGCTGGAATAGTATTAAATATAGAGTAAAAGACTTTTTAATTGTTTTATTAGTTATAGAATTTTTACTTGTTAATGTTTTTATTGTCACTGATTTATTTTACTTCTTTGTTTTTTTTGAGAGTGTATTAATTCCTATGTTCTTTATGATTGGTGTGTGGGGTTCTAGACAAAGGAAAATTCATGCAGTATATCAATTTTTTATTTATACTTTATTTGGATCAATTTTCTTATTTATTGGAATTTTAATAATTTTTTTAGAGTTAGGTACTACTAATTACTTATTAATTTTAAATTATGAATTTACTCAGCAATTACAAATGGTGCTTTGGTTACTTTTTTTTATGGCCTTCGCTGTTAAAGTACCTATGTTCCCTTTTCATATTTGGTTACCTGAGGCTCATGTGGAAGCTCCTACTGCTGGTTCTGTTATTTTAGCTGGTTTATTATTAAAGCTAGGTACTTATGGGTTTTTACGTTTTTCTTTAACTATGTTTCCTTATGGGTGTGTATACTTTAAACCACTTGTATATACTTTATGTATATTGGCTGTAGTATATACTTCAATTACTACTATAAGGCAGATTGATTTAAAAAAGATTATTGCTTACTCGTCAATTGGGCACATGAATTTTGTTATTTTAGGTTTATTTACTTCTAACTTGCAAGGTTTAGCAGGTAGTATTTATTTAATGCTGAGTCATGGTATTGTATCTAGTGCTTTATTTATTTGTGTTGGGCTTTTATATGATAGGTATCACACTAGGATTATTTTTTATTATCGAGGGCTTGTTCAATTTATGCCAATTTTTGCAATTTTCTTTTTCTTTTTTTCTGTGGCGAATGTAAGTTTTCCTGGTACTAGTAGCTTTGTTGGTGAACTACTAATATTATTAGGTTTATTTGAGCATAACGTTTTTGTTGCAGTTTTAGCCTGCTTAGGTGTAATCTTTGGTGTTATTTATTCTTTTTGGTTATATAATCGTATTATGTTTGGTAACTCGCATAAAGCATTAGATCGTTTTTTAGTTAATAAAATTTATGCAGATTTATCAAAGCGTGAGTTTCTTATTTTATTTATTTTATCATTTATTACCTTGTTAGGTGGTTTTTGCCCAAATATATTTTTAAATTTAATAAATAATTGTTTATATTCGTATATTGAATTATATTCACCGTTATATTATGATTTTAATTAAATTTTTTTGTTACTTTATATATTTAGTTGTATTTTATAGAATTTTTATTTTTTATTATACTACTTTTTTTTTATTTTGTTATATTATTGATTATTTGTTTTACCCCAACCAGTTATTAAGTCTTGATATTTTCTATTTTTATTATATTAATCAAGGTTACTATATCTTACTTAATGAGTCTTTGGCCTTTGAAGTTTATTGTTTTAGTTTTTTTTAGTATTATTTTAAGTTATTTATTAGTTATGTATACTGTTAGATTACAAAAGTTGCCTGGCGGCGTTTCTCTTAGGTATAAAATTATTGTTATTAGGCATGGTAAAAAAGTGAGTAGTCAGAAATTTAAAGAAGTTTTAGGTTATTATAATAAGGATTCGAATATTATTAAAGTTAAAATGGATTCGTTATATCATTGGTTAGGGAAGGGTGCTATTCTTAGTACACCTGTTTACAAGTTATTAGGTAATATTATTAAATTATAGTTTATGATTAATAAAAGTTATATTAAGGAGTTTAATATACAGCATTATTTTAATGCTATGAGGTTGAAAAAAGAGATGTTTTTTTCTTTAGGTGATAAAGTTGAAGTACAATACTTTGATATTTCGGATGATGAAGTGTCTAAACGTAAGTTTAGTGGTATTTGTATTAGTAAAAAAAATTTAGGAAGTAATAACTTTTCTTTTACCCTGAGATTTAATTATAAAAAAGATATTATTTATCAGCAATTTTTCTTTTATTCTCCTTTAATTAGATCTATCAAGGTTAGTGATTCTTCTTATAAAAAATCACGTTTTTATAAAGTAAAGGTTTAGTTAAAAGTAGTTTTTTTGAAGGTTTGGCGGAATTGGGAGACGCGGTAGACTTAAAATCTATTTTCATATTGAAGTATTGGTTCAAGTCCAATAACCTGTATTGCTTTTTTTATTTATTTTTATCTATGAAGTTAAATATTTATTATTTATTATTTATTAGTTTAGCTATGTTTACATTAACTTATATTTCTGTACCTTTATACAAAATTTTTTGTCAGAATTATGGATTAGGTGGTGCTGTACAGTATAATAACGATGTTAAGTTAGCTTTAGAGAATACATTAGTTACTAATAATAAATATGTAAATTTTTGATTTAATGCGCAAGTTCATGATAAGTTACCTTTAGTTTTTCATTGTGATAATTTAAATTTAAAGGTTTATATTGGCAAAAGTACTTTAGTTTTTTTTAATTTATATAACTATTCTAATGAAGATATTTTCTTTTCGTCTACTTATAATGTAATACCTTATAAAGCGGGCTTGTATTTTAACAAAATTCAGTGTTTTTGTTTTGAAGATCAAATAATTGAAGGTAAAAAGGCTATTGAATTGCCTGTTTTTTTTTTTATTGATAATAAGTTTTTATATGATTCAGGGATGAATAATATAAATAATATAGCGTTATCTTATTCAATTTTTAAAATAGATTATAATATTTAAATTATGACTAATAATAATAATATTAATCAAGATTTTAATGGAAATAACTTTTTTTCTAAAGCTGTAAATTGGAGGCTTGTGGCGCCGGGTCAAAAGCATTTATTTCATTTAGTTACCCCAAGCCCTTGGCCTTTTATGTCGTCGTTATCTGTATTATACTTAGCGACCGGAGGTGTTCTATACTTTCACTTTTATAAAATTGGTGGTTTTTTAAGTCTTTTAGGGTTGATTATGACCATTGCTGTAATGTATGTATGGTGGCGTGATATTGTACGTGAAGCTACTTTTTTAGGTTACCATAACTCAAAAGTACGTGAAGGTATACGTATGGGTTTCATTTTATTTGTAGCTACAGAAGTGATGTTTTTTGCTAGTTGGTTTTGGGCTTACTTCCACTCCAGCTTAGCACCTACTCCAGAATTAGGTGCTGTATGACCACCTATTGGGTTTGATAACTCCTTATGTATTAATCCAGCTACTGTACCTTTACTTAATACCATTATCTTATTAAGTTCTGGTGTAACTGTTACTTGAAGTCATAAAGCTATTCGTATAAATGATTTAACTACTGCGTTTTATAGTTTAGTTGCTACTATTATTTTAGGGCTTGAGTTTACTTTATTACAGGTTTGGGAGTATTTTTCTGCTAATTTTCATATTTCTGATAGTGTATATGGTTCTTGTTTTTACATGATTACTGGTTTTCATGGGTTTCATGTAGTTTGTGGGACTATATTTTTAATTATATGTTCTATTCGTTTAGCTAATGGACACTTTACTAAAGATAGACATGCTGGTTACGAGTTTGCTATTTGGTATTGGCATTTTGTGGATATTATTTGGGTTTTTGTATATATATTTTTATATTGGTGAGGTTCAAGCTTCTCCTTTTTTGGTTTATTTTAATAAAGCGTAAATTACTAAACACTTTAACAGCATATGAGTATGCTGAAATTGGTAGACAGGCTAGATTTAGGATCTAGTGATTTCAAAATCGTATGGGTTCAAGTCCCATTGCTCCTAAACTTATTTGCTTATTTTTTTTATGAAAAAAGGGTTACATCCTAAAAAAATAAAATTATATATTAGAAGTTATAAAGGTTCAGTTTTTTTATTTAAGAAACACCATAAGAATTATGATTTTTTATTAAATTTGCGTAAATTACTTAGTGATAAGTCAAAGCAATAGTTAATTAATTGTTTGTTATTTGTTTATAAGCCTAAAAAGAAGGGTCGTCCTTTTTTTTTTGGCTTTTTCAGAGGATTTTTTTTTATAGATATTTAATTTATATATTAAGTATTTTTTTTGTTGTTAGAGTTTGATTCTGGCTCCGAATGAATGCTTGCAACAGGCTTTACACATGCGAGTAGAACGTAAATATTTTTTTATTTGTCGTTGCGTGTTGGTGAGTAATACATGAGTATTTGAGTACTAGTCCGGTTGAAAAAATTGGATAATTCATAAAAATTTATATTGCTAGTATGTGAACTTATGGAGTTTTAGATTGTTGGTAAGGTAACGGCTTACCAAGTCTATAATGCTTAGCTGGTTTGAGAGAACGACCAGCCACATAGGGAATTAAAATGGCCCTAACTCTTTTTTTTGAGTCAGCAGTGGGGAATATTGGACAATGAGCGAAAGCTTGATCCTGCTATGTTGCCTGAGTGAAGAAGGCATATTTTTGTTGTAAAACTCTTTAACTAAGGAAGATAACTGACCGTACTTAGTGAATGAGCCCTGACTAACTTCGTGCCAGCAGTCGCGGTAATACGGAGAGGGCTAGTGTTATTCGTATTGACTGGGCGTAAAGCGTATGAAGGCTGCTATCTAAGTTTCTAGGTAAAACATAATTAATTTGTATGTCACTATTAATACTAGATAGCTAGAGTATTTTAGAATATAGTAGTACTTTAAGTGTAGAGGTGGAATTCTTATATATTTAAAGGACTAGCATTCGACGACGGTAACTATATATGAGGTACTGACGCTGTAGTACAAAAGCATGGGTAGCGAACTGGATTAGAGACCCAGGTAGTCCATGCCCTGACCGATGAACGTTAATTGTTAGAAGTGAGGTTAATTTTATTAACAATCTTTTAGTAATATAGCTAACGCGTTAAACGTTCCGCCTGAGGACTATGACCGCAAGGTTGAAACTCAAAGAAATTGACGGAGGGCTATAATAGCGGTGGAGTATGTTGTTTAATTTGATATTACGCAAAGAATCTTACCAGTTTTTGAATATTAGTAAAATGTAGCTTGTCTACTTGTATCTTGATATTTTATGCAAGATATAGCTATTACAGGTGTTGCATGGCTGTCTTCAGCTCGTGTTGCAAAGTGTTTTGTTAAGTCTTTATAACGAGCGCAATCCTTGTTCTTTATTATAAACTTGATTAGTTTTATTTAGAATACTGTTAATTAACTGTTAAAGGAAGGTAAGGAATAAGTCAAGTCATTATGACCTTAATAAACTGGGCTACAAACGTACTACAATGGGTACTACAATAAGTTGCTATAACGTAAGTTAACGCAAATCTTTTAAAAGTATCCTCAGTTCGGATTGTTCTCTGAAATTCGAGAGCATGAAGGTGGAATCGCTAGTAATCGTAAATAAGTTTGTTACGGTGAATATTTTTAACCCTAGTACACACTGCCCGTCACACGCTGGAAATTAGTTTTACTGTAAGTTAATTTTGTATAAAAATTATGCTGCTTTTTTGGTATCCAATTAATATGTATACATGAGGTAGTAGGTTATTATACATGTTTTCGAGGGTAAGATTAGTAACTGGTGTGAAGTCGTAACAAGGTAGCGGTAGGGGAACCTGTCGCTGGAAAATAGGTTTTTTTTATTTTATTTTTTAAATATTTTTAGGTGGGTATAGCTTAAGTGGTAGAGTAACAGTTTGTGACACTGTTGATACGAGTTCGAGTCTCGTTATCCACCTCTTTTTTTTTATAAATTTATATATTTTTTATGAACGAAATTATTTTTAAATCTGCTAAAGTAATTGGTGCAGGTATGGCAACCAGTGGTACTATTGGTGCTGGTGCAGGTATTGGTATTGTTTTTGGTGCTTATTTAATCGCGTTATCTAGGAACCCTAATTTACAAAAAGCTCTTTTTGGTAGCTTAATTTTAGGTTTTGCTTTAACTGAAGCAATGGGTTTATTAGGTATTATGATGGCTTTTCTTATCTTATTCCAATAATTTTTTTTGGTCTTAGGTAGCTTTTTTGAGTGTTATGTTTAAACTATTTTAAAAAACCTGATCCCATTCCGAACTCAATATGTAATTAAAATAGTTCAACTTTTTATTGTATACTATTATGAAACAAAGGTTGTAAGAAATTGATGTTATTGGATGCATAGTTTAATTGGGAAAACACATGCCTTGCACGTATGAATTATCAGTTCGAGTCTGATTGCGTCCATATTATATTAAAATATAATAATATACTTCTTGTAGTTTAATTGGTAAAACAATTCACTCATAATGAATAAGATATTGGTTCAAATCCGGTCAAGAGTATTTTTTAAATAAATAAATATTATTACGTATAGCTCAGTTGGTAGAGCGTTGGACTGTTAATCCAAAGGTCTTAGGTTCGATCCCTAATGCGTCCGTTTTTTTTTAAGGGGGTTCAGCTGATGGTATAGCTGGTTGGTCTCATAAGCCAAACTTCGGAGGTTCGAGTCCTCTCCCCCTCTACTTTTTAAGTGTGGCGCAAATGGCAGCGCGTCTGTTTTGGGAACAGAAGGTTGTAGGTTCGAGTCCTGCCACTCTGATTATAGTGTGAGCATGCTGGAATTGGTAGACAGGTTAGATTAAGGATCTAGTGATTTCAAAATCGTATGGGTTCAAGTCCCGTTGTTCACACATCTTATAATTAATATATAACTAGGTAGCTCAGCTTGGTAGAGCAGTGGCCTGAAAAGCCATGTGTCGGCGGTTCAAATCCGTTCCTAGTCATTTTTTCTAATTATTATTATCTTAAAGTTTTATATGTTACTATATAAAGGTATTTTTGAATTATCAATTTTTAGTTTTTTTTTATTATCCAAAGAAATATTATTCTATGGAGAGGAGCGTTTAATTACCGTTTGTTATTTATTTTTATTATTTGTAGGGTTTTTTAACACTTATCAAGGGGTTATAAATGACTTTAATGAGCGTGCTTCGTCAATTAAAGAGGAGTTAGATAATTATTACTTTAATATTATTAATACTATTGCAAATACCAAAAAATTTATTGCTCAATCTGTAGAGATCTTTAATAATTTATTATTATTATATAAATCTTTAATTAGTGAGTTTAACTTTTATTTCTTATATTTTTCAAATAAAAGTAATTTTAAAAAGTTTATGTTAAATTATAAAGCTAGCTGCATCTTAACTAATGCCAATAGTTTTTTTTGAAATGTTAAGCAAGCATTTGTTAAGTCGCATAATAGTCAATTTTTATTAAATGAGATTGCTTTAGATCAGTATGGTATAGATCTTTCTGTTAATAAGTCTAATGAATTAATTGCATTACTTAATAAACAAATTGAATTAAAGAAAAACTAAGTTTTATAGATTATGATATTAATAAATTACTTAACTAATGAATATTTATTTATTTTTGTGTTTTTAGTTTTAACTACTATTATTTCTACTTTAGCTCTTACTTTATCCTATACTGCAGTTTATCAAGATAACTATCTTGAAAAAATTTCAGTTTATGAGTGTGGTTTTGAGCCTTTTGAGGATACTCGTGTAAAGTTTGATGTTAGATTTTATCTTGTGTCGATTTTATTTATTATTTTTGATATTGAGATTATGTTCTTATTTCCTTGAGCTGTTTGCTTGAATAGGTTACCATTCTTTGCTACTTTTAATATGTTTATTTTTTTAATAGTATTAACTATTGGTTTTGTTTATGAGTGAAAGAAAGGTGCATTAGACTGGTCTTAAATTGGTTTTTAGATATTTTTACAGTATTTTTATGTTATTTTTTCCAGAAGATTTAGAAGTTAAAAGTGAATTTAAACAAGTACAAAGTTTTAGAAAGTGTATGTTTTTTCAATGAATTATTTTGTCCATAGAGCCTTCGACTTTATCCAATATATATTATTTAAATGAATTAAAGAATTTTTATTATATAAATAATATTGCTTTATTTACTGTTAAAAAAAGTATTTTACATAGTTTTTTAAGTTTTACTAATAATACTAACCTTTTTTATAATTTTATGTGTAGCCGCTTTATTTATTATCCATATTATACCGTTGGGCAACTGTTCAATTTAATTAAGTATAATTACGGTATTATTGTATCTCGTAAATATTTTACTTTAATAACTAAGGTTGAATATTTAGTAGAGCTTGCTAAGATATTTAAAAATAGTCAATTATTTAATGCAAAGTTTTTAATGGATATTTGTGTTACTGATTACCCTCAACGTGTAAATAGGTTTGAAGTATTACATTGCTTTTTAAGTAGTGCTTCTAATACCAGATTTTTTGTTAAATCTTTTGTTGGTGAATTAGGTGCTGTTGCTTCTTTATGCGAAGTTTTTCAGAGTGCAAATTGGTTAGAGCGTGAAGCGTGGGATCTTTATGGGGTTTTTTTTGTAAATCACCCTAATTTAAGGCGTATCCTTACTGATTATGGTTTCAAAGGATTTCCTTTTAGGAAAGATTTTCCATTAACTGGTTATGTAGAAGTGCGTTACGATGATGAAGTTTCTGCCATAGTATATGAGCCTTTAGAGGTCAGTCAAGAATATAGGTCTTTTAATTTTAGAAGTCCTTGGGAAGATTTTGTTGTATAAAGACTTTATAATTAGGCAAATTTTTTTGAAAAATCGAGTTATACATGAATTTAGTACTTAATAATAATTTACAACATAAAGTAAAAAATTTTGAGATGAACTTTGGTCCTCAACATCCTGCTGCCCATGGTGTGTTAAGGTTAGTGTTAGAGTTAGATGGTGAAGTAGTAAATCGTGCTGATCCTCATATTGGTTTACTACATAGGGCTACAGAAAAATTAATTGAAAATAAAACTTATATGCAGGCGTTGCCTTACATGGATAGGTTAGATTATGTATCCATGATGGCTCAAGAACATGCATATTCTTTAGCTATTGAAAAAATTTTGAATTGTGATGTACCAAAGCGTGCTTCTTATATCCGTGTAATTTTTTGTGAGCTAACCCGTATATTAAACCATTTATTAGCTGTGACTACTCATGCACTAGATGTTGGTGCTTTAACTCCTTTTCTTTGAGGGTTTGAAGAGAGGGAGAAGCTTATGGAGTTTTATGAGCGCGTTTCTGGTGCTAGGATGCATGCTGCATATATTAGGCCTGGTGGTGTATCTTTAGATATTCCTATGGGTTTATTATCAGATATTGCTGAATTTATTATACAGTTTCAATACCGTATTAATGAGTTTGAAGAGTTATTAACTAATAATCGTATTTGAAAGCAAAGGCTTGTAGATATAGGTGTTGTGTCTTTAGAAGATGCTGTAAGTTTTGGTTTTAGTGGTGTTATGTTAAGGGGTTCTGGGGAAGCTTGGGATTTGAGAAAGCAAGAACCTTATGATATTTATGATAGGATGGATTTTTCTATTCCGGTAGGTAGGAATGGTGACTGTTATGATAGGTATTTATTAAGGATTGAAGAAATGAGGCAAAGTTTAATTATTGTACAACAGTGTTTAACTGAAATTAAACCTGGTTTAATTAAAGTAGATGATAAGAAAATTACTCCGCCTTCCCGTGCAAATATGAAGTTTTCTATGGAATCTTTAATTCATCATTTTAAGTTATATACTGAAGGTTATTCATTGCCTGTGTCTTCTTCTTATAGTGTAGTAGAAGCACCTAAAGGTGAGTTTGGGCTTTATATTGTATCAGATGGGTCTAATAGGCCTTATAGGTGCCGTATTAAAGCTCCTGGTTTTTTACATTTACAAAGCCTTGATTTTATGAGTAAAGGTCATATGATTGCTGATGTGGTTACTATTATTGGAACTCAAGATATTGTATTTGGTGAGATTGATAGGTAACCTATAATTTTTTTGCCTTTTTGTTGTAATTTTTTTAATGTTATATAGTCCTTTAGAACAATTTGAAATTTTAATTTATTATAATATTTCTTTTTTAGGTTTTGATTTGTCCCTTACTAACGCTAGTTTTTATTTAATTTTAATTTTCTCTGTTATTACAGTGTTTTTTTATTTATCTTTTTATTATAGTTACGTAATTTCTAACTCTTGGCAATTAGTTTTTGAGTTATTATATAGTTTTGTTTTAAAATTATATTTACGTACTTTACCTTTATATGCTTTAAGATATTTTCCGTTATTTTTTTGTGTATTTTTATTTATCTTATTTTCTAACTTATTAGGTTTAATGCCTTTTGGCTTTACTGTAACTAGTCATGTGTTTTTCACTGCATTTATTGGTTTTTCTATTTTCTTAGGCCTAACTATTAGAGCATTTGTTACTTATAACGTTCACTTCATTAAGTTATATATTGTAGAAGGTGTACCGACATTCTTGCTACCTTTATTATTTGTTATTGAGTTACTTTCATATTGGATTAGGCCTATTAGTTTATCTGTAAGGCTTTTTGCTAATATGTTTGCAGGTCATACTTTATTAAATATTTTATCAAATTTTGGTATTACTTTTTTAAATAAATATTTTTTAATTGCTATTTTTCCTTTATTGTTTATTTTAGCAATTTGTATTTTAGAGTTTGGTATTGCTTTTTTACAAGCATATGTGTTTGTTAATTTGTTATGTATGTATTTAAGTGATACTTTAAGGATGGCTCATTAAGTCCTTATTTACTTTAAGTGTTTTTAGTGCTTTGACCTATAACTCAGTTGGTAGAGTGCACGCCTGATAAGCGTGAAGCCGATAGTTCGAATCTATCTAGGTCGATTTTTTTGGGTATAGCCAAATCGGTAAGGCGCTGGATTTTGATTTCAGGATTATAGGTTCGAGTCCTATTACCCTAAATTTTATCTTATATATGTCATTGTTTACTTTTCAAAATTTACAAGGTTTTTTATTGAAGTCTATATTATTACAGTTTTTCAGTTATATATTTTTAGATTTACTTTTTATTATTTGTTACAATTTAGATATAAACCTTTTTATTCACTTTTTTTTAAATTATCACATTATGTGCTTTGTTTTGGTTAATTTATTAAGTTATAGATTCTTATTAGTTAAATATTGTGGTAGTTTAGAAGTTATATTATACCATAGGTTAAATCTAATTAATATATTTATTTTCTATTATTTAGTACCGTTGTTTTTTAATTTGTTGGTCTTTAATTTTTTATATGTTTATATATTATATAAGTATTTTTCGGTTTTTATAATTGGGTGAACAAATTTATTTTTTTGTATTATTAGCCTGAGTATTTGTAGTATTCTTATAGTTAGCTTACTGTTTGGTATTCATTATTCAATAAGCATATATTTTAGTTTGTTTTTATATATACTTGTGGCTATTAGCTTTTATACAGTTAGTTATTATAGTTTTAATGTTTTTATCGTTTTAGTTGTATTAGGTTTATTACTATGTATTTGTTTTTTAGGTTGTTTGTTAGTAGATATTCTTTTATAAGGTGTAACTTAATTGGTAAAGAGTCAGCTTGTCGAGTTGAAAGATGTGGGTTCGAGTCCTGTCACCTGTGATTTTATTAGAGTAGTTTAATTGGTAAAATGTGGGCCTCCAAAGTCTGAGTTATGGGTTCAAGTCCTGTCTCTAGTGATGATTTGGTTCTTTTTTTTTTATTTTTTTATGTTAAATTAGGTAGTTTAATGCTTTGTTCTTCTATAAAGTTTAATAGTTATAAATATTCAAAATTAAAAAAACTTCTGTTATTGAAAAAGAATCAGAAAAAACTTATTAATAATAGTTATGGTATATTTGTAAAGCTTAATAATATTAAAGGGTATGAAAAATTGACTTTAGATAAAAAGTTTAATACTTCTTCCTTTTATATTAATAAAAACATTGCCGCGAAGTTATTTAATTTGCCTCTTTATGACTGCTATTATTATGGGTTTAATTTTAATAATTTTGCACAAATTAATTGATCGAGTTTACAGGGAGTTTTCAACTACCGCATATTTGCTTTACTTATAAAAGTTGATAGGTTATTATTCACTTTGAACTTTTATAAAAAATTTGTTTTACCTATAAATAAAGCGATAGTAAATAATAAATTTTTTGTATTAACTTTAGGTGTAAAGCCTTGATTAAATATATCAAAACAACTTCAGTTTGTCTTGAATAATTATAATAAACCTATTAAAAGTGTTTAAACAATTTCTAGTATGCCTACTGTACATCAGCTAATAAGAAAGTCAAATAAGCGTATAAAAAAAATACATAAAACTTCCGTTCCTTCATTGGAGTCTTGTCCTCAGAAGCGTGGCGTATGCACTCGTGTAATGGTTGTAAAGCCAAAGAAGCCTAATTCGGCACAGCGTAAAGTAGCACGTATTAGGTTGAGTAATAATATTCATGTAACTGCAATTATTCCAGGGCAGGGTCATAATTTACAAAAATTTTCTCAAGTATTAATCCGTGGGGGTCGTGCAAATGATTTGCCTGGTGTAAGGTATAAAGTAATTAAAGGCAAGTTAGACTTTAATATAAGCGAAAACTTTACTCGTTCTAATGCTAGATCAAAGTACGGTTTACCTAACTTAAAGAAAATGTTAAGTTAAAGAGAGATTTATGTTACAAGTTGAAAAAGTTAATAGTAGAAAAACTGAAATTAATAACCATATCAAGAATATGTTATTTGTGAGTGATCCTTTAATTTTTAATAGTTTTACTACTAAAAAAAACTTTATTATAAAGCTTTTGAATACTAATTATGATAATCCTTGTATTTTAGAATTATTAGGTCCTACTGATTTTAATAGTATTAGTATTTCAACCATTAGTTTGAAATACCGTTTTAGTAAAGTCCTTTTAACTAATAAGTTATGCATTTCTACTTTATACTTTTATAGTTTATTTATAAAAAATTATAAATATGATAAGTTTGAGTTTTTTTTGTTCATTAATTTATTGAACTACTTTAAATTTGACTCACTAAGTCGTGTAAAAATTAGTTTTTCTGATTTATTATTTTATAGGCTAGATATTTATAAATCCTTTAATGTTTTCAATAATATTAAAGAAGGCACTAAGGGTGTGAAAAAGTTTTCTTTTTTATTTAGCTCTATATATACTGAGTTATTACATATTTTTTTACCTAGTATGGTAAAGTTATATAAGGGCTTATTGAATCAGGCCATTAGTGAGCATCGTAAGTCCTTAAATAATAGTATTTTACCTTCTGATGTTAGTTGGCAGTCAAAGCACCTAATGTTTAATATTTTTTTTTATAAGATTATTAACAAATTTATAAAAAATGGTAAGAAAAGTATATCAATTTATCATTTTCGTTCTTTATTATATTTTCAGAAGTTATATAATTTATCAAATAATAAAAACTATATTTTAGGTGAAGTATTTGATATTATTTCACCAAAGTTTAAGTTAGTTAATTTAAAATATCGTGGCCGAAATAGGCAAGTACCAAAAGTTATAAGTTATAGGCAAGCGATTTTGTTAGGGATTAGTATATTTAAAGCAAGTCTTATATCTCGTAAAGAGCGTGGCTTAACTTTAAAGATGTATAGTGAGTTATTAGATATTTATAGTTTAAAGGGTAATTCTTTTAAGTTAAAGGAGAATAATTATAAGTTAGGTTTAGCTAATCGTAACTTACTTTTTAGGCGCTCCAATAGTTTTCGCCTTAAAAAAGCTTATAGTGTTGATAAAAATAGGTTATATTTTGGATTTTAAATTCTGACTGATGGAGTATAAGTTTACTAAATTAAGTTATGGAAAAAAACGCATTGATTTTAGAAATAACAAAGGTCATGTTCTTGCACATCGTGGTGGTGGTCGTAAACGTTTGTATCGTATCGTAGACTTTAAACGTAAAATTCAAAACTTATATGGTCTAGTATTATCTATAGAATATGATCCTAATCGAAGTAGTTTAATTGCTTTAGTGTGTTTTTCTAATGGTATTCTTTCCTATATCATAGCACCATTTGGTATTACACCAGGCTCAATTATTTATTCAGGTATTAATGCTACTTTCACTCCTGGTAGTGTTTTTCAACTAAAGGAGTTGCCTGTAGGTATGGAGGTGCACAATGTAGAGCTCCATAAGAATAAAGGAGGTCAGGTAGCTCGTGCTGCAGGTACTTTTTGCAAAGTGTTAAGACATCTAGGGAGCTTTACTATTTTGAAGCTTATGTCTGGTGAAGAGCGTGCTTTTTTAGGTACTAATGTTGCTACTATTGGGCGTGTATCTAATTGGCAGCATAACTTAAAAAACTGGAAAAAAGCAGGTGTATCACGCTTAAAAGGTCGTCGCCCTGTAGTGCGTGGTGTGGCTAAAAACCCTGTGGATCATCCTCATGGTGGTGGTGAAGGTAAGTCGTCAGGAGGTAGACCTTCTGTAACACCTTGGGGTAAGCCTACTAAAGGGTATCCAACTAAATCTTGGCGTAATTCAAAGCGTTTTATTATTAAATATAGGAATAATCGTTTTAATAAGTTAAGTAAGTTTAAAATATAAAAGTGATGAGAAGTTTATGGAAAGGAAAGTTTGTTAGCAATACTCTAAATCAATCATATAAAATTAGTTCTTTAGATAAGAGTTCTATTTATGAGCGTGACTCTACTATTTTAAAAGAGTTTGTTGGGTTAGAATTAAATATACACAACGGGCTTACCTTTTATCCTCTATCTATAAAGGAAGATATGGTGGGGCATAAGTTTGGGGAATTTGTTTTTACTAAGAAGACTGGTACTAGTATTCATAAGAATCAGATTACTAAGCAAGCAAAAAAAAAGAAATAAAAGTATATTATTAAATTATGGGACATATTGTAAACCCCTTAGGTTATAGGTTAGGTGTTAGTAAGTATTGAAATTCTGTTTGGTCTACCAGCAGTTTAAAGAGCAGTTATTCATATATGGCAAACCAAGATATTTATATTAATTCAGTATTTTGGGGTCTTTTTCAGCGTAGGTATGGCTTTTTAGGTAAGTTTTTAGGTAATTGTTTACCAGCTGGTATAAGAATTATTCGTTCAAAAAATACTATTAATTTATTTGTTGATTTTTATTATGTATCATTACGTATTAATAAATATTTATTAATGAAGTATTGTAATGAGTTATTTAGTTTAGATAATTTAAAAAGTTTGTGTGAGAAAAACAAAATAGTATTATCTAAATCTGATATTCAACAATTGCAAGAGTTTAAGCCCATATGATTAAAGTGGTTTAGATTATCTGTTATTGTACCTATGGAAGGGAAGTTTAAGTCTGCGTTAAAGCAGACTTTGAAGGTAATTTTTCAAAAAATGTTAGGTCCTAGGGCTAATGTAGATATTCTTGTTCGCCTGATAAATGATAATCAAGTAAATGCTGAATTTTTAGCTAGGTATATTGCAATCAGGTTACAGCAGGGGGTAAAGGTACGTAAAGTACTTAATACTATAAAGCGTAGCTTAAACGGGTTAATGGATAAGAAGTTGCTATTAGGTTTTCGTATAAAATTATCTGGAAGATTTTCTCGTGTACAACAGGCTAGTTGTAGTATAGGTGGAGATGGTATTTTATCTAGGAATGAAGTTACATCTGATGTAGATTATGCTTTTCGTACTGCAAATTTAAAGTTTAGTGTTTGTGGTGTAAAGGTTCTTTTAGCTCGTCCTTTAAGTACCGCGCTACCTCCGGTAACACAGTCTAAACGTGGTAATGATTGGGTTAAATATATTTCTGCTAAAGGTTCTTCTAACTGGCAGCGTGATAAGCTTCTAGGTTTGTTAGAGGATAAAAAACAAGGTCTTTCAAAAGATTTAATGAATAATACTTTTTATAGTTAATTTATTTCTTAATTATGCTAAATTTTAAACCAAAAAAGTTTAAAAAGTTTCATACTAAACGTATTGGTCATAAAAAAAATGTTATTTATAGGCAGAACCCTGTTTTTGGTAATTTTTTAATTAAAAGTAAAGATTTTTTTCACTTTACATCAGTACAATTTTTAAGTTGTAAAAGTTCAATAACTAAGATTATCAAAGCTGAAAATAAATTACTTTTAGCTAAGGGACCTAAAATTGAAAGTAATAAGCTTGTACGTGGATTTAATTATTTAGGTGCTGCTAGTTACCCCTTAGTTCCTGATTTTACATTAACTACTAAACCTCGTGAAACACGTATGGGTAAAGGTAAAGGTAATGTTAGCTTACATTTTTTCCCTGTTAAGAAAGGTAAGGTTCT
>JACKZZ010004823.1_pt1 | contig 31408 bp, 19 predicted proteins | sample 8027871 | NCBI WGS metagenome assembly JACKZZ01 (sample SAMN15724774, study PRJNA655200) | protist metagenome | isolation source: fluorescence activated cell sorting (FACS) single amplified genomes of... | place: USA: West Boothbay Harbor, Gulf of Maine | collected 2000-07-19
TAAAAAGAAGGTTTTGTTGATGGGTAAGTCTGGTGCTGGAAAGACCAGTATGAGATCCATTATCTTTGCGAATTATATGGCGCGTGATACAATGCGTCTATCACCTACATTAGATGTAGAGCATACCCAAATTCGTTTTTTAGGTAATTTAGTGTTAAATTTATGGGATTGTGGTGGACAATATCGATTTTATGAATCTTATTTTGATTCCCAACGAGACACTATATTTCGTAATGTGGAAGTATTAATATATGTATTTGATATTGATTCTGGTGATTTAGAAAATGATATAACATTATTTGATGGTATATTAGAAGCTATGGAACAATCTTCACCCGATGCTAGTATATTTGTATTAATTCATAAAATGGATTTATATTTAGAAGAGGATAGAGAAAGAGCCTTCAGAGAACGTAGTGCATTGATTCAATCAAGATCTGAACAATTTAAAATGAAATGTTTTGCAACAAGTATATGGGATGAAACATTATATAGAGCATGGTCAGCTATTGTATACAGTTTAGTACCTAATGTAGGTATACTCGAAAACCAATTAAAAGACTTCTGTTCAATATGTGGTGCTGACGAGGTTGTTTTATTTGAGAAGGCAACATTTCTCGTAATATCCCATATATCCAAATTAGATGATAAACATTTTGATTCGCATCGTTTTGAACGTATATCTAATATTATAAAACAATTTAAATTATCATGCAGTAAATCTCTGTCCCAGTTCCAGGGGATGGAAGTGAGAAATAATCAGTATTCTTCTTTCATTGATGCATTTACAGGTAATACATATATTATGGTTATTATGACTGGTGAAGGAGCAAAGGTTCCAACAACATTGACTCAACTTAATATTGCAGCAGCTAAAAAACATTTTGAAAGATTTATTCCAAGTGCATAAGCCCGCCCATAAAAGTCGAGTCAAGAGGGAGGCCATCACGTCATTGACATTTTGGTAGTATACTGTATACGGGATATGATAGATCTAGCAAGCGCTATGTAACATACTGAAACATATAGTAGTAATAATATATCGAACTTATCGTATCCGAAAATGCTCTCACGAAAGAAATATTATCTGTAAAATCCTCCAAATCGTATTTTAGATTTCAATCCGGATTCAAAACTAATCCGGGGGAGGCGGGTGCGTCTTGTTTCTTTCGAAAACAAAAGGATTTGAATAAATAGTTTGCCTTTATTTTTACTTGATTAAACAAAAATTCTTATTTTCAACATATAAAAAGTGTGATTTATTTATTTGTAGTGCTTTGTGCCAAGCTGAACACATTTACAAATGGAGCCTTCAACTCCAAGTAGCTTGCAAGCTGAAGCGAAAGGTTCACCAATAGAGAAAAATGATGCAAAAGATGCAAAGGGTGATACATTTGGTAGCGTTCCTTCGAAGTCTGAATCAAAGAATACATCTGTTTCTGCTACACCTGAAGAAAAGGATCGTACTCTGGATGCCCTTGGAGATGATGCAGCAAAGGGAGATAAAGCTAATGATGCAATAAATCAAGAGATTGAGGGAACAATTGGTACAACGTCAAACCAGCTTTTTATTCAAAAAGAAGACGAAACTGCAATCGTTTTGAAAGATAATGTTACTGAGACTGCTCCTACTGCTCTTGTTCCTAAATCTAATAACGAAAATGAAGAACTGCAACCATGGGATACAGTAACATACAAATCATTACCGAAGTCATCGGATGGACGCCAACTACGCGAAACAGAGTTATCACTGCCTACGCCTCTACCGCAAGACACATTGCCATTTTCAGCTACAATGAAGGATTCAAAATTACCTATGGTCGTGAAAACTCGTAAATATTTATTAGAACCCAATGAAAATAATTCACAATTAGAAGATAGAATCGTCAAAGAAAATGATGATTTACTAGACTCAGAATCAGTGGCATCGATATTAGATATTGTCAAATTAGGGGCAATCAAAGATACGGACAAGTATGGATACGTTGGACAGGTAAATCCGGAATGGAAGCCTCATGGTGAAGGCGTATATTTATGGACAAATAATGATAGGTATGAAGGACATTGGGAAAATGGTTTGCGTCATGGATATGGTGTAAATCGATGGGCATCTGGTGATACGTATGCTGGTATGTGGGAGAATGACTTACAAAAAGGAGATGGTCAAATGGTATATGCTTCTGATTATGGACCTCCTGGTCATGAAGTTATGGTTGCAGGCCGTGTATATTATCGTGATCCATGGGATATTAATCACCAACATAGTGAAGGTAATCGATATATTGGTGAACGGAGTGGAACTAATGGCATCGATGATCAAACAGGAGAAGCTTTAGTCATAAACACAACTGATATGACGAGAGATTTATCTGGCTTAACTATGGCTAATGACCATATCATGACAAATGATAACCATGGACGTGGTGGTAGATCTATTGCAAGTAATGCAACAACAATAACATTGCGGGTATTAAAATTTACTGGGGTTAGAGATGGTATAGGTCGGTACCTGTTCCCCGATGGCTCGTACTACAACGGACAATGGGACAATGATCAGATGAGTGGAATGGGTCGATTGGATATGAAAAATGGTGATTGTTATGTTGGCGAATTCCATAAAAATAAGCGTGATGGACAAGGTATGTGTACATATGCTAATGGTTGCACATACAATGGTTCATGGTCAAAAGATCATCGACAAGGTGATGGAATACAGTGGTTTGATAATGGTGACAAATATGAAGGAGAGTGGGATCATGATATGATGGATGGGGAAGGGTCTTATGTATGGTATGATGGTGTCAAGTATAAAGGTCAGTACAAAAATGGTAAGCGACATGGCATAGGAAAATGCGATTACCTTGATGGGTCAATAAATCAAGGCAAATGGGAAAAAGATACTTTTTTAGGGAAAAAATTTACACCTGATTATGATTATGTGGGTGAATATAATATGACATTAAATTCTTATTTATATGCTACAAAAACAGGTTATGGTAAAAAAATATGGAAAGATGGAAGTAATAGAATGTACAATGGTGAGTGGTATGGAGACCGCATGGCCGGTCACTGCAACACCATGACAAACTTTGACGGCCCTAACACAACATATAGTGGTCAATTACATCCACAGCTTGATGGAGTGAAACATGGACAGGGTATATTTACTGCTGCTAATGGTGATATATATGAAGGTCAATGGGATCATGGAAAAAAACACGGTTCTGGCAAAGAAATATTTGCCGCCACTGGAGAAATCTATACGGGTAAGTGGTACCAAGGTAGGTCTATGAGAAGAGGGGGTAGGTAGCATATTATTGTATTGTAGCTTATTGTGTTAATTAGAGTATATTAGTGCTACATTGACTTTGAATTGGGAACAATTTCAATATACATACTACACTATACATGCCTTATTCCTCAGTCTACTTCTGATGATATTTCATGTTAATCAATTTGTTTTCACAGATCACCTTCTAGGGGGCCCGAGAAGGTGTCCTAGTCAATGTTATTTTGGTGGCTGATGTTAGGAGGACTTCTACGACATTCTTTGATTGAATAATCCTATCTTTGTCATTTAGTACCATCTGCCTTTTGGTATAGTACTCCCTTTTTTCTCTGGATTCTTCCATTAATTTAGTGGCAGTATCAACTTTGTTATCGAGTTTCCCTATTTCATATTCTATTTCACCCTCCAATGCTTCAATGTCTCTTATCATTTTATTACGAAGAGCAGATATCTTATCCCTTATTTTTTCCTGCACATTCTCCACAGCATTGTTCATATCTGCAGTTAAATTTCCTGTGAAATCTGCCATCTTTAATTCGACGTATTTTATGGAGAGCGTAACCAAACAGTTCCTGGTGGTTTAGGGTTAATCAATAAGCAGTGACCCGTGACTTCGTCGGTCCGTGCGATTTTATGTTCGAAAGGAAGTCTTCTAAATTTGCAGAATAATCTTTGGAAAATGCAGAACGCGTTCCAACCACAGATCATCCTCCTAAAGGAGGGTACTGATACTGCTCAGGGTAAATCACAAATTGTGTCAAACATCAATGCATGTCAAGCGGTAGCCGAGACTGTCAAAACAACACTCGGGCCTCGAGGCATGGATAAGCTGATCTTTGATGGTAAATCAACAACAATTAGTAATGATGGTGCTACCATTATGAAGTTGTTAGATATTGTTCACCCTGCAGCTAAGACATTAGTTGATATTTCCATGGCACAGGATGCAGAAGTTGGTGATGGTACCACATCTGTAGTTATCTTAGCCGCAGAGATGTTAAAGCACGTCAAGCAATTCGTTGAAGATGGTCTTCATCCTCGTAAGTATTATATTACCCGTTTCATAACCTTTATTTTGATTATAAACTTATTTTTATGTTTTCCAAGGCGATGATCTGTTTGAGTTCTGCGACTCCCTCTGGATGGAATGACAATTAGGCGGAATGTTGTTGAATTATTGTGTACTGCAATTAGCAAAGCACACAACATATAATACCAAACATGCAATACTATGTACTAACTCAACATATTTTCCCACCATGAACTCACTCTTTCCCTCTCCTTTCAACTACTAGGTACCGTAATTCGTGGTCTTCGTCAATCATGTGATTTAGCTATTAAAACTATTGAGAACATTAAAGTATCACAAGAAGGTGATAAATTTCGTGAATTATTAGAGAAATGTGCTGGTACTGCATTAAATAGTAAACTTATTGCTAATCAAAAAGACATGTTCGCTCCCATGGTTGTTGACGCCGTTTTGTCACTTCAAGGGAACGCATTTTCTGATATTCGTATGGTTGGTATTAAGAAAGTAACAGGTGGTTCTGTATCTGATTCACACTTAGTTGATGGTGTTGCATTCAAGAAGACATTCTCTTATGCCGGATTTGAGCAACAACCTAAACATCTTACTAATCCCAAAATTTTAGTTTTAAATGTTGAATTGGAACTTAAATCTGAAAAAGAAAATGCTGAAGTGCGTATCACCGATCCTGATCAATATCAAGGTATTGTTGATGCTGAATGGCAAATTATTTATGAAAAATTAGATAAATGCGTAGCATCTGGTGCCACCGTTGTTCTATCTCGCTTGCCAATAGGTGATCTGGGTACTCAATATTTCGCAGATAGAGGTGTTTTTTGTGCTGGTAGGGTCCCTAATGATGATTTAGAACGTGTACTTAAAGCTACTGGTGCCCAAATGCAAACATCTATTAATGGTATTACCGATGATGTTCTTGGACAATGTGAAATATTTGAAGAAAAAGGTGTAGGAGATGAGAGAATGAATTTCTTAAAAGGATGCCCTAAGGCAAAGACTGCAACTATTGTATTACGTGGTGGTGGTGAACAATTTTTAGAAGAAACACATAGATCAATTCATGATGCATTAATGATTGTAAAAAGATCATTAATTAATCGTGAAGTTGTTGCTGGTGGTGGAGCTATTGAAATGGAGTTATCATCAGTTTTACGTGCGAAATCTAAAACTATTTTAGGTAAACAACAACTTATTATGGCTGCATTCGCTAAGGCCTTAGAAGTGATTCCTCATCAAGTTGCTGCTAATGCTGGTTTAGATTCAACAGATGTCTTAAATAAATTGAGAAACGCTCATTTCGTACCCAATGGTCAATCGATGTGGTATGGTGTCGATGTTCTCAATGAAGGTATTTGTGATACATTTGAAAGTGGTGTATGGGAACCTGCTGCAAATAAATTAAATTCTTTAGCATCTGCATGTGAAGCTGCTTGTTGTATTTTATCTATTGATGAAACTGTCAAAAATCCTCAATCTGAAAAACCACAAGCTCCAGGACGTGGCGAACAAGCTGCCGGTAGACAGATGGTTTCTCAAGGTATGGGAGGTGCAGGTCTCGCTGGTATGGCTCAAGGTGCTGCAAAGGGTGCTCTTCGATCATTCAAAGGACGTGGTGGTGCATAAATTTTGGGTATACATTGACCATGTCAAATGTACGGTAGATATTACTAAGGGGAGTAGTAACGTCTTCAAACTAATAGCAGATTAAGGGATTTTAGGGTTGTAATTAGGATTAAGAAGGGAAATAAGATAATACAAGCGTATGCACAATACCACACTCATAATCGATACTAATATCTACCAGAAAATTGCAATTTAGACCATAATAATTAAACTTCACTTACAAGAACAACTCAATATAACATAACATACCTGAGAATTTTCTGACCAACCTCTCCAATTATTTTCCCTCCTTTTTATCGTTATATGTCCAACTATCACAATTACTAACTAAGCACATTCACAAATCGATTGTTTTTATCCAAAAAAAAAAATCAAACGCAGCTGTTCATAAAGTAGACGCTGACGCTCAAGTGCTCTGGCGCTCTTAAGACGCTCAATCTCAATCTCAATTTCCATGTTATCTTCATTACTGGCACTGGTAATGGAACTAATGTCATCATCCGTATCATCATTCTTTACCTTACCTTACAAATCTTGTAGTGATCTAGCACTACGTCGTACGGACAACCATGTACTTCATAGATGTGCTGGGTAAAAGTGCGATTAGAAAAAATCATAAAGATCACTTCACTATAGAATGTACACAAAATCAAAAAATTGCTCAGTATATTCACTTTCAATGTTTGTAATGCTGTAAGTTTGTTACCAGTACGTCGATCTATGAAGTGAAATCCAAAGAGAAAGCCATCCAAAGATTTCCCCTGAAATAGTGCGACAAACGCCATAAAATTGAGGAAACATGATATGAAAACAAAAGTACCAAAGGAAGAAGCATCTGGGCACGAAACTTCTTTTTCTTGATTTAACAGAGAAACGTTTGTCGTCAAAGAAAAATATCGGTTAACGAGCAGAAAATGAACACCAATATACACTATATCAACACAAAGTGATGCTACAATTCGCATACCAGTATTAACTTTAAAATTTCCACAAGATCCAATGTAAGAATGTTCTCTTGATATTTGGCGCATCGGTGATGTGAAGATATTCACAGTGGAATGAATTGCATTTCCAAATGAAGCAGCATTCATATTAAAATTACCAATCATACTATTGCCTACTTTACTCCATAAATCTTTCTTGCCATGGGCCTTATTCATAATTGCAAAGAATTCATTTTCATCTATACCTCCATCATGATTTATATCAGCCTCATCAAACATTTCACGAATGTCACTAAATGTCAATTTCAATTCTGGATAAGTATAGGACATGGCATTGAATAGCTCATTGATATCAATTGTACCAGAGTTATCGACATCAATCTCACTGAAACGCTTCCTCCACCAATATTTATTGAGATCATCTTTATCACTTAAATGGATTGGTTTGTCTTTTTTCTTGGCTTTTGCAACATTAGTAGTAGTAAACTTAGGCTTAGAACGAGATCGCCTCATAGTCATGGTCATTGCAATTGTGAGGTATATTTTGCTTTTTTTAAATTTAATTTCTGATAGTTTCGTTTGGGGTCGAAAACAAAGGGTAGGGTTAGGGTTAAAAAGGTACATGATAGACCGACGTACGCAAAGACCTAAATGATGTTGAAGGACCTTCGGTAAGGAGAGCCGTGACCGATCACTTCTTTTCATCTCTTCATTGGTATAACTGCTTCATATATACCTTCTCCATGTCTTCCTAATTTCTATTTTGTTGATAAACTTTACAAATAGAGACAAGAGAAAGGAATTTTCAATCGAAAAGGAAAAGAGAGATGTTAGAAGTTTCACCATCTAAAACCCTTCCTCCAAGACCGGGTAGTGGTTCGGGAGGAAGTAGTGGTGCAGTTGTGAAACTTGGTGCTAAAACAGGACGTAGAGAGAGGACAATATACGACTTGGCAAATGAGACGATTTCTTTAGTTTTACGATATTTACGTGCCACTGATCTTGCCGCTATATCAGAAGTAGATCGTACTGTTTTTCATCAATATTATATCAGACGTGCTGTTAAATGGCAGATATCTACAATATATAATACATTCATTGCAAGTATTCATAGTAGTGGTACCCATCCGAAGGAGGTGCCATTCTTACCTAGTCCTGGTTCTTCCACACCCATTAAAGTTCCAACAACTGCAACAGCAACGAGTAGTAGCGAAGAAGCAGGTGTACTAGGTTCGTCCCCTGGTATAGCATACGGTGCAACGCAACATCGAACGACGCTGCCACGATCTCGTGGGGGAAGCATTAGTTACAACGGTAGCGCGTCCAGTAGCCGACGAGGTTCACGAGCAAATAGCTTGACAAGTAGCAGCCCAACAGAAAGCTTTGGCTCATACTTCAATAGTGGTGCTCTTCCATCAGGAACCATGGCAGCACCATCAGCGATGGCCATTACGAGTATTCAGCAAATTCCGATAACCCTAGCTGCGACAGGTAGTGATTTACCCAGTGAAGATTATTCTGCAGCAAATACACCACCTCAACCGAGTAATTTCACACATAGAAGACATAGTGGATATGTATACCCTACGTTTGTTGATGGTGGTATGTACTTAGAATTATTGTATACACGTGAAATTAAATGTATGATAACTGCATTGACAGCGGCGCAGCCGATAGCACCCACAAGTGCATATTGGGTGAGTAGCAATTGGGTTGCAAATACACGAAAGTACATGGAAACTTTAACATTACCTGATATACCTACAACAGAATCACGTGGAGTCAAAGGGACGAGCGTTGGTAGTACATGGAGTGATAGTAGTAGTGGCTCAGGCAAAATGACTTACACGGCTGAATTTGAGTCGTATAGTGGAAGTAGTAATAATGCAGCTATCAAAAAAGAATCACGTAAATCATCACGTATTCGTGCAAGACGGGGTAGTGATGCTTTGCCCCCATGGCCTTCAATTAACGCAGATTTAGTATGTCCACACGGTAATATGACTTTATTAAAGAATCCTAAAGCCAAAAGACGATTAGTAATACCAGCAGTATGGCATTTTTTAAGACGTTTTTATCCTGCTGGTCCTACATTTAGAGCTGGTAAACATAGTGATATAAATAATATTGAAGGTGAATGTACACTGTGTGAAACAGAATCACAAACATCAAGACAAGTTTATGCTGAAACTCAACGACGGGAACTGCAGCGGCGCGTCGATGAGTGTATTCCTGCTGAATTAGAGTCATTAGCACAAAGAAGATCAGGTATACCTACACATTTATTGCGTAGTCGTGCAGCACTCTATACAACAAGTAGTACAACCCCTAGATCAACAGTGAGCAGTAGCTTGGACGGAGCAGTAAGTAGATCAGCTGGAGAAAGCGAGGATAATTCACCACATATTGCTAGTAATATAGATGCAGCAGGTGTCGATTCTGATGCATTGCAATCTCTTGATGACCAAGCTACAGAACTAGGTATATCTATACAAGAATTATGTGATCTTCAAGGTATCACAATATCGGAGGCAATTGAAGCCAGAAATCAAGTTATCCTCCATAATCATATGGAACAAGAACAACAATCTGTTCTAAGTTCTCACAATTCAGAACATGATAATACTGTAGATCAAATCGAAGAACAATATGCGAATTTACCAGATACCTTTTCTCCAGACTTATCACCATTATTACCAGGATTATATAATATTGTACCAAGAACATGGCTTAAAAAGTGGCGTACATATACGCGTGATTCAAGTGCAACACATCCGCCAGCAGATATTGACTGTGCTCGTTTATTATGTCATAGTCATGGGTTATTAGTTGTACCACCACATGTTGAGGAATATTTATGTGGTATAAGACGTACTCTTTTAAGTGGATTGGGTGGATATGAGGGTGATGTTGTGGAAATTGTTTCTGCTGATGAATGGGAAATCCTGCAAACAGTGAGTAGTGGTTTGACCGATTTATCTGTTGGGTTTGCTTTAGATGATGATGGGCATGTGAATTGGTCTTGCAATATTTGTCGCAATTGTGATCCATTTGCGTATAATACTCAAAGAAGAGGTAGAGAAGGTAAAAAACGTAATCCAGCTGGTAGTAACAATAGTACGGGAATCAATGAAGACTCGGGTATATATACATCATTTTCTGCTTCACCTGGTCAAGATAATAATGATTTTGATGATTTTATGAGTGGTGATAATTTACATAGTAGTAATAGCACGAATAGTGGATTAATACATATTGGTGGAGGTGTTTCAGTATTAAATCCTTCGATAGCATTCGAGACAGAATATGCTTTAGCGGATCCAGCTAAACATTTCATGGGAATTGACGTAGATCCAAGAGATTGGGAGAGAACTGCCGACGTTATTGTTGATGATGCAACTGAATATCCAAGTCTGATTGGGAGCACTCATGATGCATCGGATGCATCAACCTCAAATACAGTTCACCATGGGGCGACAGAGGAGCCAAGTGCCACAGACGGATTGTCGTCAAATACGAGTCCTTGGAATAAATCAATACCAAGTCCTGTTCGTCGTGCGACAAAGGAAAAAAGTGATAGGTAAGGGGTCTCGTCAGCTTTGATATGCATATAATGCCAGTTATTTTGATTTGTAATGTAGAATAAATCGTTTATAAAATATTAAACAAATTTTAAACTACAGCATGTTCCTGAATTAGGCGAAATGTCCGTCTTAATCTCAAAGGAAACAAGGAAAAAACTATTTTTGAGGAGGGAAGAAGCCGGGGTAGTGATTCCGGGTGAGAGATAATCACGGAAAGTCGAAGCTGCAACGAAGCTAGCAGTTTACACAACCAACGTCTAGGATAAAAAGAGTGCATTACATTAGTCAAGAAGTTTGTATAGGATTAGAAAGTTTGTAAATAGGTGGAGATAGCACTGTAAGGAGCGTGATAAAAGATTTGCCTCGATCTATGATGCTTGCGGAAGTTCCTGGAGCTGCTGAGCTACGCAAGCAGCTTTCAACAAAAGTTGCCACTGACTCTAGGGAACACTCACTCTTTGTTCGTCATTTGCTTCGTAATGTTCTATACATACCAGGAAGTAAAAAGGAACAATCCTGTTTACTATCTAAGAATATGAAAATAGGGAGTGCTGAGGCACTACTTTCCCTCTTTCGTTCATGTATATCACAGAAAGAGCCACAACAGGATGTGAGTGCACTAAAAGATGGTGTATTATATGATTATGCAGTTGACATGATAGAAGCAATGGTGTGGCGGGAGCTACTTCCAACATCAGACACAGGAAGTAAATCAGCAGATTTTTTTAAGAATATTAAGAGTAATGACAATAATGATATGAATACCTCTGTGGAGAAAAGTGCCGAATTTAGCAATGATCATTTATTCTGGCACGAGTTCTGTCATGGCATACTCCTAGCCTTGTCATTGGATGCGGAAAGCCTTGTAGAATCTGCATGTGATGATGCGTGTGATGCGAGCTTTTTATATGCAAGCACTACATCCGATAGTGGGCATACTGACAGCGAATTGTCTTTGGATACACTGCCACGGAGTCGTACACCAAAAATTGCGCGAGCAACACTAGCTTTGCCTTACACTGAGAGTGGTAACAATACTAGTTTTCGTGTGGATCAAGTTCCTAAGTCTGGTAGTGGCAGTGGGTTGCCCATTAGTTTACACCCATATCTTCATAAACTTATACATTTACAATATCCTGTAAGTACGTTACGTGCAGTGCCAACGGCTCCAGGTTCCGCGGGGGGGGCTACATCATTAATGAAGCAAGTGCCTTTAGTGTCAAATTCCACCATAGTAGTAGATACTTTAGAAATTTATGAAATAATATTACAAAAGTTAAGTCTATGTTTACCTGGTACAACGAGTATAAGCCGACGTGATGCGGCAAGTACCCCGACGACAGAAGTAGGAATTGCATGTTGGACTCATCAACGTCATGCATATTACGGCTATCTCACTTATGTTGCAATATCGACAAGATCTGTAGATTATATATTAGATATTGAAGCTTTGAATAAAGAAGTATATGATAATGGAGAGCGAAGTCAAGCACGATATCTCGCAGGGTGTATTACTTTGAACCGGATACTCTTCAACAATAGTGTAGTGTGCAAAGTGTTCGGTGGTACGGAGTCAGAAAATAGATTGCATTTACTACTACTCATGTGCGATATGGGATGTTATACAGTAAATTCATTCCATATATTTACAGGGGGTACATTATTGAAATTTGGCAATGAATATGCCTCCATGACAAGCTCAAGCACTATCGGTGTTAGTAGTAGTTCTGGTGGTTTGGCAAATCAATTATCATATTTATGCTATTATTATTACAAAAGAAATCATGATGATAACTGCAATATAAATGACTGTACACCACCTATATCACAGTCAAATAATGATGTATCAACCACAACAGCTCACAAATGCTGGTATTCACGAGCTACATTATACGTGTATGAAGCTATGAAAATAGATATCCATAACACATGTGGAGTCGATGGACTTATATTTGTTTTAAATTCATCTAGAAAAAGTTGTTTAGTTGCATTTGAACATCGTCTGCAACGATCATACGACATGACTATCATAAATAATGATGCATTCATCAGTAAAGAGTCTATTAATCATTTTACGGGAAATACAAGAGTCAGTTCCGATAAATTGGACACAATCAACTATCGAAAACTCATCACAGGTTTACGTGAGACAGACCCGCATCAAAGTCATCTAACATTTGACCAAGATCGATCTTTAGGTTTACTATATAAATGGCGCTATGAATTGAGTAGACCTGAAAATTTTGATGTAAAACCATATGTACTTATGCCCAATAGTGAGCTGGTTCGGATTGCGCTGTTAATGCCAACTACTATACACGAGTTGCAAACATGCACAAAAGGACCTATTAGTGCAATTGTGAGAAATTCATTTTATGCAAAGCAAATATTGTCAGCTATTCATGGTATTACTATACCAACCACTGAATCTGAAATCAATACATCGGATAGTTCTAAACTTTATATCGACAAAGGTGCAAACTTATCGCGCTGTAATAAATTGTTAAGGGGTGCAGAGCATGAGCAGGAATATCGTAAATCTCTGCAATTGAATCATAGTAGATATCGATATCAAACTTATGGAATCGAACATGATAGTCTTGAAAATTCAGAGGAATCAATAAGTGATATAAATGGTATCATAGATACTGATGGAGGTAAAGACACTCACAATAGTATCACAGATGAACATTCAGTGCATATGGATGCAAAAAGCGGAGTATCAAAAGAGTTATTTCCTGTAAACACTCAAGATTCTTATGATATCATCACAAAAAGACCAACACAAACCGTTTCTACATTGCAATATGATAGTGAAGATTTCGGTTCACTTTTAGATGATAATGATGATATTGCTGTTGATAGTGATGATGATGATGATGATGATGATGATGATGATGATGAAGATTTGGAGCTACTTACTTTAGCTGAAAATGCTTCTTCTACAAACAAGTTCAGTATCGCTAGACCTATTCCATCCAATGCTACTGAATATGATGATAAAAGGTACGATCATACAACCACGGAACATGCTAATACAAGTGATCATCATGTGAAATTCCTCACATTGAGGGCATCACATGATGAAATAGTAACGTCATTGAATAATCCTATAGAACATGTTTATGGCAGAGCACTGGGGACGCCCTATCGTCAGATAATCAGTACAAATAGTGCTTGGGAAAATATAACATCAACCAAACGATCATATGATGGTGATGATGAAAGTAATGAAGTTACTAATATTCACGAGGAAGTAGACTCCTCCTTGCCAAGCCACCAATCAGAGCCGATGATCAATATTCGTGTTATGACTCCAGTGGCTGCAACGGTAGGGCGTCATAACCGCCCTCATGATGCAGTGCTTCCAGTCACACCAACCTCTTCAAGTATGAAACTATCAGAATCAAATAATATACAGATGCCTATTGCACCAACTAATAAAAACTCATATGTTTTATCTGAAAAAGAGAACAATCATGAAATATCACATTCAAAGACACTATTGTCGTCTCCTGTAAGTGTTAGTAATAGTATGGAAAGTTTTGGAACTGCAAGATCTTCTGATAGAAATGATACAAACACAAATATAGCACAAAGTCCAACTATAGAAGTAGCTGAAGTATTCTCTTTCGCTGGTTGGCAATCACCACAAGTGCCTTCATCACCATACCCTTGGACTAGCTCTACAGGTGGTACTCGAGAAGCCACGCCATCGGGACCATCTCCTACACCAAATAGTATCAGCACAACTACTACGAGCAGTAGTCATGCAACTACTCTCTCAAGTCCTTCAAGAAGCAAGGTAACTAGCATTCTGTCAGAACAACCTATTCAACGAAGTAACAATAACATAGCTGCAACAAACACAGTGATATCAAATCCTAGTCATCGCCAAGGACGTTCACCGACAGTAATAGCTATGCTATCCAATACAAGTGCACAATCCGTACCAATATCAGCTGTATTACACGGATCGCCCCATCATAATACATTGTCGGCTCCAGTATCTAATGAAGTACTGAATTCAAGTCATGTAAGACAAATTCATAAGAATTCAGATGTGGCTAAACATACAAACCAAACGAACTTAAATATTGATATGAATACAAAGAAAGGAAATGGATTTGTGAAGCCTACACCAACAAGGCCGCAATCAGTGACACATTTATCTACAACTTCAGATTTGCTTGAAAAAAATACTGGAAAATCTCTTGATAGCTCTGTTTTGATGATACCAATACGCTCAGAATCACCTCCACTACCTTCAGGAAGTAATAATTTGGATGATAAGAGTGAACGAAATACTGATCAAACTAGTACAAAAGACACATCTCTTAAACGTATAAGTAGCAGCGGTGATGCGGGGTCTACTAGAGCCCATGAAACTATGCCTGCTTCCAGTAGTTATGCAGATAGTATGACTAGTAGTGACAGTAGTAACACTGTATGTACAGCACTTCCAGACTCTTATGAGCAGATATACGAGATAAGCAATCGCAATCGAGCGATAAGGGATAAACGCAAACGAACTTCTAATGCAACTAAACAGAGTCATGAAAGTATACAAATGACAGAAAAGAATGAATATGGTGTCAAATATCATGACCAAGTTGGCACATCACTCGATCTGATTGATTTGAGCTCGTCTCTCGAAAACTTATCAAGCAAAGTGAACTTTGATGAAAATATATATTTTTCATTTACAAAATCAAATACTAATCAAAGTGTTAAATCTACTACTTTATCAAAAAGTAGTGATAAGAAACATGATTTTATGGACAAAACCACTGATCACAAAACAATGTCTATTAATGAAAGTAATATCAAGACTCCAGCCACAGTTACAACTGGATTAATAGCTGCTGCTACAAGTAAAAATCATTCAAAGACTAAAACATATCATCATAAAAAATCTGTATTTGATAGTGAAAAGTGTGTAGTTGAAGAAGCAGTTCCCATAGATTTGCTCCATTGTGATGTACTATCATTGAATGCAGATATTCTTATGGATGCGACGTTACATTTTACTGAGAGTATAGGTTGGTTGCAGCAGAGCTCATACACGAATGGTACATATGAAGATGGTAATGATCATGTTTCATCAACTAGTTCTAGTACTACGAATTCCAATCTAATTGAAGTATTCCGAAATGAATATCTCACGGCACAACAGAATCATGCCGACTCTTCAGCTGGTGGTGGTGCCAATGTCCAACCAAGTGCATCTTTGCACACCACTACAGGAAAGATGTCGTCAAATACATAACATAAGTCCTGGAGCAATCATCCTCTGCATCCTGCACGGAAACAGGATCTAAATCAAGATAAGAGCATATAATAGCGAGGGTAGTAATGATGTAAGTTATACTACTCGAGATCAATTTAATTAAATAGCATAGTATAGCTGTTTTAACTGAAGAGAGTGAAAATGGCTTGTTTGAAACTTCATCATTCATTCAACACAAATATATATTTAGTGTACATTTTTGTACAGGCATAATTCAACACAAAACTGTAAGCTTTTCCACCTTCAATCCGATAAGCCCTTGTTGCTCTGCGCTATTTGTCTAGCTGCTACTCTTATATTTTCGGCACTTATTGCTGCTTTGACTTTACTTGACTGTTCTAACGCTTCCCTTTCATTAAAATTTCGATATATATTAGCACGTCCAGACAATCCAGTTTGATCTGATCGCATGCGAAATAACCAGCCTAATGCATAGTCAAATACTGTTTTTCTTTGCGGGTTTACTTTATATGTTTGGGCATGTGTTTGGCCTTCAGAAGTAACAGGAACTACCTGTTGTAATCTGACAGCATCTCCAAATTTCGGGATAGTTTCATCCATACTTTTGCTTATTGTTTCGTTTCCAGAATGCTCTTGTGTTTCGTTTCTGATAGAAGATAGAAGACTGAGTTCTGTTGCATCACCCTGCAGAGAATCTGAGTGCTTGCTCCGGCTTTGGCTCATGCGAACTTCCTGTTTTCAAATAATTCAAAATCCAAATCAACACTATAAATTCTTCAATAAATACTAGCACCAACAGTCATAAAATAAAATGGTTGATATAATAGTGGTTCATTGGTTCCATGGTTGGCGTCGTCGCGTCTAAATTAATTTGAGAACTTTCTCATTTCATATTAAAAAAGAATAAGCTATGACTATTTTAGATCGTGAGAAAGCTTTTGATGCATGTCGTGTGAGCGGTGATGCACTTATGGAATGCTCGAATGAGTTGAAAGACGATATGGATCTGGTGTGCCTTGCTGTGACAACTAGTGTTGATACACTTCTATGGGCAAGTCCGAGATTAAGAGAGAACAAAGAAGTGCTATTGATAGCATGTTCGCACTTTGGAAGAGCTCTTAGATATACTGAATCGCTAAGACGCGATAGAGACGTAGTATTGGCTGCTCTCAAAGCAGACGGCAATGCTCTGCAAATGTGTGGATTTCGAAATGATCTCGAAATGGTTAAAGTAGCTATTAGACATGAGCCATTTGCACTTCAATATGCAAGTGAAGAGTTAAGACAAAACGTGGAGCTTCTTGTTATTGCTGGTAGACAGAATAGAAAAGCTTTGAAATGTGCGGGAAGTGAAAAGGCTCGATTAGCAGCGGAAACGTATTTGTATGAAAACCAAGAAGGATGACCAGAATATGAACGGAAAGCATTTCAAACTGATGTTGAAAAATATGCCTAAAATAACATACGAAGGAAACACTTGTACGTCTCGCAGTAGTATGTACGTCTCGCAGTAGTATGTACGTTGAGTTTTGGCAAGTGCAAGCAAACATTCTACTGTGGTAAGGAACACCAAACACTTCATTGGAAGACAGGACATAAAACACAATGTAAAATTGCAATTTATATGTTGTAATCGATACCATGAATACCGACGAAGAGAACTGGTGTATGGATTTACTGCGGACGAAAACGGGATTTAATTGCTTTGCTGTGTGAATCCATGGGATGATGATGCACATGCTGTATTGGATAGTCTTTCATAGATGTAGTTTTGTTTACTTAAAATGTGAGGGTGATGAGTCGTCCACCACGACCGCACGACCGCAGGAGGAGTTGCCATAATTATACACTTGGAAGCGGTCATTTCGGATTTTGCTACTACTACACATCTCCACTGTGGTCGTCCTTTGTGGAAGACCACGCTGCCCAGGTACAGGGTTGCATTGGCATTGCCATCATACCTTTTTGTTTGTTTTTTATATTTAAATAATGGTAAGGATAGTCAGGTTAGATCGTAAAGCTAGCCGAGGTGGATTATACTTTTTGCTGTTATGTACTATAAATACAATATGTAACAAATATTATGATTTCGAAGAAACCTACAGATCTCTGGGCAGTCAGTTCCAAAATATTATATAGAAATCGATACATTAGCTGTAGTCCTTAACTTGCAAACTCAAATCACTAATAATTACTGTCTATCTCTTCGTTTCTTCATCTAATTGCACCATGCTGGCGAAGCAATGCTGCAATATCAGTGTGGCCCTTGCGTGCTGCATAAATCAGTGGCGTGTCGGAGTCCTTATTCACTGCATTCACATCGGCACCACGACCACACAGCATGGTAACAATGTCAGTGTGTCCATTATATGCTGCGAAGATCAATGGAGTGTTTGAGTCCTGATTCACTGCATTGACATCTGCACCACGACCACACAGCATGGTAGCAATATCAGTGTGTCCCTTCTGTGCTGCATAAATCAGTGGCGTGTCGGAGTCCTTACCCACTGCATTGACATCGGCACCACGACCACACAGCATAGTAGCAATGTCAGTGTGACCGTTGTCTGCTGCGAAGATCAATGGAGTGTTTGAGTTATAACCAATCACATTCACGTCGGCACCACGATCACACAGCATGGTAGCAATATCAGTGTGGCCGTTCTGTGCTGCTAAGATCAATGGCGTGTTGGAGTACTTATTCACTCCATTGACATCGGCACCATGACCACACAGCATGGTAGCAATGTCAGTGTGACCGTTGTGTGCTGCCCATATCAATGGTGTGTTGGAATAATTGTCTCTCTCATCTACAATTATCGCCTCATGGGAAAGCAATGCCGACACTATGGCCGTGTTGCCCTTGTAGGATGCAATGATAAGAGCCGTGCCGCTACAAGCATCTCCTTCTTCAAGTACATAGTTACTTATAGCATTTGGATCCTCTTGCGACCTCTCCAGCAGCCACTCTACGGTCTTCACATCCCCATGGAAGCATAGATGGCCCAGCATTGTCGTGCCATGAGACAGCCCTTGTCTTCCTATGTCGAAGTCACGCATATTGATCTGTGTCCGCGCTGCCCACTGCACCTCTTGTACACCTGATAGTGCTGGCCATGTGTTGCGCATGATGCGGCGGATCTGCGGCCACCCGTCTCTGAAATGCGCGTCTTCTCCCCAGAAGTCGAGAATGGGAGGAACCTCTGCCACAGGGACGTGGCTCAGAATGTCTGCCACCAGACCTGCCTCCACTCGCGCAAAGAAGTCTCGAGCGGAGTTGTTCTCAGTAGTATCATGTTGCATTATAGGGTCTTAAGGACCGGAATCTGCAAATCACGACCCGAACGAACGCCGGTGCTCTGCAGCTTCAGCTTGGGTTTGTTGGGTGTTTGATGAGCGGTCATCAAATCCGCTTCACTTGAGATCAATATCAGTGTGATGCAAGAGTATGACGACGCATCAATCCGTACTAAAAGACCTATGAAACAAGAGTTTCATAGAAAGAATCCTGATGGTACATATACGATTTTGAAACCATTAGCCATGAGGGATAGTTTAGATTCTCAATTGCGTGCGTTTGCAAACATGAGAGCATCAGATCCTGCTAGTGCCAAAGAGGTGTATGATCTTAACGAGCAGATATTACGCTTGGCGTGCAATGGCTCCTTAAGAAAATTACAACAAACAATTGAAGGTGTACCAGATCCTAAACATATTCTTATCTATTACATAGTCAAAGCTTTCAAGGCTGCACTAATTGGTGGACATTTGATGATAGCAGGATACTTCATTGATCAAGGTTTTCCTTATAATACAACAAAAGTGCCACATATTCTCCTTGAAGTTCTTGCTATAGCACATCCACCATATTACCTTGGTGACGTTCCCGATGGTAAACTGAGTGAAGATAGTGTATTACAAATAGTTGAATTTTTAATTATGAAAAACAAAGCAGCAAGCACTGGTGTGAAACAAGTCTCTGGAACAACGAGTGACCCAAATGATATTGAAATTGTGAATTTAGCAGCACGAGGAACTTGGTTAACAGCTTTGCATGTGTGCATAAGATATGGTTTATTTTCAATAATTGATTTATTATTAGAAAATAATGCTGATGTGAATGCTGTTGGTGATGGGGACATCATGCCGTTAGGCCTTGCATATCGTTTACGTGATAATTTATCGGAAAAAGTCTTTCAAGCGGAAAATGACATACCAAGTAGTATAGCACTACGAGAACGCGTCGTTGAAATTGATGAGAGTAATACTGCTACTACAAATATGAAAACTATTGCAGAAGAAAAGGTAGAGGCCCTTCGTGAAGCCGCAGGGTATGCTGATACTCTTGTTCGTAAATTATTAAGTAAAGGGGCACGTGAGACATGGCGCCGTGGTAATCAGAATACTACTACTACTGTATTCATTGGATCTAGTGATAATAATAATAATACAAAAGAGAAGCCAAAGAAAAGTATGGTAAAAGGATTTGCTGGTACAGTAGACAAAAACACTACGCCAACCGTTGATGATACATTGGCTCTATTGAAACTGCAAATAATCAAAGAGAGAGAAGAGGAGAAGACTAATAATTTGAAGGCAAACGAAGCCGTGGGAACATCAGAGACGCATAAGGACAAAGAGTATGATGATGATAGTGGCAATGCTTCTTATTACACTGCTGATGATGGTGGGCAATTATTCAGTACTGGCTAATTATTCATGTGATGATGTACCAAATATACATATTAAACAAAAATTTCACAATATTTATCAATTGAACTACCACCAATAAGTGCTGATTATGTTCTCATTATCATAATCAGACTCTAAGCTCTGATGACTATCTTCATCATCATCATTATCAGCATCAGGCTTTAAGCTTCTACGATCGTGAGTTACACTCTGTGTTTCTCCAGCGAGGCCAGCAAACCAGTTGGCAACTTGAACTTCATTATCCCCTCTAGAGCTATCATCATCGTTGTCATTAATACCATATTCGGAATCAGAATCGCTAACAGAAGCTCCATTAATAGATTCTTGAGTATCATTCTCTATCATATCGTTTTGATTTTCATCATATTTTTGGTTTTCTTTGCATATTTCTTCAGCCAGGTCTATAGCATTGATATGAATAGTACTATTTTGTATAGAACATTCATTTCTTGAAATAAATTCAATTTCAGTTGATGATGGAGCAATAGTATGCTCTTGTTCTGATTGTGATGAATCCCAAAAATATGATGATATACTTGCCCACAAGCCATCTTGGCTCTTTTTGCTGCTGACATCTTTAGAGACATTCTTATCATGTACTGTATTCAGTGTTGGTATACTACTAATATTACTGTCGATAAGGCAGACATTATTATCAACATCATTAGCAAAGTCATTAGAACATGATTCATCAACAGATTCAACAGATTCAGGAAATTCAATTTCAAATGCTGGTAATTTTTTTAATGGTTTTTGTGGTGCTTGTGGTGCATGTGATGCATTACTTTGACTCCAAGCTGACCCATGTAATTGAAATCTATTCTTCTGAGATGGACTACGAACGGGGCTTTTCATTAATCTTGCTCTTAATGGACTTTGTGACTTTATTGATGAATGATTCTTAGATCCTGTGATGTTATTATTCATACTTCTTCCATATAATATTGTTTGCACAGGAAGTGCTTTATCTGAAACACGATTGGGCGATCGTACGCCATTTGTACTTTCAGTACTTGAACTTCGAGAAATATTACATTTGACATCATTTTCATCATTCATATGATAAGAATTATTACTAGTAACTATCTTTAAAGGTGAACCAAAAACTGATCGAATGACTGTCGAAGCAGAAGCACTATCAAGGTCATTAGTTGCCGGGGTATCATTCAAACTTGCAGCAATTTCAGCCATTTCTTCGCAATCATCTAACCAGTCTCTATTGTGCGTGATGTCGTCTAGGGCGGCCTCGCAAAGAGTGCATAGATGTGAATACACGACGTCATCACTACAGTTTTTCTCTATATTAGATAAATTTACTGTTGATTTATTAGCAGAAATTATAGTATCATATACAACCATTTTTAAATTAGGGGAAACGAAAGAATCAATACAAAGTGCATTGCTTGGATGGTATTTTTTAACATTTGTAGACGGTACAGGTATAACTCGACTACAACATTTACCACATAAAAGTCGTGAGCAATGCCCGCAATTATAAGTACCATTAGATGCCACACTACCTAAACGAGTTGGACATTGCATACATCGTGTGCGAGAGCTGAGTTGCCAATGTTTTCGTTTCTCAGGGTTACTATTGCCCTTGGGTAAATGACTCTTTGTGGCATCATAGTCTTCCGGATGTGCCACATTTACTTGTTCTTTTGGAGTATTATTGATACAATCATGACCAGATTCGGAAGACGCGGATGTATCACTAGGTGAAGAACTAGTGATAGATGCATTTTTAACTTTTGCCGTTTTTATATTTGCATAATTTATTCTTGCCATAGCTGCAGCAGCATGAATACCTAATCCTAGTGGAACTGCTCGTGGCTTTACCACCTTGTTATCTATTGGCTTATTCGATCCAATACTTGATACGACCACATTCGAGTCTTTAGTCATCTTTTTTATTTTCATTGTTGATAAATTTGTATTTTTATTTATTATTTCATCATTGAATGGCAAAGGTGTTGTATTACTATACAATACAGGTAAGCAGTAGGATGAGTGTATTCGTGGATCTAAGTGCCAATATCCATTATCAGTGACAATACTTTGTTGTCCACATATAAATTTCATTAAATAAGCTCGAACGGGAAGTGGCATTAAGTCCGAAGCGGTAACAGTATCTACAATGGTACAAGTCTTTGATTTTACTGTCGAATTTAAATCATGACCAAACATATCCATTTCAGCAGCTTCATCATCGTCGTCATCACTATCGAAATCTTCGTCCTCCTTATCACATAAAAATTGGTTACGACGACCATTATGTGAATTCTTTGCATTTTTTTTGATTTTTTTATTATAATCTGTTAATACAGTTGGTATATTAATGTCGGCACCGGCTTGAATAAGAATGCGAGCAATTCCCCACTGTCTGTGCGCAACTGCTACACAGCAAGGTGTGGTACCCCATAGATCTTGACAATTAACAGTGTTTTTACGATCAGTAGGTTTCAATAATGATGACGAAATTTGAGCGGCACGATCTAAAAAAATGCTTACTAATGGTTCTGCATAGCCACTGATACATACTTCATCTTGATTCTCTTCCTCACTATCATCACTCGAGGGTGTATTTATACTATTACAACTACGCATTAAATTTCCACTTGTTTGTTGTGATATTGTATTTGTTCTAGAACGTCTTATATTTGCAATTCTACACGTTGATTCGTATTCATTAAATATGCGATTGGCACATAGATAATGAAGAGGAGTTATACCAAATCTATTTTGTTTGCATGGATCAGATCCTTCATCTAGAAGAAGTAGTATACAAGCTTGTAGTTGTCTGCATTGATGTAATAATAACTGTTTTTGATGTTTTTTTTCACGTTCTTCAGGCGTGATATCCAGTAAAACATCGAGTATTTCTTGAACACGGTCTGATTTCTCATTCTTATCTTGACGATTATTCTCAGATGATTTATTTGATTTACGGTATAATTTAATTTTTCCATTACTATAAAAAGAATAATCATTAGAATGTGCTGCTTTATAATACTCATAACTTAAATTCACACGTTTTCTTTGTATTGTTGTTATATGTCCAATACTAATGTCACGCGTGCACTGGCATAGTATATGCAGAGCAGTATTACCGTCTGAATCAGTGTATTCATCGATATGCCTGCCACGATGTTTATGATTGGTGGGATTTAATTGTGCTCTCTTTTGTACACGACTAGTACTAGTTAGCGATGATTTCTTTGCTTTTTTACTAGGGCTCATTGATTTCAAATTACTTTTATCATTATTAACACCAGCTGCTGTCAGAGAGAGTTGCAGTTTATTAGCAGCATTGAACGAGGTATTGAAAGAGTCTCTCCTCCCTTTTGTACTACTAGATGGTTTTGTCGAGCCTTCTCGAGTCAACAAAGCGGCTAAACTGGCATTTGTCAGGGGATCCTCTGTATTAAGTCTAGCTGTATTTACCTTATTCAAAGGCACGGGAGCTATATTTTCTTTATCAGTAGCAGTTGCATCTCCAAGTAAGCTCACCGTCCACGCACTAACCAATAAATTTTCTTGTGTTTTACTTAAAATTAACTTGAGCATATCATAATTACCTGACATAGCCGCTAAGAGCACAGTATGACGATGATAAAGCCCATATCTCGAGGAGTTGGTAAATTGGGTATTCTTATAACATCTTATATTTATACTTGCTCCAAGTTTTAAAATACGCTTTGCTAAGTTTAATTTACCATTTAAAACAAATATATGTAATGGAGTAAGACCGTACGAATCTTGTGAATCTATTTCAGCTCCATTTTCTATAAGAAGTTTTAAAACTTGGACAGATTGTGCATAATGTAATGGCTGACGTCCACCGGCTTTTTGCTCATTATTACGTACATTAATGAGTGTTTTTAAAGATGTACTAACAGCACGTTTTGTTACGGAAGCATATTTAGCTTTGAAAGCATCGATTACTTGCTTGAGTGCATGATAATCATCTTCTTGAGTTAGAACGTGGAGTTTTGTATTTCCTTTTTCATCTTCACGATTACGATTAATTGACATATTCGCTCACTCCCTCTATGTGTAAAGCTACGAGATGAATTTAATGCCAAACAATAATGCTTTTCTATTCAATCAAGTTGTTGGTAAATGCAGGAAGCCATGTCTCTCCTCTTCGCGGGCGTCGGGCTTCTATTTTTTGCTTTAAAAAAGTCTATGAAGTAGTTATGAAACTTTTGAATGTGATCCACACTTCTAACCTTTATACATGATCTGTAAATGATGAAGAATGTGTTTATGACACCCGGCCGCATTGATGGTGACGAGAGAAAAACAAGTTCATTCACCATACAAGAAATATGATGATGAAGTTATGCATCCTTCTCGCTGTGCTAGCGGTAGTTGTGCAGTCTAGCCCGGTACTACTGAAGCATTGGTCTTCAAGTGCTTTGGGCGGCAAAGCGGTAGACGTGACTGAAACAACAAATACTTTTCATGCTCCTGGTGATGCTATGGACAATCACTTTGAAGTGTCTACTGAAAAAAAACAAAAGTTTGAGGGCATTGGTGGAAGTTTCATGAGGTCTGGTGCAAGTGTCTTGAATAAAATGCCAAAAGACACACAAGAAGAAATTCTTAGTGATCTCTTTGATCCTGTTGATGGTGCAAGATTTACTGTTGGTAAAGTTCCTATTGCAGCTACAGATTTCGGTGTACCCGTATGGTATACATATGCTGAGGAACCACAAAGCGAAGATTTACCATATTTTTCAATAGAAAAAGATCTAGATGAGAATGTAGGGTTTATTCCATTAGTAAAGAGGGCCAACGAAAAAGCTGGGCAAAACGTCAGATTAGAAGCTACATTAGATTATCTACCACGTTGGATGTTAAACACAACAACCCCATTACCAGATCCACAAATGAATACAACCCAGTTCCAGGCAATTTCGAATTACTATTTTAAATATGCTGAGGCGATGAAAGATCAAGGTATACCTTTAGAATATTTGTCACTTTTCAACGAAATGGATGATTCTTATATGAAATGCACTATTGATAATACAAGAACATTGCTAGTTGATTATATTGGTCCACAATTTCGTAAAGAAAAGTGGGCACCCAAACTTACGTGGACTGCTTATCCTGGTAGACAACTATTAGCTGAATTGGGTCCTGATTTTATGAATTTACCTGATGTTCAAGAATATATTGATATTATCTTTTATCATGGTTATGATTGCAATGATGGTTTATCTGAAGGTTTAGGATGGCAATGTTTAGATAAAGTCAATATTAAAAATACAACTTGTCCCTTTATTGATGAATCTGCTCAATTATTGAAAAATTTTGCTGATAAGTATCAAGGTGATAGACAGATATGGATGACAGAATTATGCTATGCCAGTGAATTTGCTGATTATTATCCACCAACAAGTGGTTGCCCAGATATCCCCAGATATGATTTTGATGATGGTATGCAATGGGGAAAGATGATGTTCGCGGACTTCAATATAATCGAAGCCAACGCATGGATATATTGGAATCTAATTTTGGATACTACTGGAGGACCATGGTTAATATCACCAGCACATAATGATCCTGTGAAAAATCCACAACAACCTGTAATTATTGCAGATCCTGATACAGGTAAATATTATAAAACGGGTTGCTATTACGCATTATGGCACTTCGGTCGCGCTGTACCCGGCAGTAATTTTGTTCGTACTATCGATAAAAATGACGTATATCCAACGATATCTAAATCAGTATTATTTGACGATAATACATCACAATATACTATTGTACTTATGAATGATGATAAACAAGGTCATAAGGTACATGTGGAGATAGAAGGCGAAGTCTTAGAGATCGACCTATCACCTGTGTCGTTTGCAACACTCGTTGTTCAAGTCTAAACGGAATGTAAAGTCTTAGAGATCGACCTATCACCTGTGTCGTTTGCAACACTCGTTGTTCAAGTCTAAACGGAATGTAAAGACGAATCAACAATACCAACTCTACCTTACTGATTGATTCATATTTCAGTATATTGTATTCTATATATTTCATATGATATGAATATGTGAAGTATGAGGAAGGAAGAAAGGATAGAGAGATAGAGGTTTTTCATGTAAGTAGAAAGTAGTTTCTAATCAAACTTAGTCAATACAAATGTACTGCACAACGCACCACTGACCGTTGGTTGGTTACTTCACAAGGACAACATCTATCACATTTTATATCTTCTCTTCATCATAATGTTCTTGCTTTCAAATGTATCATGCAGTACTGCTGTTGCTGTTTGGTTGTGCTGGTTGCTGGCCAAAATGAACATCTTTACCAAATTTACTAGGTACGATTTTTGGTTGAGGAAATTCACCTGAAAAGTCTTGCTCTACGTCTGAATATGATGGTAGAGAAAAGCCTACACGTGATGCTGTGGCATTGATATGTTGACGAGGATCTAGTTTGTCACCAGTATCAAGCTCACGAAGATGTTTCAATTCACTGATAGAGTTCACAAGAGTCGCATACAGTAAAGCATCTTCGCGCATTTTCGCTGCACGCGTAGTATCCGTCTCTTTTGCCCCTATGTAAAAACGTGATCGTATTTCTTGTCTCTTAGCAAGAGCAGCTGGAGTGTTAGCTGAAGGGAGCGATGCAAGATGGCGTAAAATGCTCCTAAAATTCGCTCTTACGATTGATGAACCTTCCATTTGTCCAAGAATGCAACGATAGTCAATCTATTTTGATTTTGAATCTAAGAATATACTAGGAATGTAGTGAAATGGTTTTTTCCATAAAAGCAATAGCGCCGGTCCCACTATTCCTCTCTGCAAAAAATAAATTAACAAATTCTGCGGCAGGGTTCACCAAACAATATACCGACACTACTACTCATTTTCTTCATACTTTCGTGATAAAATCTGTTGTTTATAAGACAGATTTGAGTTAGAAATGTCGAAGATCATAAATCTCGAGAGTGGAACTAAGCAGCGTAGTTTTGGGTGTAATTACTTTGATGGAGCAATTTCAGTTGATGGTAGACTATTGTTTGCATGCCCTAGTGCTAGAGGTTTGTCAGTATTTGCATTAAAGGGTGGTGTAGTGAAGAGAGTCAAAGATATTGCTCGTCCTTCTAATCTTGATGGACCAGGTGTTGTTAGATGCCTTTGTTGGAGTCCACTACATATATCCAAAGGAGAATTACTTGCAGTCGCTATTGATACTTATGTCATTATATGGAAGTTTTGCTCAAATAATGATGTGCAACAAGTTCATTTTATTGAAACGGAGAGGAGTAGCACAGATACTACTGCCAAGACGAACAAGGCCGCCATAGTGTGTTTAAATTGGACACAGAGTGCACTTCCAACCCTAATATTAACACGAGCAGCTGGTCCGCCTACAGTGATCGAATTAAGAGTCACTACTACTGGTGATGAGAGTAAAGTTGTGAGGACGGTGTCGTCGAGCTATACATCGCAGTCTCGAGATATGACCTTTGAAGCATATACGAATGTACGTAAATGTTCCTCCCCTTCCATATGGGGAGTAAGTCAATCAGATAGGTATGTTTTTGTTCATAATCATGCAGTTTGGAATATTATGTGTAGTCATTTGGCAGGTAAGAGAGGTGGAGAAAAAGTTCATAATGTGGAGCAAATTTTTCCTATTGTTGATATATCTACAAAAGAAGGAAAATTATCGCAGTTGAAAAGTGCAAAAAGTAGATCTGGGTTACTATTAAATTCTCCAAAAGCAGTACATAAAGATGCAATCTTGAATGATGCTCTTTCACTTGCATGTGTTGATTCAATGCTGACTGTGTTAAGTAGCCCGCGGAATATGCACAATGATAATGCAACAGGTGATAGCAGTTTGGGCTCTCTATCAGCTATGGATCTTATTCTTCCTATAGCTCGGACATCTATTTCAACTACTAAAGATGTAAATACTTCTACAAATCAAATGAAAATAACTGAATCTGGTAGTGGTGCATTCCCCCATGCTCTTTCAGGTACATCAATATTTGATGCCCTGTCTGTACCATTATTACCATCACAACAATCAAATCACAATAATAATGGTATTATTATGAAAGCGGTACCACCTAAAGCTATTGAAATATCGGATTTGAGTCAGGACTATGCTTCTAAATTCTCTCACTTAGATGCCGCAGCTCCTACAGTTATCTCTTCTGCAGAAATTGATAATGACGGTATTGGTAGCAGTCACGGTAGTAATGCAATGGAGGCTCTTCTTAATGTCATTCCGACTACCACTAACACTAGTGGCAAACAGACTGGTGGCATTTCTATGACAAACACCTCTATGACTACAACGACTACAGGTAAAGGACCACTAAGGCGACGACATGATGATTATGAGCTGACTATTCTCGCTGAAGATGGAGATATATTAATGAAGTATATTCTAACAGGCTTAGATAGCATACTAAATAGCACAACACAAGCTGTACCAGATATACATTGCGTATATATATCAGAAAAAGGCGATCAAGGCTATGTATGTGTGGGATGCACTCGATCCACACCATGTTCATTATCAGATAAAGAAAAACCTCAGACCCCTGTGAACCTCATGGTATGGCCTATACAGTTAATATCAGATGCTACGACTGAAAGCAGTAGCTCTATGTCTTCGAATGTACCCAAAATGCAAGTCCTTAAACATGGTACTCGAGTCCCACTTCCGGATGGGCACACTTGTAGTGGCATCAGGTTCATTGAATATAAATCGAATGAATTAGAGGATAGAGATAGTATTCATAATAGTGAGGTATCCTTACTAATAATGTGCTCTAAGCGCTCTCAAACTCATTCAACATTGTCATTGACTAATGTTAGTACAACTAGCATTGTGGACACAAGTATTATTATAGCTGATATTAACAATATTATTGAAAAACAAAAACCTAGAGAATTTAAAGATAAAGTATTCAATAATATAACATCAAAACATAACATCAAGAAAAATAGTATAAATAATACAAGTAGTGCTGGTGTGGAGGTGACATTGACCGCCGTAAGTGCCCAACTAGATAGAATGCAAACATTTATGATTTCAATGGATGAAAGGCTTACTCGTGCATGCATCGCACAACAATCTTCTATTGATAATATAAATGAAAAAGTTAATATTTTAACACAATATATGTGTGATGCGAAAAAAGATGGTTAAATAGGTTTAGAGAAAAGTGTGGGTTTCCCCTATGAAGATATTGTATTATTCATATAGATTATGTTAATAATAAACTAAAAATATGATTTATTTATACTTGTGATGAATATTTTACTTTCAATTCCTCAATTCGACTAGAAGTTTCTTCATACAGTCGAGAGCACTGTTTAGGGTCACTCGTTGATATTGCTTGTGCATTCTTTTGTCCCGGATAATACTCCATATCCACTGGCTTATATGGTATATTTATTTGAGAATCCATACCAAAATCAACAAACTTGCCTGTTAAGCCATCCATAGCTTTGCTACCAACTGTGAACATCATACTTCCACAACCCACACTAGGTTCCCGAATGCCAACAAGTGACTTGCAGCACGGATAGCAGCAACCAACACATGATTTAAAAGCTTGCCATGTATCAATTTTTGTCATAACACTACCTGGACAACACACATTGATACTTGCACCTTGAGCAAGAGATAAGGAGCCATTTACACCAACATGCTTGGCCCACATATGTTGTGCAAGTTTCGATTGAGAATAAGGAATCGCACCATTCAACATCTTCTTATGTTCACCTTCAGCAGTACCAAGATGATCAAAATCTAACTTACCTTCAGAAATGCTAAAACCAGTGAATGAACCCATAACAGCAATACGACCATTTGGAGCAATCATACTTGACCATTCTGTTGCAAGTATAGCTTGTTGTAGAAAGTTTGCCACATAATGTACTTCAAAATTATCAGCTTGTGTTTTGCGTTCATTGTGTGTTTGCCACATGCCTGCATTGAGAATGCAAATATCAATCTTCACTTCGCCATTTTTTACTTCTTTAGCGACACGAAGAACTTGAGCAATGTCAGTGAGTTCAGCAAGATATGTACTCGTCTCAATTCCAGCATCTTTGCAATGAGAAGCTCTTTCAGCAGCACGCTCAGCATTTCTTGCTACAAGAATTATCTTTGCAGGACGATCTCCAACCGCATAACCACACATTTCATCGACACATGCTTCTCCCAACCCATTAGTACATCCTGTGATTAAAACAACTTTCCCCTTAACGTTTGATCTATCATTAAGCTCAAAAGGAGTCAACTTTTCGCCATTAGGCTTACTTATCAATGGTTGTTGCATATTAAAGAAGAAGAAGTATATTTAATCTTTCAAAATGAAATTGTAGCCAAATGACTCAGGTCATTGGTTTCGGATCGACGGTGACGGCGGGCGGCGGCCAAATATCACCGACCCCAACATCTGTAGTTTAAATCTTATCTAACTTATAAATTGTATTGCGCACGCTAGACACCAGCCATGCAAAAGTACTGTATTGTCTTCATTGTTCTGTATCTAGTGCAAACTGCATTTTCTGATAAAATTGATGTAACAACCCAATTACAGAATGTTGTCCAAACGACCACCATTAGTCAAATAAAGGTGCAAGAGGATATTACATCATTATTACAAGAATTTCATAAAGCTAAAGTATTACCTGAGCAGGCTGATGATCTAAGAAAAGAAGCTAAAACTGCAGCTGAATCAATACCTCCAAATTTAGAACTAGCTGAAAAGAAGTCAAAAGAGGCACAGAAACTACGTGAAGAAGCAAACAAAATTGTAGATGCAACCAATAACCGTGCTCAAGTATATATTAATATGTTCGAGGTTGTGGATAGTGCAGGTAAAATAGCTGATGAAGAAGAAGAACGTGCACATACACTTACATCAAAAGAAAAGTATACGGAAGCTTTACAAGCACAACGTGTTGCGGAAGGTAT
>JACKZZ010012239.1_pt1 | contig 31408 bp, 20 predicted proteins | sample 8027871 | NCBI WGS metagenome assembly JACKZZ01 (sample SAMN15724774, study PRJNA655200) | protist metagenome | isolation source: fluorescence activated cell sorting (FACS) single amplified genomes of... | place: USA: West Boothbay Harbor, Gulf of Maine | collected 2000-07-19
ATGATGATGTGTGGAGACGACCATTTTTTTTTATTATTTTTTTATTTTCTCTCTTATTATTATAAATTATATAATAGGCCATTATGTGCTTATTATTAATTTATTATATAAATATTATATACATTTATATTATTATTAAATTATTACTTGACTTTTGTCCTCTCTCTGGCCTGCCATAGCCAAGCCTGCTGCTCTGCTGCTGGCTTGACCTTAATGAACTTAACCGCACAGGGCTTAATTTTAAACAAATAAAAAAAATAAACTTATTTATACCACAGTAATAGCTACCGGTAGCCTAAATAGTAAAAAACAGTTGTTTAGTTGACGACTGTTGTGTAATTATTAAGTTAGATTGACAATAATAATTAATTATACAGTGTTTAGTATTATTATTATTACCAATTTAAATCTATTATTATATGTACCAAATATATAAATTTAAATATATGTTATTATTTGTATATATATAGCATTTTCTTACTCATTATTAAGTTTAAATTTATATATGTTAATAATTTATTAATTTGTTGTCCCGCCCTTTCTGCTTTGTCTGCAAGCGTCTGTTGTCAGCCACAAAACTTGTTATGGAAATGTATACACAATCATGAATTTGTGTTTTATGTAGAACCTTCACGTTTGATGGACCTCCCGCTCTTTTCTATATTCCGTTTTATGTCACGCTTATGTAATGTACTTAATAAATTATCGATACGATTTGATAATGAATCCATTTTGATAGATATACGTGGTGGAAGTATATCGTAGGGGTTTAATTTACAAGCTGTTGAATTGTTTTTCATCGGTGGAGATTTGTTTGAGATATTGTATTTTACATTGGTATTTAACATATGCTTACTTTCTATAGGATCTTCTTCTTTTTCAAAATTGTTTATAGTATCAAGTGATAAATCCACATGTACTACTTTCTTTCCTTTGTTATTTATCTGGTGTTGTTTGCCATATATTGTTAGTAAGTAATCACTTCGTTTAATATGCTGTTTATGGAAATAGGCATTCTCCCTGCCCGTGTTACTTGAATGCACTTCCTTGGCAGAATTCCGATTCCAGGGCATTTTATCACTTTTGCCAAATTCTTCATGAGGCTGTTTTATCCTATATTTTTTCATCGTATCGTTTTTGCTTTGACGCATTGTCTGTTGCTGTGTTTTCATATAAAACGTTTTTTTAAATATATTGTGTGTGTGTGTTACAATTTTTGAAGTAGAAATGGCTAGCAATAGTAAAGGAAGAAGGAGAAGAAGAGAAATAATAATAATAATAATTTTTTTTGTATATATTTATTATTAATTATAATATTATATATTTAAATATATATTTAAAAGATAATACCTGGTAGTGTGTTGTTATAATAATAAAAAAAAGCAAGAAAGAAGAGCTACTACAGACAGTTCAGTACAGTACAACAACAACAGTACCCCAGGTAATGAAATAAAAAAAAAACTACTGTATTATTAATATAGCTATTGCGCTACTAAAGCAGACAGTACACAGCACAGCACAGCACAGCACAGCACAGCACAGCACAGCACAGCACAGCATGCCCTCGGCCTCGAGCTAGCTGGGCTAGCATCTCTATAGCATCTAGTTGCATCGCATCATCTAACATTGCTTGCTAAGGCTTGCCTATACTCTACACTATGTACCACACGACAACCATTCCTATTACCACGGGTTGGGCCTATGCCCTTCCTATTATTATCCATGGCAAAAGAAGGAATGACAACGGTGTACCATCGTCTTACTAAGCACAATGAGAGAGCCCGGGCTAGCTAAATATATACATTCCATTTAATTATAATACAAGTAACTTATGATCTTCATCTATATGTGCAGGGTGCAGAAAGAAGTGATATGATTATTTATTCGATACTGTCTAGTGTTACGCCACCATGGTATTCCACGATGGTATTCCTCTGCTATTGAGAGGGTGGGATAACGAGGAAGAGAGAGATAACAGACAAGAAAAAAAAATAAGAAGGGGGCTAGGGGAACTACAATATAGTACTATTACATAGTAGTGTAGTAGTAGTGTTAGCCGCTGATAATAACAATAGGAACAATTAGTTGTAATTACTATTAATTGTACACACCAACAAAAAGACGATGAACAAATTACAATACATAGCATTACTATTGCACTACATCTATTTCACACAAACACACACGCACACACACACACGCTGCAGTAGCTACGACACACAACCAACTTCTATTCACACAACATATACAACATCGTATCATACCATTACATAAGAAGAAACGAAACGTATATCAATAACTCATATCATGAAATTTATTGTAGTATTAGTAACGTTAGTAGCAGCTGCAAATGCAATGCCAGCTGAATTATTTGACGAAAAAGCAGTTGACGCGGTATTGGAAATGCCAATGGAATCCACTGGTTTTAACTTACATTTTGATGTACCAGAAGCATTTGCAGAACTTGAGTCATTCTTAGTACAATCAGCAGAAGTTGAAGTAGATGCATCAATCAAACCTATTGATGTTGGCCGTGTTAAATTTAAAGATGAACCACCAATTTTATGTGAAACTATCTGTCGTCCAATGAACGAAACAGAAAACAGAGAAGCATTAAACGAAGCAAAAGCAGCAGAGTTAAGTGCAAAAAAAACAGAAGAAATGGCTGAAGGTACTGAAAAGGCTGCATTGAAAGCAGCAAGTGGTAAACCAGAAGCAATTGACAATCCTACCTTTTTACAGTTATCATCCAAAATTTGTGAGGCAAAAGGTGGTGCTTGGAGTCACGAAAACAAAAACTGTGAAGAATATATGCGATCTAGTAAAGGTAAAACCAGTTATGATCCTGATGTTATCTTTGGTACCTGCAAAAAAGAATTTGGCGATAAATATTTACCATGTAGTCCGTACCAAGCATTAGCATTAGCAAATGTTTACCAAGTCGACGACCATTCATACTTCTGGTTATGGCCAGGTGGTCGTAAAGAACAAGTAAAACAAGCCGCGTTAAAACAAGAAGTTGGTCACAACCCTAGTAGTGGTTTGGACAAATGTCCAGAACGTCAGCATGTTGGCTTCTTCCACAATTGGGATAAAAACCATGTAGATAGTTGGGGTTGTTTACACGAGGAATTGGAATTCAACGTATTGTGCTGTAGAAGAGGTTAAGCATGCCATCAGTAGAGATTGTATCAATTTAATTTTTATATACAGTAAAAAATACATATAAAAAACTAAAGACATTTAAAAGTTCTATTTCTTTTTCATAAAGTTTTTACACTGGTAGTATATAAAATATAATATAGAGTATATTATTATGGTGTGTTATTTAGTTCTGATAGTTCTTGTAGTAATAATGATATAATGATTTATTTAATTCTATTATTATTATTACCACGTGTTGCTATCCCTACTAGGCTATGATATTAATAATATTAAAAAAATAATGTTATTATTATTGTATTGCACTATAACTATATTTACTATCATAATAATTTTACTGTACTTCATTACACTGTACAAAATGGTTGGTGAGTTGTTGATTTATAATATTATTATTATTTATTATTATATTATTATTATTATTTATTATTATTATTATTACCTTTTATTTAAATGCAAAAATTTATCGACTGTAATGATATGATACACCGATACGTTTAAGTTACCAACCACGTTAAAAGAAATTTATTTGCTCTTGCAACTGCCTGGCTTCACTTTTCGTATCAGCACTTCTTGGAGTGCTATATCTATTTGCTATTTCAAACAAAATACCATCACCATTCGACGTGCCCACAAACATGTTAGATTTAACACCTTTTACAAGACACGAAGTTAAATCAAAATGTTGAATAATATTGCCCGAACCACGCTTACTATCAGGCAGTGGATTTTGCGATGAGATTGGTCCATGCTGTTTTTGCAACAGGTCCCAAGCATACAACGTGCCAGCAGTGTCCAAAATAAAAAACACTGCAGGTCGAGTTTTCGACCACTTTACATTGACAATATATGGCATAGAAAAACCATCATCATCGTGCACACGCAGACCAATACATTCACCTGTCCACACCGTTATTGGTGTACCATAATCATTTTTATACAAGGATAAGCTCCCATCATTTAAGGCGACTAAGAATAATGTTGGTAAAAATGGATTAAAATCAATCGAAAGAACAGCGGAACAAGAAGAGCTTGAACTTTCGTCGTCCAACGCTTCTACCATACCACATTCATATATACGAGGCGTTACAACTGAAGCAAATCGTGATTTGTGAATTAAAGACCCGTTTGCCGTGCCAATTATAAAATGGCTATTATCATTTGGAAAAACACCAAACGCATAAGTTTCTAATTTTGGCGTGATTCCTTTTCCAACACTGCGACTATTTATCTGCATTCTCGATGTTCGTGTCAATTTGATACGGCCTCCAATGCCTAATCCCAAATCTGTTTCTGAACCAGCCTCATCGATGCTTCGCATTTCTAATGCTGTCCACAATATAATGACACCATCCTGATCCAATGATGCAAGTTGGAACGAGGAATGGCCAGCACCGCTTTGAAAACGTCCCCCTTTGCTATTCCCGACTGCGATAGGTCTAATGTCTACGACGGGTGCACAATGTTGACCTTCTGTTCGCACCTGATCATCTGGTTTTAAAACCAATGCATCCGTCGTGTAGGTAGGTCGTCTAAAAGAATCTGCGTATTTAAAATAAACACTTTCTTCGTTCACATGATATGAACTTGGCTCACGTAAATCCCAAAGTAGGATTGAGCCGGACAATGTGCCAGCAACAACGATATGTGCCCGTAACGGGCTAAATGCACAACATGTTGCGACACCTTCGCATAACAGTGCTTTATATGGAAGAGTCACATCGTCGTTATGGACTTGGTCTGTATGCCAAACGCACGTTAAACCTTTTCCCGCGAGCGAGGCGGTAAATGCCATTAAATCGGTATTGTTGGCGCTTATCCTCTCGTTAATTTCTTTTGGCCCATAACTGGTTAAAATTGATGTTGCTGAATTAGTTGCAGTAGCTACTGCTGTAAGTTTTCTTCCTGTCAGCCATACAGGATATTTCAAAGGTTTACTACTACCAGTTTTCAAAAATGAAGCTTTGTTTACGTCATTATCGTCATCAGTATCAGATAATTTGGATTCCAAATTTTGGTCCTCACTATTTTCTTCAAGAGAAATTTCAATAACTGGTGAGATTCTACGTAAAAAACTTAAAAGTGCATTGCTATTATTCTTAGTATTACTATTATTATTGTTGTTATTGCCGAAACCAAGATCATCTGGAACTTGCCCAGATTGATCATTATATGTGATGTCAGCAGTCTGTGTATCTGTCGTGCGCACATCATCATTTGTGAAATTTGCAGCCTGTTTCCATGTTTTGCTACCAAGCTTTCGTATATAAACATCGTAAGGTTGCAATGGTGCTAAACTCAAAGTTACTTTCGATTCTTCTGTTAAATTAATCATTTTTTTCAATTCACGCAAACGTCTTTCACGTGCTGGATTTACATCTAACTCACGTTTACTATGGGCCATTTTCGATTTTGCATGCGGAGACGAAACGACGCCGAATTGGCTGTCATTATTATATTTGCTACTTCCACCGTTCTCATTGTCATTGGTACGGTAAGAATCACGGTTACCTTCATTTAATTTTGCAGTTGGAAACCGTAAAGTTGCTCCACCAGTTTTTTCTTTTATCTTATTATATGAACTTTTACTTTCAGCGGTTGTGTTTTTATCGTCTTCGTCCGACATATCATCAAATTCGTCATCATTGTAATCATCAAAGTCATCATCGTCGTAATTATCATCATCTGAATCGTCCTCTTGCGCAGCTTGTTTTTTTGGCGATTGTTGTTGTTTAAATTGTTCTTGTCCTCCTCTTCTCGACGAGGTATTGTTATCGTTATTGTTAAAATGACTATTTTCAGACCGGCTATACATATTATTGTCTCCACCATTACTATATCTACTGCCATCTCTGCCACTACGATCATCACTCCTCCTTAATGGGATAGCTTTTTTTCGTGATATTGGTTGTGAATCAAACGACCGCAACTCATTGGAGTTTGCTTCACCCATCATATAGCTTGCCCCTTGGTTCCCATATCCACTATTATCGTTGTAGTTACTGTTGTTATAACTACTACTACCTCTTGTAGTTCTTTTTACTCGAGGTATCTTTTTCACACGTCTAGACATGATATTTTGTCGCTGTGTATTTAATGATAATACGTATGTGCGCGCGCCAGCTATACGGTGTATCGTTCATGTGTTTCTTGGCCGTACGTTGAATCAGTAACAGTATGGTTGGGGTTGCTAATAACTGACAGACGACAACAATGATAATTAATTATGTGTGAAAAACGATGAAGAGAGGAGGAGGGATGATAATAATAATGATGAAGTGTTTGTTACTATAGTAATAGTAATAGGATTACTGTTATTGAAATTATCAACTATTATAATAAATATAGCAGTGTTGTGCACTTGTAATTATTATTAATTATTAAATAATACAATTGTTGAAAATATAATAATATTAATATACTATAGTATATATATAATATATTAAGTACTAACATAGTAGCGCACACAACAACAATACCATCACGCGAGTAGTCTACTAGCTATAGCTGGGCTAGCAACTACTGTAATAGTGAGTGCCACGATGATACATCATAGCATATTCAATATTGAATTATTATATTTATTTCAAATTTATTCTTCTTTAATTTCGTAGTATTATTAGAAGAGTAGTATAATATATTCTCCATCTATAAATATTGTATTACTATAACTGCTGAATGTACAGCTTCGTAGTGTTGTGCACATTTGTTGCTATCAGTGTAGCAAGTTGTAGAATGGCACCTTCATCTGCGTGGTGTCTCCCCTGGTCTCCCTGCTGCTGGCCCAGCTGGCAGTCTTCTTTTTCAATATCAATTATTCTAGGCACCTAGCCAGCTGGGCCAGCTAGTGCCCTAGCCTAGTATCTAATTTTGAACTAATTCAAATCAAACAGAGTGCCTGTATTAATACAGAGTGCCTATAAGTTTCTATAATACTACTAGGAGTGCTCTACACAACAGTATACGAGAAGGTTCTAGTCGTCTAGCAGAGATGACAGACGACAGCACCTAACGACATTACGACATCAGCAATCTAAATCTAGCAATTAGCACCAGAATTTGGTGATAGCGGTATACTTCCTCCGGTATACTTCCTCCTGTGACGACAATAGAGTATAGATACAAGTAGCTACCATATTACTACTGGCGCACTATTGATCGTAGCTATTGCCATTGGACTCGACTTCACTTAGTATTATTATTATTATTATTATTATTATTTAGCGTTTGGCACTTCGCTGCGTTCTAATAATTATAGTTTATTAAATTAATAAATTGAATATTAGTAAATATTAGTAAATTAGTGTATAGTAAGTAGTAGTAAAAATTCAGTATAATAATAGTTATTATTATAGGCACATAGTCTCTACTACTATTGTTATTATTTATATATACCTATACTACCACCAATCCCTGCGTGTTGTTATTATTATTATTATATGTGGACTGACTGCGGCGGGGACATACAATCACACGGAGATGCCTAAACATGTCATTAGTCACAAAGTAAAAAAGAAAAAAAGAATATAAAGGAAGAGTTCAGAACGCATATCAAGTATGATTGATGAGTGCCTTGAAACTTTACGGAAAGGCCAATATTTAGCGGAAGATGATTTAAGACGAGTATGTGAAATTGTGAAAGAAATATTAGTGGAAGAGTCGAACGTACAACCAGTTGCTTCGCCGGTAACTGTTTGTGGGGATATACATGGTCAATTTGATGATTTATTAGAACTTTTTCGCACGGGTGGTGAATTGCCGAATACCAAATACATTTTCTTAGGTGATTTTGTAGACCGTGGGCACAACAGCGTTGAAACGTTTGAACTATTATTATGTTTAAAAGCACGTTATCCTGCTCATATAACTTTATTACGTGGTAACCATGAATCCAGACAAATCACACAAGTTTATGGTTTTTATGAAGAATGTGTACGTAAATACGGAAATGCAAACCCATGGAAATATTGTACTGAAGTTTTCGATTATTTGAATTTAGCGGCGGTTATCGATGGGCGTATATTATGTGTACATGGTGGGTTATCGCCTGATATACGTACGTTGGATCAAATACGTATATTGGATAGAGCACAGGAAATACCAAATGAAGGTTCTTTTTGTGACTTAGTATGGTCTGATCCAGAGGATATTGAAACCTGGGCTGTATCACCTCGTGGTGCTGGTTTTTTATTTGGCCATCGTGTTACATCAGAGTTTAACCATATTAATGGATTGGAGCTTATATGCCGTGCGCATCAATTGGTACAAGAAGGTTATAAATATATGTTTCCAGAAAAAAATTTAGTAACTGTTTGGAGTGCACCAAATTATTGTTATCGATGTGGTAATGTTGCAGCGATACTATCATTTAAAGATAATTTGGAACGTGAATTTAAAGTATTTCGTGAAGTCCCAGAGGAGCAGCAAAAGGCGCCAAGACCACAGTTACAAGGTGGTGGGGGGCAATATTTTATGTAAATACGTAGTAAAATCAGAAGCAGAGAATCTACCTAGGAGATGGAAGGAGGGTCGGGTGGACGATTTTTTTACACCACCGCACCACCGGCAGAGTAGCATTATGTGGAATAAGTTTTTAAATATTTTTATAAAAATTAAAACAATTTATATACACTTTACATTTTAAAATAGTATAATGCTTATGGAGTTATGTTTTACAAGCATATACGAATTGCGTGGAGAGCAAAGGACAGGTTTAAGAAAAAAGACGACTTCCCCTTCTTCATCTCTTCTTCCCTCCTTTACCTTGGGATTTCAAGGCCTTCGCAGTTAATTTAGCATCTTTTTTTCCAGTATGTGGATTTACTATTTTTTCATTCTTCCCCATTTTTTTCATCCCAGCATATGGATTCTTTGTTCCATTATTCCGTTGTTTCCCTGTAACCTTCCCTTCCGCTTTCGCCTTTTCTTTTGCAGCTCTCTTTGCTGCTAGTTTTTCTGCATCTGTTTGGTTTCTTGACATAGCACTCATACCACTACCACTTTTTTTTGCATTTTTGGCTGCTCTTGCTTGCGCTTTTAACCTATCTCGATCTCGCTGTGCCCCACGTGTCATGCTCTTCTGCACCGCTATATACGATACGCTGCTGTTATATGTTGTGCTTGTGGTGTTACGGGTCCTGATTTCTGTTTCAGATGTGTCATTACATCAGCAACTATCCAGGCTATCATCCACAGCACACGCATTTATGGTGGTGCTTCCATCATTGTTGTGTGCTACTGTTGTTTTATTATTATTATTATTATTATTATTATTATATTATTTATTATTATATTATTATTATTGTTGTTATTCTATTCTATTTATTATATTATTATTATTATCTTTTGTTCTTGTATATAATAATAATTTAATAATAATAATAATAGCATTACGTATTATTATTATTAATTTTAATATAAATAATAATAATAATAATTATTTGAATGATGATAATTCAATAATAACACATGAAATATATTAATGTAATAATGCACTAATAAAATATATAAACTAACAAAAGAAGAATAAGCTTAGTACAATAGTATAATAAAAAAGAGACGGCACCACATCAGCACATTGCCACTGCCCCGTGCATGTAGAGAGGATCCTCTAGAGAGCATGCTACCTGTAATGCCCCTCCAGTAATAAGAAAAGAAAAGGGGTATTCCACGATATCCCATTATTGTAAACACTATAATCAATCATCAACAATATAATAATTTCAAATAATAATAAATAATAATTAATAATAATACTACTGTACTATATATACGTATAATATACATAATACATATACTACCAGTATTATATAAAAAAATAATAATAATAATATAATAATAATATATATATATTAATATCATAGTCAACAATGTTAAAGAATTCTCAGTCTCGGTGAACGGCTCGACAATATATACCATACTTACATTTACTTTAAAAAGGATACCATTGTTCATTTGTGTGCATAGTTTTTATTTAACAACATTAAACCATACAATGACATCTATTGCCTCAAATGGAGAAGACAAGAAGTTACGAAAACTTCAACTAAACCCTGCTGAAATAAGAGTAAACAAAATTAAAAGAGGCAAAGCATACGAAACAGCCCATAATATTTTTGTACCTCGTATTTTTGGAAAACAGTTTAGTGAAACTTTGCACATCATTTATGGCAGAGAAAATCGTAAGAAGCCAAATGATCATCAAGAAGTAATTTATAACCAACTCAAGAAATATTGCAGTGCCGTTGGCGATGGTGATGGCGATCTTCTTAACCACGATATGATACTCAAATTATGTACTCCTGATGGTCGCAAGCGGGATCACCCGTCAACTTTGTATAAAACAATTTGTAATAATAAGGATATACCAGAAGCAGAATTTTCCAGTTGGTATCGAAGACCCTCTAAGTCTTCGATATCAAAAGGTCACTACAACAAAACTATAGTGCAAAAGCAAAATCTTTCTGCTGTTAATAACATTGTTTATTGTCGCAATTTGATTGTCTTAGATGATTTTACTATAAATTTATTTAATGCACAATTTAACGATTTATTAGAAGAAGCAAATAATGTTAATGCAGATATTAGCAGTCTACTGCAGAGATATGGCGATATGCTAACTGGTACTTACTGGCCACTAAACGTTGTGCTAAGAAAGCTCAAAGAAAAGGATTTAAATGCTATTAAATTTGCTGAAAAACTTTTTAAAATTAAAAACAATGCTATCTATAAAAATAAATATAAAAAATGTCACGCTGCGAGAAAAACGTATGAATCTATATGGAATGATTTAAATGAAAATCCATTAAATACAGCATCACTGATGCAAACAAACCTACACAATAATTTTGATTCTTTTCTTAACACAATAGATGGACAAAGCAATCCTTTAAACATGGAAGAATTATTAAATCAGCCACCAAAAAAAATAAAGCTAAGTGAAGGGGATAATGAAAATACTGCTACGATAAAAGCGTATTTATCTGTGCCACCAGGTAAAAGTGTCGTGGATAATTATCGGGATGCTGGGCTACATGCACCTGGCACTGGCATGTAAATCAAAACAACTTATTGACATAATATTTATTTCGGCCTTTAATCAAAATATTTGTTTGATTTCTGATTTTTTGGGAATAGATATATATATATACATATATATCCTATTTATCAATCATGTGGTTGATAAATATACAACTTTTCTTAAGTAAGTTATCACAAAAGTTTGATAGCATCGATGTATCATATGATATCTCCATCGGTACTTCCTTTCATTTAAGGATATATTGACACCTCTCTGGAGTGGGACGATTTCCAAGAGCCTCTGGTTATTGTATTCTTTTGGGGAGAGTAAGAAATGTTATGAAAAGGGGGGGAATAAAATATATTAAATAATAAAAAATACATCTTGTGTATGATAAAACACTTTCATCGAGTAATTATTTTGCAGGTGCAACAAGTAAGTTTAACTTATAAGTTTATGATATCATGATACACACCTAACTTAACTCAAGTTAGTACAACTTATCATATGCATATGCATATATAACGAGAGATCGATTCGAGGAATTCACAGTTATTGTATTCTATGGGGAAGTAAGAATTATCACTCTAAGTTCTTTAAGAGAAACGTATGAGTACGCATTAAAAGATTTACAATACGCGCATAAAATTATTACATAAAAAATGTACGAGCGCTTGTATAATTATTATTATTATTTATATGTGCGTACAATTGTTCATTACATACGCAAGCACGCATGTAACATTCACAATAAATCTGCGATATTCCGCTATACTCCGCCATATATCCGCTATATTACCTTCATTTTTTTTTTTGGTCTACGACGTGTTCCCATACGTCGACGTGGCTGTTCTGTTGATTCACTTACATCTTCATTTTTTACAACTTGGCAAAATGCATATTGGGCATGGCATACAGCAAGATCTTGTAATAAATTATTGAAATAAATTCCAGCAGTTGTACCAGGGATGTGATAATTTTCATATATCCACTTTTTATTCGCTTGAATAAAAGCTAGTGCACTGACAAGCTTTTTAACAGTAGCATTTGTTATAGTTCGTTTATTCGATTCTAAATTCAAGTGTCTAATAATATTATAAAGATCTTCATTAGAATACAACCCACTAAATTTATTAAGAATAGTTATATTCCATAATAAACTCCATTGCAACGAGGTTAATAGGTCTACATTAAATTCTTTATCCATTTCCTCCTCTTCTTCCTTCTGGCCGCTTTTCTCAACACTATACCTTTTTCGTAAAGTATTACCAACTGCATTTGCATCAAGATTCGATACTCGTTCTCTTCGGGCATAGCGCAACTTTGTATCCCTGTTTTTGCATGCATAGCATTTCCAGTGTTTATAGTCAAAAGACATTTCAATGGTATGACTATTGCTGCTACCATTATTTGTCAGGTTTATAACTTCAGAATATTTTTTATGTTCTTCGCTACAGAATACTGCCGCATATCCATTGTATTTAGGCCTACATCGACATGAATTACATTGTGGATGTTTAAAACATGCATCGCAAACTAAATATTTTTTAACCTCTGTACCCGATCTGAAAGCCAATCTTTGTTTTTTTGCAAACGTTTGTTTTGGATATGGACCTTCCTTTAAATTTTCAAGAAAGAAAGCGTCACGGCACTGTTTACACTTTTTCCTTTTGTTTATGTCTGGCTTCAAGGTCGCTACATTAATATCGTCGGCGTACATGTGTTTAATAACCAACGCACAATATCCAAAAATCAAGTATCAAAAGCTATACTATTAATGTCATGCAACTTCTAATTTAAATTGAGTTGATGTTCAATATGCACAAACAACATCGATCATCATAATCATGTTAATGTGTATGATTTTTAGTAGATTAGATGATTATTTTTTTTTTTTTCTCTCCCACCACCAAGAAGTTGTTAGCTGGCTGGCTGGTTAGTAGTAAGTAGCAAAATAGATTATTAACTCCGCTGTATTAGTATTAGTAGTAGTACTATGGTATAGTATAGTAGTATATAGTAGAGTATATATTAATATTCAATTTGAAATTATTTCAATTATATTAATTAATATTCTGAAATCAGTAATAATGTAATAATAATATATTATAGCAGATGGACGATAGTATCAAGTACAGTATATAGTAGTATAATATTAACAATACTCTTACTTAGTATTAGTATTACATATTATGCACTTATTATAGTATATTTTTATCCTGGAAACACGTTTAAGGTCTGTGTGGCCAAGGTCAAATGTAATAATAATAAATAGATAAAGAGAGTAATGGGTCGAGTTACTGTATCCACTACTCATACGTATTAGATAGACGGGGGGAGCTTCAGCTAGCTAAATTAGTGTAAGCGTAAAAATTTAATATTGTATTTTAACACATTGTAAAAAAGTTATTAACAAGAAAACTTGAATTAAATTAAAATATATGTGCGTGTACATATCTAGGGAAAGTCTTATTTAAAATACAAAAATACTCCTTTTTTAAAACATTTTCGCAACGGTTTTGCAACACGCCAGTGTTTCTCCCTTATCTTACGTCTGCCATTTGGTACGTTGGTTCATTTTGGTACTATTTACTTTATTATTTTTATTGCTCATAATTTCAATTGGTAGTCTAACAGCCCGATCTGGTTTCCTTCGAGATCTGTTTTTTATTCGGCTTTTAACTATTTGTCTTTCTTTTTCTTCTACCAATACTAATAATTCTCTATATTGTTGCTCTAATTTTTGTTGCTCCCTTTTATTTTTTTCTGTATTCTTACTTTTTCTCCTTTGATCTTCCCTTATTTGTGCGATATAGTCTTCGCGTTCCTGTTTTTCAATATTTTTTATTTTAATTTTCTTTGCAAGTTGCATAGCATACCTTTCCTTTAATTTTAATTGGTATTCTTCTTTTTGATAATTTACCATTTGTTCTTTCTCAGCTTCCTTTAACTTTCTATCATGTTCAATATCTTTTAAATATTCCAAACGCTCGGCTGTTTTCAGTTTTTTCTCCTCTCTTTTTTTCAATTCCATAAACTCTTGCTCCAATTTACTAGTTTTTTTATTGTCATCTAAAACTTTTTTTAGAGACTCTTTCTCTTTCATTTTCATACGGCTTTTGGCTGCATATTTTGCAAATTCTTCATCTCTATCTCTCGCCGCTTCAACCTTTTTTCGTTCGATTGGGGATAAAGTTGATAATGGTGCATTTGGCAGTATATGGAACGTTGCGTTACCGGTCCGTGTTGCAGTTTGTCCAATAGTATACAGTTGCCTATCCGCAATTTCCATCCTACTTTTTAACATTTTAATCAATTCTTCTTTATGTGTCATAATTGTCAAATGCTTCAACATGTCCTCATCTGCGAAACCTGCCATGTTATGTATATGCTTTTATAAAAATAATATTTTGTTTTCAATTCTTATTATTAGTATTGCGGAATTGTTTGTATCATCCAATGTATTCAATTAATTTTTTGATTGTGTTAATGTTGGATATATGCATTAATACATTGCGATGTGTATTAACAACGTTCGTAATAATAATAATAATCATAGAGTACTTTTATTATTATATAATACAGGTAATATGTATTTTTTATATTTATTTTTTATATTATGACATGCACACATTCTCATGTGGCTGTTAAATATATACATGTACATAATACAACGTTATGTACTAGAATACTACTATCGTGAACCTAGGCCTAGCCAGCTAGCAGCACACTATGGAATATGGAAACACACTTTTTAAGGTCTGTGGGACCAAGGTCAAATGTAAATAATAAAGAGAGTAATGCGTCGAGTTACTATATCCACTATTAGAAAAACGGGGGGAGCTTCAGCTATCTCGAGTCGTCACACCATCTAATAATACTATTATAAACTGTGCTATTATTGTACATAAATATATTATATACTCATACACTATAACTAATAGTAGTTACTTATGCACTCCTCCAGTTACTACTATACTACTCTTACACTACTAACACAGGACACGCCACAGCCTCCAACTTATATATTTCATTTCTCTTTCACTTGAATTCGAGGCAAGGTGCAATGGTATGTCAATAGTAATGGGTGCACCCCAACAATCGAACACAAATCTGAAATCATGCGACACAGAATAGGAAATTTTCTTGATAGGGAACATACACCTCCTTACAATATACTCGAGTACAATGATTTTTCACAGATCCCAGAAGTTGCAACATCCATCGCCGCGATCGTTTCATCGTGTGTCACAGCCGATCGGTTCCACAACACATATTCGATTTTCCTACAGAGAGAGAGAAAGGCCGTACAGTTTCATAAGTATAAATATTAAAAGTTTCATAAAATTATATATAGACTTAAGTTTTTAAACGTATCATATACAATTCATATGCTTTTTTTGTTATAGCTCGTTTTTTGGTGGACTTACTGCGACACAAATGTACATATACGAGCGTATACATACGTGTAGTGAGTTAGTGTACCAAATCTTCTTGTCACGGGTATTTCATTGTGATACAATAATACAATTGTTGTAACTAGTTACATCGAAAGGCTAACAAGGTAGAACTTCGAAGTTGTTTGACAACAATACTATGTAAAAAAGAACATTTATTCTTCTTCTTCAGCAAGTTCAGCTTCGTATTGAGCTTTGTCTTCCCAATATTTTGCCTTAAGTTTTGCAGCTTTTTTCTCGTAAGGACCTTTTTTGCTTGCTGAAAGTTCACGCCATCTGCGGCCGATCTCTTTTGCGACTTCACCAATGGAAAAGTTTGGGTTTTTCCTTTTCACTTCACCGCGTACATCACCCATGTAAAGGAAGTATGCACTTTGTGGACGTTTTGGTTTGCGAGGATCATGCTTGTTTTGTAAATATTCTTCCCTATCACGATGGTACTGCGCTTTAAGTTTACGTGCTTCTTTCTCAAAAGGTTCACGTTTTCTTGGGTCTAGTTGACGCCACATTGCACCGATGTGTTTGGTAACATCACCAATTTTGTACTCTGGGTATGCTGCACGAACTTGGTCACGTACGGAACCCATGTATAGGAAGTATGCAGATTGTGCTCTTTTTGGTGCGTTAGGGTCTTTCTTCTTACCCTTCTTTCTTTTCTTCTTTTTTTTAACCTCCTTCTTTGGTTTTCTTTTGGCGCTCTTTTTGCGGCCTCTTCTTGCTGCTCTTGGCATGATGAATAATTTAAAGAATATATAAAGTTTTTGGTTATAAAATAATATATATATTTCAGTATTTTTGTTTCTTGTATGTTGTGACGTGTGATGTAACGTGTGTGTGTGTGTGTGTGTGTATGTGTGCGTGTTGTGTTTTATACACAGTACTACTACTCAGTATTACTTTTTGATCTTGTTTGTTGCTTTTGTAATGCTTTTTTGTACGACTACCACCAAAATAGCATGGGAATAGTATGGAAACGAGCCTTTAATTCTACCTAGTTGACATAGATCAGATGGTAATTACGCAGTAAATAGCATTAAAATAGGTTCTGTTATAATAAACAGGTTTAAAAAATTAACAATCATCTTCAGTTCAAATAAATGTTAGTGCTATTTGCATGCTATTTCAACTATGTTAAAACGTTTTAGATGCAGAAATTTGCTATCAATTACGTCGCATATTTAAATTTTTTCAGTGCTATTTGCATGCTAATTCGAATATGTCAAGAACCCTTTTATTATTAGAACATATTTTATTCACTCGCATGTTGTTCTGTGCTATTTTCATGCTATTTTCATCAATAACTGCATTATGAACTGCGATCTTTTAAATATTTAAATTTCTATTTATTATACGCTGTTGTGTGGTGCTGTGCAAGCCTGCAGAAACATATAACGACATATTATTATAACCATGAAGCCCGCCATTTAATATATACACTTGAATTTCTATAAAGAACACCTCACTACCCTTCTTGTATGGTGTTACTATGGTATTACTATGCTCCTACACGGCTATCAGATACACTACGTCGTCTTTCATTTCAGCACTCACAGCTCACAGCACAGCGCAGGACAGAGCAACGCGACCAAAAAGAAGCGACAATTCCTCCTGCTTCATTTGTTACAGTAGTTGGGCACTTGGCTGATTAGAAACAATACAACCAGTTTGTAAGCATCACATCAGGTGTGCACATTACAGTATTAAGATTATACAGTAGTGTCTGCTATAGCACTATGTATCGATACATACAATATTTCAATAGTAGTTATTATTAGTGTAGTCGAAACGGTACTAGATAGATAGCCTCGTACATAGTAATTATACATAGTAATTATACATAGTAATTAATAGACTAAGAAATTAACTACACCACTACACACTTTACAGGAACAAGAGAACCCTATAAGTACGTATTATAAAATAGTACAGTAAATAGTAACTTGAACTGCACAGAATAGCCGCCTAGAAGATTTAGATTTGCAACCTAACTACGTATAACGTATAACTAACTAACTATTTTTAGTTACAGTGATAATAATAGTATCGATAATATTGTAGACACGAAATAGGCTGTAATAGCAGGTAAATGTTGCCATAGCATGGCACTAGCATGTAAATGTCGCTATTTTGGTGCTGTGACGGCGTAAATAGGTGTCCCGAGAAACCAGAATAGGCCGTAATAGCATTACAATGCTGTGCCGTCACTAACATCATTCGTCTTCCATTTATGATGATTTATATATAAATATAATAATTTGAAATAATAATATAAGGCCATATAATAATAATTTCAATAATAATTTTTATTATTATTTATCCTGTAGTATGATGATGGTAATAATAATAACTATACACTAGTGCTACTACTGGACTACTACTATTATTATTATTATTATTTTATTATATTATAATTATTATATTATAATTACACACACACGATTTGTGCCGTTGCCAACTAATTAGTATGCAACCCTTATTACGCTGCTCGTGTGTCATATACACTAGTATATCTATCACACCAGCTGGCACGTTTAGTATTTCATTCGGCATATAATATCCAATATGCCACCCAAAAAAAAGAGCCATAGTCATACAACGAAATCTTCAACGTCTACGCCATCTTCTGAGAGTAAACTTGGAGATGGTGAGGGAAAAAATGTACATAAAGAAAAGGAAAAGGTAAAAACTGAAAAACAACAAAGGCGGGCATATGATAAACAAGAAAGGGAAAGAATAGCTGTGGAAAAGCGAAAAAAAGTAGTTGCCAAACGTTTTAACGTTTGGAGTGTTCATGGAGTTCAAGGACGACTTGATGAGTTATTAAAAAAAGAACAAACTTTAAGTATTCATGTTAAAAAATTCCCACTAGATCTTGAAAAACAAACTGAACATAGAAAGATTATAAAGGAACGGGAAGTTTTAGAGTCTCAAGTTCCTCCATTTTTTTCAAGAGTTACAAATAAAACGCAAGGCAATTGTAAGTGGCTAGTACGGGAAGGGAGAGAATTTGATGCCGAAGATGGTGTGGAATATTATGAGCTGAACTTACGTCTATGCCGCCTTACAAAATTACGTTGGTTTCCACATCATGGAAAATATCCAGGTCCAGAGGATGGTGATGATCACGGCAAACGTTGGTATTGCTTAAAATTAGATGCATCTGTTAACCAACTATCAAATTTAGATCCTGGTAAGCTGGAGCTAATGCATGAGTTACGGTTTTTGAATTTGAAATCAAATCAAATTATGCAAATTGGCGATGGTTTGCGTGGATTAGCGTTTTTAAGACAATTGGATATATCAAATAATTATATTGAAAAAATTGATGGACTTAGTTCATGCGTACGATTAACACATTTAGATTTGTCGTCGAATAAATTAAGTGCGATAAAAAATTTAGGTAGGTTAAAATCATTGAAAATATTGAAACTGAATGGAAACAAGCTAGTTCGACTACGAGGTTTAGATAAATTAAAAGCATTGACTGATTTACACATGGATAGAAATGAATTAATAGATATATCACATTTAGCATTGGTCCCTACAATTAAATCTTTACATTTGCGTGAAAATTCACTTGGGGATATGGATAAATGTGGTTTGGTCTTTGTTTCTTTGACGAATTTATCCCAACTATACGTTGAAGGAAATCCAATTTGTGACACACGGGATTTCCGGTTACGTGTATTGGAAAATACTCGAATCACGAAATTAGATGCAGTTACTATTAAATCCTATTTACGAGAATATTTAAGAGAAATTAAACGTAAAGATGATCTAGAAGACATTGTGAATCAAACTACAGAAGATTATATGGCACGTTTAGATCAACAGAAAGAACAAAAAACTGCCAATTTAGAGATTTTACGAAACCGCGAATCAGAATTAGAAACTGCATTCCAAAAGTACCGGGAAGAAATGGAAAAAGAATTGCAAGAGTGCATCTCATATATTCATAGCTTAGATACAAGAGAGGATTTGAAAAAGCAAAGTTTTATAGCTACCGACGAAGGTATGCAAGAATGGAAACAGATGTTGGAAAAAGAAGGCAGGGTGCGTGATAAGGCAATAGCGGCCTTGAAAGCGAGACAGCAAATTGAATCTATTGAGTCTGTGGCAACCAAGAGTGGCGTCGTTAAATACACAGAAAAGTTAAAAGAATTAGCAAAATTGAAACCAGGTGTTTGGAGAGAGATGAAGCGAAGAGAATATCAAGCTAGAAATCAAGAAATTGCCACGGAAAACAGATTAAACAAACGTCGAAATAAAGAGCAGCGTACGAAAAGAAAGCGGGTGAAAGAAAGACAAAGTTTACGACAACGCCATATGTTAGATCATATCGATGATTATGAAGTTGCGAGTGATCAATGGTGGGATAAAAATAACCCAAAAGGGGATGGCAACGCGATTGGTTCTTCGCCACAACGGTTGCATCATAGAGAAGGAAAAAAGCATAATTTTGAAGATGGTCGTGATACATCGGACGGCGAAGAATTGCAAGCACTGTCAGAAAGTGAAAAAGAAGACAATTCACGACCAAATTCTAGAGCAGAGGGTAAAATAACAACAGAAAATGATACTGCAGATACAAAAACGAACGACGGTGATGCCGGTGCTAAAAAAGACGGTGATTCCGGTGCTAAAAAAGACGGTGGTAGTAAGAAAGTGAATGATGATGGTGCTGGTAGTTCTTCTGATGAAGATGAAGATGGCAATAAAAAGCAAAAAAAAGGTAATAACGATGCAAGCTCCATCGACGATTCTGGTAGAAGCAAAATAAAGGACGGTGCTGCCAATGTAGAAGAAAAGGGTTCGGTGTATAAAGTAACATATTTAAATCCAGGAAAAGGTGGTTTAGGGTTAGCTATTGCAGAAAGCGCAGATAAAAATAGGGAAGGTGTATATGTAAAGGCAACCGCGCCAAACTCAGTATCAGCCAACACAAAAATTATTAGCCAAGGCCATAAACTCCTTTCAATATGCATCGATGGCGAGAAGGCAGTCGATATATCAAAGTCAAACAAAAAAGAAACTATGGATGTCTTGAAATCTCAAAAAATAGGTGCTGGAAAGGCAAAAAAGTCGTTGATATTAGAATTTAAAGACTTTGCGGGTAAAATTAACGCTGACATTTCAATTGATGTTGCGAAGGGCGGGAAGAGTAAGCCTATACCAACGAGTTCGCCAAAGAAAAAAAAAAAAGGACTTTTTTGGTAAAAAAAAATCTCCGCTATCTGGCTATCCTGGGAGAAATGTTATTTTATTGATTATTTGTGTCTTAGTGTAAATATAAAAATATATTTTTAGTTTTTTGTTATACTAACTTACTGTGTGTAAATGTAATAATAAGCATATAATATGTATAAAATATGATACCAAAATTAAAATACCGTGTATATAAGCATTATAATACACATCATTATTTATTATATATTTGTTTTTTTATATAAAATTTAAAAGTTCTATTATAATGTTGTAATCCAGCCCGCCAGGTAAGGCACTACTAAGTAATATTATTTATTTTATAAGGCACAATCGGCACAATTAACTACCTCTGTATATATGCGGTACACTACTACTGTACGTTGTTTTTTAAATTTAAAACATGATAATAAATCGCTAATATAATACAAGTAGTTATTAGTATAGTATAAATAATAATAATTTCAATAATAATAAAGCAACAAAAAAACAAAAATTAATTATTATTATTATTATGTAGTTGTTTTTGTTATATAGAACAGTACACACATCACCCCAAACAATACCGTAACAGTCACTCGGTGTAATGACGATGTATGTAGTGAAGAAGATAGCAATATTAGTAGTTTAAAAATCTATTTAAAGATATACGCACAAAATATGCAACTGTATTTTGAAAATAATAAATCGTTGCCTGCATGTTTATTATTTATATTGACTTTTTCAATTCATTCGTATTTCATAGTTACCAGATTAGGCAATGGATTTTTACGCTATGATGATCATAAAAACTTTGTAACTAATCCGTTAATAAGTGGTGAATTCACCGTGAAAACATGGTTGTTTGATATATGGACAGACAAAAGCGTTATTTTAGGAGTTTATGAACCAATATCACAGTGTATTAAATTAGGCATAATTGGTTTATTCGGTAATACACGATATGCCCATTTATTGTTTTCAAACTTCTTAAATTCAATCTCGATATCATTCTTATATGTGATTGTTGTTACGATGTTAGAAAAGCATATATTTATGCCAAATCATAGCGGTATGGATAAATTAAAGACCAAAAAGTCACCAACGATGATAACAACGCATGTGTGGGTACATTTTCATGTCTTTTTGCTGTATGGGTTATCTAGCAAACGTGTAGAAGTTTTAAGTTGGGCATCTTGTAATGGATATACAAATGCATTATTTTTCATGTCATTGGGAATTTATTTCTATACGGCAAAGAAGAGCTATTCAGCAATCTATTTCTTAATATTTTACGTCATGGCTGTTTTATCAAAAGCTGTTGCACTGCCGTTTATTCTGTTTCCTCTCGTACACGATTTTATTCTTGAGCACAAACTTAACATAAAGGGCGTGATGCTTATGCTGTATGTCATTACCACGATCTTTCTAACGCACTTAATTGTCCAAGCAAATAAGTCACTGACTTTACAGCCCAGTAATACAACAAAATCATTGTATGATTTAAACATGTTACAACGAGGCTACATGGCTTCAAAATTTTACTTATATGATTCGTATTTAAGTAGTTCGACTTTATGTGTTCATTATTTCATTTCGCAGAATATAACTTCAACAACTAACTTGACATCAAACTGTTTTCTCTCTCCAACATATACGGTATTGTCAAGTCTATGCGTAGTATTATTGTGGGTTGTTGGATATGTGAGTCAATTACTGAAACAATTTCTGCTTTATTTAATAATGGTTGTAGCCGCGCTTTCACCAGTCGTATTGATGAGCGCATTAAATATGCACGGTGCCGAGAATGGTGGAATCGTCCATATTCGTTACATGCATCTGTCCGAAGCATTAATTACGTATCCGTTTTTATCGTTTTTCATCGTAAAAGTTTTGTTGTCTACACGTGTTAACGATTCAGAAAGCAACACTGCGAAAACAAACAGTAAAATCAAATCTACTTCAATATTGAAAAAAGGACTGCTGAGCATATTTTTTCTTATTACAATCGCATTTATCCGAAATTTAGGCACTGAATACAAAAAGTGGAAAAATACGAATATATTGTGGAATGATGCGTTAAAGAAAAACAGTGACGATTATTATGCTCACCATGGATTGGCGGAGAACCTTGTGCAGATGTGTGGGGGGGTCGAGATTAATAAGAACTCAAGGAATTGTAAAGTTAAAACGTTGAAAAAAGCAATTTATCATATGCAGAAATCAATGAAACTGAAAGTAACTAAAAATTCGATTTATAACATGGGAATTATGCATGGGATGCTGATGGATAAATGTAGCATTATGAAAAGTAAAAAATGCATCAAAAAGTACATCAATGGAACTATTTATTCATTAAGAAATGGCTCAAAATTGGAAGCTTTATTAGATAGCATGGTATCCCGTTTTACTGAAGACGGCGAATCAAAACAATCTGATTTTGAATTTTTAGAAAATGTTTTCAATACTCTTCACACCGCAGCTGCCAATGCCGCTGAAATACAAAAACAGAAGGAGATGAATAAAGATGTGGTGTATTATGCATTCGGTAAATTTTATCATTTGAATAAGCATTATACAAAAGCATTCACACAATATGCCCGTTCGATAGAGATCAACAACGAAAATGCAAAAGTATATGCTAATCAAGGAGAAGCTATGAGGCGCATGGGAACAGTGGAATCAAAATACATTTACGCTTCGTATCAAAGGGCATTAGAACTAGATCCTAAGAATCTAGATGCGCTATATGGCTTAGCTGCTTTAAAATTTAAAGATAAGGAATATTATGAATCTGTGAAATATTGCAAACAAATATATAATATCGACAATAATGATATCAGTGCTTTGTTCTTGTATGCAAACGCGATGGCTGAAATTGATACTGATGCAAGTATATTATTGTTCGAAGAAATAAAAACAAAGGGTATTGATAAAGTTTTGATTGCTAAAGTGAATAAAAAAATCGAAGAAGTAGTGCAAAGGCAGGAAGAGAATGGGATATAAATAAAAGGCCATGTAAACTTTATGGGGTGAGATATCATATCATAACATTTTACATTTTAGTGATAAAGAATTACCAAGATACCCTTATGATCTACCAACTGGTAGGCAGTTATGGGTGTACTTTTTCATAACATTTTGGTACATTTTAATTAAAAAAATAAAATATACGTACGAGTATATATAAATTATATATTAAGATATGGTAATATATATATGTGTATATATAAAAAGTGCAGATCTATTTGAAATAGACTTACACACACGTTTTTTAAATATACGAACATCGGTACTTTCCATAAACAAATATTGTAAGTTAAGTTACACCCCGGTATTTTTTATTGCGTTGTGCATTCTTCGCCACTACCCTCTTGTTCGATTTCGCCATTTAGTTCTTCTCTACAAGACGTCGCTGTTTGTTTAATATTTTCGTGTTTTGCATCCATGGCATTTCTTTTTGATAAATCCTCGATGTTCTTTTGTATCCTGTTGCTTCGTTTTGAACTAGATAGTTGCAATGTGGAGCTAGTTAATATACGAGAAGGCCCTCGCCGTGAAGAAAGTTTTGAAGAGAGCTTAGTGTTCTCTTTATTTGCCTTCGTTATCCTAGATGCTGTTCCTCGTTTCAACCTAACCGGTGATACAGGAACAGGGCTAGCATTATTGTCAGCAGAATTATCGCTAGGACTGACGCTACTATTAGGGCTAACACCTCTGACTTCAACTTTGTTATTCATTAAACGTTCCAATTTTAATTTCAAATGAATATTTTTATTCTTTAATTCTTTCCGTTCTTTTACTAAATCTGACACTTTTCTTTCCAGATTATGCGAATCACGTATCGATTTCAACATGTTTGTGGCTTTTAAATTGGATAATGCTTGCAATTCCTGTTTTAATTTTGCATTTTCATTTTCTAGCATTTTTGTGCTAATTAATTCATACCCATGTCCAGTGTTGTCTTTAAAATCACTCAATTTGAATTTTCCCTTTTCTTTTCTTAATTTCAAAATTGTTTCTTGCATGTTGTTGTTTTCAGTAAGAACACGTTCTAACTCATTTTCCAGTATCTTCATATTTTCCGTGTTCAAAGACGATGCTTTTTGCAGTAATAGCTTATTTTCGGCTTTTAATGTTTTTACTTTTTGTTCGGCAGCGGTCCTTGTAGTCAATGCTTCATCAATCTTTAGTTTTGCACGATCTAAAGCTTTTTTCCCCTTTTGTAGCATAGCATTCCCCGTTTTAATTTTCTCATCACGTTTTTTCAACGATAGCTTGCCTAACTTTACATATTTTTCCAGTTTTTTAATACGTTGCTTTGATTCATTAACTGTAGTTTGCAGCGTATCAATATATTTTTTCGCTTCGGATGCTTTATTGTCGAAATGGCATTGCATTTCCTCCATAGTCGTCTTCAGCAAGTTTTCGTGGTTTGTTTTTGCTTCAATTATCGCACGATTGTTATTTTCCTTTATCTTCAGATTTTCAGCTGTAACAGTTTCAATGGATTCATTTAAAGTTGTATTTTTTGACTGCAATTGATCAATTTCTATTTGCAATTTCGCGACAGTTTCTTGGCTTATTTTTTTAGTATCACTTAGTTCTTTTTTGACATTATGATAGCGTTCTTCAAATGACGATTTTAACCTTTCTGTGTTTTCCAAATTTCGCTCCAAACTTAAGCATTTCTTAGTATCAAAATGATTGATACTTTCTTTTAATTTTGAGTTTTCAAATTCTAATTTTTGAATTTTCTCAAGCAATTTTGGATTGAATTCACTAATGCCAGATTTATTATCCAAAGTGTTGTCCTGTATAACAACTATATGCTCCTCTTCCTCTTCAGTCTTAGATTGTTGGCATGAAACACCGTCATTTTTGTTGTTAACTTCCTTTATGCATTTGTTTTCCCTTTTTAATTCCAAGATTTCCTCTTTCAACAATTTTATATTTTCACAAAATTCAGAGTTTTGTAACTCACTTTCATTCAAATCATTTTTGTATTCCAACAACGTAGACTCCAGCGTTGGTATTTCTTTGCATTTATTTTCCGCTTTTGTAACACGTTCCAACAATTGTACCACACGTTCTTCCAATGATTTCATTTTTTTTCGCTCATCATTTAGCGCATCAATTTTTTTTTTATATTTTAAAAGATTTGCCTCCGCTTTTGTTACTTTATTTGCAATTGATTTTGTACATTCCAATTCATCCCGTACATTACTTAATTCCTTGAGTGCTTCGTTTTGAGTTGCTATTGTTTTATCTAATTTTTGGATCTGTTTTGATTTGCTAAGCATATCACTGTTATATTTTTGCTTCATTTCAGTTTCCATTGCCACCATTTTCATTTCCCATGCTATTTGAATTTGCTCCTTTTCACTAATTAAACCATCGGTGCGTGATGTAACGTTTTGCAGTTGATTTTCTAAGTTTTCAACATGTAATTTTAAAGCATTGTTTTCTTCAAGCAAGGCCATATTCTCTCTTTTGTAACGCCTTACTTTAACTTTAGATTCGGGTGTACAGGGTGCTGACCCAAAGTCGCCATGTTGACTTTTTGGTGTCGATATTGATAGTAGGCTAAGTCTCCTTAAATTACTTGCACTGTTGATGTTACTATCAGTATTTTGATCGTCATCAGTATCACCAATGAAACTACTGCCGTTACTACTGAAGATACTATGGTTATGTGCCCCATTGCCGTCATCTTCATAATCATCCTCGTCGTGCTGTTGTTGTAACGGAAATTTTTCCATGACATCTTGAATGACTTCCATCAACGATGCTTGGCTTGATTCGGATAATGCCATGATTTGGCCGACGCATTTTTCCTTTTCACTTGATCGAGTAACGCAAGCCGATAAAATTAAAGGCAACATTTCTTGAATAGTTATGTATTCCTCTTCTGCAAAGCTTGTTTCAAAAATAGTTTCTAGCTGGCTTCGTAAATATTTTACATCTTTTTCTTTTCCTTTAGTGTCATATGTTGAAGGGCTTATTAATTGGTGCGATTCCAATACAAACAAAAGTGTCGAAACAGTTAATTCATGTTCCTCATATGTATTTGAATCAATGTTTCTTTTGTTAATGTTGCTACTACTACTTGACAACAAAAAAACATTCACCCATTCCAAAATAGCAGCGGAACACATGGTAGTTTAGTCTACGAATATGTGCGTTTATATCGTAGTGCTGAAATCAACAATTGTCTTCGATAAATATATTGCTTATGGTATATGCTAAAAGTGTCAGGCTATCCGGCAAACTATGTGCAAAAAATATTGTAAAACAGTTTACATTACGTATTTCTTATTTCGATCTTACAGGACAACTAACTGAACAACTCCATTAATAATAATAATAATAATAATAATAATAATAATAATAAAATATATAAAATAATATAACATCATTTATATTAAAAATAAGTTCAATAGTGATTTGTTTAATTACCATTCGATAAAAAAAAAACGTTGTGAAAAATAAATACTACTACACTTTTAACTATAAAATATAATAATAATATTATTATTATAGTAGTAGCTAGTATTATTTTATTAAAAACGTATTATGGTATTGTAATTAAATAATATAATACAGTGCTGTGTACCTGGTATGTTGTATAGGTCCTTACTTCTTTATCGACCACGCACTGCAGTTTTTACGTTTTAAGTTGCTCTATCAAAGATTGCTGCCCCAGCCTGGGCCAGGCTGGCACGCTGCACACAGCTCTCCTACCTCCTACTCCTATTCTGGTATTGCACCTCTCAATTATTTATTACTCACATTACGTCGCCAAGTCCACTTGCATGACGTATGGATCATGCTGTGTCCATGCTAAATACAATTGATATGTGAGCAACATGTATTGTATCAAGTACGTATATATTAGGTAGTTGATGCTACAAATATACGACGTACTATTATTATAGTAATAGTATATAGTAATATATACATCATCATTATTAATAATATTATTATATTATTATTATTATTATACCTGGTTATTATTATTATTATTATTTATATAAAACTTTATTACCACCTGGTATTATTATTATTATTGTTGGGGTGTAAAATGCTTCTTCTTCTTCTCCAGCTTATTATATATATCGACCTATTGCATGGACAATTGGTTGCTCACTTTTTCAGATGTAGTTAATAGTAGCACACTTTTGCATTAGTAAAACTCAAAACTCTGTTTCGTCGTTTCATATCTGCAAGATTTATAGCCATTGATAACAACAGCATAAATATACCAGTCTTAACAAACATGCCTAAAAGATCAAAAACACCACGTGGTGTTAAGAAAAAAGGTGGTAGTGATGGTAAAACAAATAATAGGAAAAATAGTGTCAAAACGTCAACGCCATCTTCCTCTAAAATGAAATCTCGCACAGGTTTGTTTGCACCCACAAATACACCTATTCAAAACAAAGCTGCTAATAATATGTACCCACCAGTACCGAATGTATGCTTTGTAACTGGTGGAACTGGTTTGTGTGGCTTAAGACTTGTTGAAATGTTGGTTGAGCGTGGTGCAAAAAAAGTCATATCGTTTGATATTGTACCACCGCCACCACATGCATGGAAACATAAACGTATTGAATGGCGTGTCGGTGATATCACAAATGTCAATGATCTTGTCGAGGCATCAAAGGGCGTTGATTGCGTATGGCACTTGGCGGCCGCGGTTGGCCCATTTCATCCAACAGAGCTATACGATAAAATAAATTACCAAGGTACGTTAAATGTGATTGAAGCCTGTAAAATCAATGGTATTAAAAAACTTGTTATGAGCACCTCGCCATCAACACGAATGGATGGAAGTGATTTAGATGGTGTACGCACAACTGATTTACCGAAGCTACCTATGAAATCCTATTTGCAAGCATATGCCGGTTCAAAAGCAAGGGGGGAACTAGCTGCTAGAAATGCTAATGACGGGGAAAATTTTTTTACAGTTGCTGTTGCACCCCATCAAGTTTACGGGCCACGCGATAATTTATTTCTGCCAAATGTATTGGAATCATATGGTGGTGGTACACTACGTTGTTTTACATGCGCGCGTACTGGGTATGGCAAAAATAAAGTATGTTTTACATTTGTTGATAATTATTGCCACGGTTTAATTATAAGTGAACGGGTGTTGTACAAGAATAGCCCCGCGTTGGGCAAATTCTACATAGTAACAGATGGGGCAACTCATCCTTATAAAGAAGGATATGCATATTTGTGGGAATTAATTAATGAGACTGGTAAATATATGGGATTTCCAGAGATTAAAGACAAGGTCCCATACCCCTCGTGGTTGTTAATGCCATTGGCGTATGTTATGGATTATGTTGGTTGGGCTATCGGCAAAAAAATGAAATTGAATCCATTTAATATTAATATGCTTACAATGCATCGTTGGTTTCGAATTGATAGCGCGGTTGAAGACTTGCAGTACCAACCTATAATCTCATATGACGATGGCTGGAAAGATACATTGGAATGGTTTAAACAAAATTGGTTACCAAAATACAATAATGATGATGGTACAGGGGCATCATCTGCGAAAAATAAAACGCCTTTTGGCACTGTCGCTGGTAGTACATTGGCAAAAATTCATATACAATCAATTGGTGTCCATAAAAATCAAAAATAATTTTTTTTTAACGTGTCTCGTATAGAAGTCATTTCATATCATATATAAGAGAAACGTATGGAGTACTATTGTTATTGTTGTTATTAATATTAATAATAATAAATAACAATAATATTATAATAATAATAATAATAATAATAATAAAATACTACTACATACTATTATACCATCATCACGCAAGTCTTTTACTGTAGTATACTCATCTCCACAAAATCGCCACTTTTAGCGAACCCGTGTTACAAACACTTGATTATACAATAATATATCTCAAAGAAAATTGAGATTAAGACTTCAATCGCGTGCTTCAACCTGTTATAGCAATGGCCTCGACGATTCAAGAAGCACAAAATGATTTAAAAGATTTGGAGGAAAACTTACAAACAATTCAAGAGTTATTGAATGTTGACCCAAATAACGAAGAATATTTGCAAATGCAAAGAGATGCGACGGAAGGTATTCAAATTACGAAACAAATCATCGTAAACTTGACATCAAAAAATGCTAGTACTTCAGGTGGTAATGCTAATGAGCAATTAAATATTGTTAATGATGATACTGTAGAACAGAAAAATCATGATAATAATAGTGATAAAGTAAATACAATAATTAATAAAACAAAACCTTTAGATGATGACAAAAATAATAATAATAATAATAATAAGGGTTATGTTAACAAGCAAACAGACAAGAAATCTAGATGGGGGGATACTACGGCGGTAGAATGCATACCTATTGTTAAAACAAAATCCATGTATAAGCCTGGTGAAATAGTTGAAGTGAAACTGGAAAGAAATGAAGCAAATCTTTCGCCATGGTACCCTGGAATAGTTCAAGCATATATTGAGCAAAACATGTCGTATAACATTTTTGTTTTAGATGACAAAACTATGAAAAACAGTATTGAAGAGACATGTATACGAAAATTGCGCCCTATTAATGTAGACATAAAAAAACTTACACTATTACCAGGTACCATTGTAAAAGCATATTATAAACGCGATGGGATGTATTATGATGCCCAAGTTACAGGGGTACCAGATCTAACAAGCTCATTTAATATATTATGTAATAATGAAACAGGTGGATTGTACAACGTGAAATATGTCGATTATGGAAATATGGAAACCTTACCAATTGAATATTTGATACCGAAGAAAGAAGTGGAAATACCAAGTACATCGTTTTCAACCATTTCCTCCGATCGCCCAATGGATGAAAGTGTGTTGACACAGGTCCCAAGTTATTTAATTATTAAAGACACTGATAGCGAAGCAGAGAAAGAGAGGAAGCGCAAAAAAATCAAATCAATTAAATCAAAAAATCGTTTTTTAAAAAAAGATATTCAATCCAATAAACGACAAGCATCGTGGCAATCATTCCAATCCAAAATGAGTAACAAAAAATCAAGATTTGGTGGTAGCAGCAGGAAAAAGAAATGGTAGAATAAGGTTGAGATCATATACACTTGTTATTTTATTTTTGCAATCATATATTTAATACGCTTACGAGTATGCATATATCATACCAAGTAAGCTTATCTTATAAGTGTGTTAAAGTGTAAAGTTATATAATTTTAGATCCCGTCAAAATAAACCTCTAAAGTTAAAGGTGTGTTATCTTCCCTGGTAAAAACAATGCAAAAATATACGAGTCGTACGTGTAATTAATTCTTACAATGCAAAAATATATAATAAATATATTTTTTTTTATAAAATTTTATTACAATTATTGAGTAAGAAACATCATTATACTAAAATATATTTTTTTACCCAGTAATAGTACCATTTGCAGTTGATAGTTGATACGCAAGGGAACTTTTGTTCTGTTGCTATTTTGTTTTTGAAATCAATCGCAAAATTGAAATTCAAAGACATGCCTGGTGACAAACGAACGATAGATCTTGCGCAATCAAATTGGGTGAGTGAAACTTGT
>JACKZZ010008170.1_pt1 | contig 31399 bp, 29 predicted proteins | sample 8027871 | NCBI WGS metagenome assembly JACKZZ01 (sample SAMN15724774, study PRJNA655200) | protist metagenome | isolation source: fluorescence activated cell sorting (FACS) single amplified genomes of... | place: USA: West Boothbay Harbor, Gulf of Maine | collected 2000-07-19
GCTATTAGAAGTTTTTTGTCTATGCAGTAGATTTTTAAGTATCTCTAGGTCTAGTTCAGAAAAAAGATACTCCATATGTTTTGGATTAAAGCGACGTTTAAATGCTGTAATTACATTGCGTGTTTTGTCACCAAAGTGACCATCAGTTTCTATATTATACCCAAGTTTCTTTAGTAAAATTTGAATTTCTTTGACCAGTGGATTATTATCTCCATACCCTATGAGTGGTGTGTTAGATATGCTTACATAGTCTATATCATGAAATATGCCTACGCCTTCGGAAGATAGTTGTTGCCAGTTAAAATATTGGCCTGGATCGTCTTTTCTATCTGGAGCAATATCTGAGTGTGCTAGAATATTATATGGTTTAATATCGTATTTATATATTATATCTTTGCATAATTCTATTAATGAATGGATTTGTGCTGTTGGAAATTTATTTATTCTAATGCCTTGGTTTGTTGTGTCTACAATTTCTATGCCAATAGAATTATCATTTAAATTTGTTTTGTCTTTCCATGAGCTTATTCCAGCATGCCAGGCACGCTTCTCATCGTTAACTAGTTGATATATGTGACCTTCAAGACTAATGATATAATGACAACTTACTTTGCGCGTGGCAGAGCACAAAGCGTCTATTGATTTTGCAAAGGATAGGTGAGTTGAATGTATGATTAGAATGTCGATTTGATGCTTTGATCTTTCGTCGAAGTTTGGTGATTGGAATTCTGTGTTTATCTTCATTATTAGTATCTTTTATATTTGCTTTTTCCATCAAGGACAAGATTTATATTGTATACGGGTAGATTCTGTCTGTCGAGTGCTTGTGTATAGTTCTGACGTTGAGGCAGAATAAATCGTTTGTTGTTTTTATGTTTGTCTATATGACATCCTAGGTAGATTTGACTTGATAGATCTGGGTAGTTTATATGTTCAAGGGAGATATTTATTGTGCGGTGTTTATCTTTTGTTCTGCTATTTGGTATTGTGGTAATAAATGCAAATTCGCCCCTGTTGTTTGATGCGGTAGTGCCTGTGCCTGAGAATGTGCTGTATTGTTGGTAATTTAATCTATAGGATTTTTCAAATACTGGCACAAAAGACCTAATAAATCTGTATACTCCATATTCATCTTTTTGAGAAATTGTTACCCTTACATTAGGTATTGGAACGCAGTTTATATCTGTAACTTTTCCTTTTATAATTATCTTGTTAATAAATTTGTTTGAAAAATGTCCTTCTTGTTTTGTTATATTATTGTAATGTGCATATTCTGTTGGTTTTTGTGACAGTGGTATTTTATATGATGTCGTTGGGACGCAATGCGGTTTTGAGTGCTGTTCTTTAAATACCCCTGCAATAGCAAAATTTGTAAATAGTAGTGTCAATATAACAAAAAGCTTTTTATCCATTAGGTTATTTAATTAAACTGAGCATAGTGTAATTTTGTCTTTGTGTATTTTATATTTGCTGATTTGTTTTTTTTAAAATGAGCACCCCTTAGGTCGCTGTTTTCAAATTCAGCATTCTCAATTTGATTGTAGTATAGTTTTGAGTCTATTAGTTTAGATTTTAGAAATTTGAGATTCTGAATCTTTGAATTAATAATAGTTGTGTTATAAAAACTAGTGTTTTTTAGTATTGCGCTCGTTAGTATGACGTTTTTGAGTACAGCTTCATCTAGTTTTACATCTGTAAGGTTGGTATTGGATAGGTCTACGTTTGTCATTGTAACGCCCGAAAGATCTGCGCCTGTAAGGTCTGACCCTTGTAGATTAGAGTTGGTTATTTCACTGTCTGCTAAATGGCAATTACGTAGGTCCGATAATGAAATATTTGTATTGTTTAGTGTGGCTTTAGCTAAGATAGCATTTTGTAGCGATGAGTCACGTATAGATGTATTTGTTATATCTGTACCGCTAATGTCTGCATTGTAAAGGTCGCTTAGATCTAAAGTAGAGTTATGTAAGTGTGCTCCTCTGATATTGGCAAATTGTAGCTGTAATCCGCTAAAGTCAGTTGTGTGAAAATTAAACCCAAATTTGTCTGTTAAGTTTATTGGTTTGCTACTTTTATGTTGTGTATTGAGATACTTCTCTATTTTTTCTTTTGTAATTTGTGGGGATGTATGTACTTGTAGAATTCGTTTGATTTGCTTTCCGAATGTATATTTATTATCAAGGGATGTTGAGTTATTAAAGAAGCTGTAGAAGTACAAAAATAGAGAGATGAAGGAAATTATTAATAAATTCCATCCTATAATTGATATTACTTTGATATTAGATGTTTTTGCCATTAGAGGTTCTTAATATTGAGTTATACTAAGAATGATATGCGTTCTTGGTTAATGATTGGTTAATTTACTTTGTTGGACAATAGCAAAAGTTAAAAAATTAAGAAATATGTTATTTTGCCTTGTATAAAAGATACTTATGGTGTTTTTTTGTGTAGTTTTCGTGCCTTTCTGAGTCCCAGATGCGTATCTATATTTAGTGGTGCCTCAGGTGTGATAGTCACTCCAATTTGAATGCCATTTTCAAGTGCGCGAAGCTGTTCTAGTTGTTCCTGTATTTCTAGGTTTGACCTTTTTAGAGAAACAAATTTTTCTAACGCTTCTTTTCGATATAAGTAAATCCCACTATGTTCATAGTATGTTTTTGCATTATATGGGATGGCTTGTCTGGAGAAGTAAATAGCTCTGCCGTGTGTTGCCTTTTCTGACTCTAGGGCGATTGCAACTTTTACTACATTGCTGTCATGAATCTTTTTTTTATCTGTAATAGGAGAGGCTATTGTTAGAATATCGTAGTTTGATGATAGCATTACTTCTTTTAGTGTATTGATAGTTTTTGGATCTATGAATGGAATGTCTCCTTGAAGATTAAAGATGTATTCAAGGTCTTGATGTTCAATGTTTTGCAGTGCTTCAAATATTCTGTCTGAACCAGTGTTGTGGTTTATAGATGTCATAATGCATGAAATGTCGTGCTCTTCCAAATCTTGTACTATTTTTGCTGAATCTGTAGCAACAAAGATTTTTTTATTATCAATAGATGACTCTTGTGCTCTTGTAACAACATGTGAAATCATACTCTTATCCCCTATTTTTCTTAGCATTTTCTTCGGGAGTCGAGTTGAAGACATTCTTGCGGGAATAAAAATTGCAAAATTAGTCATAAAAAGGTTATCTTTTTTTATATATTTATATATACATATAGAGCAATAATATATTTATATCAAATCAATATTTGATTTACATTGTCAATTGACGATGGTATGAGTATGATTTGTTAAGTGACTTTAAATGTGCCCGTAGCTCAGTCGGTAGAGCATTTGACTTTTAATCAGAGGGTCGTAGGTTCGAATCCTACCGGGCACACCAACGCTTAATATGAGGGTGCTTTATGTTTGAATATGCTCCGCAGGCAGTTCAAGAATATTTTCCAATTTTAATTTTTTTTGGTGTTGCACTATCTCTTTCTATTATTATAGTTGTTCTTCCTTTTTTTCTGGCAAAACGTTATGTTACAGAAGCAAAGTCTGCTCCTTATGAGTGTGGTTTTGATGCATTTAGTAATACGCGAGTTCCTTTTGATGTTCGTTTTTATTTAGTAGCGATACTTTTTATAGTGTTTGATATAGAGGTAATGTTTTTGTTTCCTTGGTCAGTAACATTAAAGCATATTGGTTGGAACGGTTTTTGTTCCATGATGTGTTTTCTTTTTGTATTAATAGTGGCTTTTGTGTTTGAGTGGAGGAAGGGGGCCTTAGATTGGAAGTAATATGAATGATTTAGATGATCTATTTAGACAGGAAGTTGGTAAGCGTGTTAATAATCAGGGCTACCTTCTAACAAAAATTGACGATGTGGTGAATTGGGCTAGATCAGGGTCCTTATGGCCTATGACGTTTGGTCTTGCGTGTTGTGCTGTAGAGATGATGCAATGTGCTGCGAGCAGATATGATATGGACCGTTTTGGTTTGTTGTTCCGTCCTAGCCCTAGGCAGTCTGATGTAATGATTGTGGCTGGTACTTTATGTAACAAAATGGCTCCTGCATTACGTAAGGTATATGATCAGATGCCTGAGCCAAAATATGTGATATCAATGGGTAGTTGTGCAAATGGTGGGGGTTATTACCATTATTCTTACTCCGTAGTGCGTGGTTGTGACAGAATTGTTCCTGTTGATATATATGTGCCTGGATGTCCTCCCACAGCAGAGGCTTTGTTATATGGCATTCTTTTATTAAAGAAGAAGATTGAAAGGGTGGGGGTGTTAAAAGGGTAATGTTACAAAATATCAATGATTACCTTGAGCAGAAAGTTAAAAAGTGTTTTGCGCATAATGCATCTTTTGTAAGTCATTCTGGAATTTTATCTATTTTATGTGGGAGAGACAGGCTTGTTGAGTTGGTTCATTATCTTAATAGTAACTTAGAGTTTAAGTTTACTATGTTGATTGATGTTTTTGCTGTAGATTATCCTGAGCTATTAAATCGTTTTGAAATAAATTATTGTTTTTTGAGTGTAGAAAAAAACTATCGTGTGAATGTGAAAGTGCAAATAAAAGATGGAGAGAAAGTTCCGTCCTTGAGTGCTATGTATAGAAATGCAGTATGGTTAGAAAGAGAAGTTTGGGATATGCATGGAGTGAAATTTAGTGATCACCCTGATTTAAGGCGTTTACTAACAGATTATGGGTTTGAGGGGCACCCACTAAGAAAGGATTTTCCTTTGTCTGGCTATACTGAGGTACGTTATGATGCTATTCAGGAAAAAGTGATTTCTGAGCCTTTAACTTTAGTTCAGGAGTATAGGGAGTTTGACTTTGTGAGTCCTTGGGAAGGTATTGATAGGGAGCTACCCGGGGATGAAAAAGCAAATCAAGAAGTGATGGAGCGTAGCAAAAAAGATGTCTGAGCAAAAAAACGTTGAAATTAACTTTGGTCCACAGCACCCTGCTGCACATGGTGTTTTACGTTTGATTCTAGAAATGGATGGTGAGGTAGTGGAACGTGCCGATCCTCATATAGGTTTGTTGCATCGCGGTACTGAGAAGTTAATAGAGCATAAAACTTATCTTCAAGCCTTACCATATTTTGATAGGTTAGATTATGTTTCACCTATGTCTCAGGAGCATGGCTTTGTTTTGGCAATAGAAAAATTACTTGGATGCAAGATTCCAGAGCGTGCTCAGTATATTAGGGTTTTGTTTAGTGAATTAACGCGAATTCTGAACCATTCTTTAAACATTGCAACTAATGCTTTGGATACAGGTGCTACAACTCCTTTGCTATGGCTTTTTGAGGAGCGTGAAAAAATTATGTGCATGTATGAGGAGGTATCTGGTGCAAGGATGCATGCTAATTACTTTAGGCCCGGTGGAGTAGCTCAAGATTTGCCAGAAGGCATGCCTGAAAAGATATATAAATTTGTCAGTCATTTTTCAAAGGTTCTTGCTGATGTTGAAACTTTATTAACAGAAAACAGGATATGGAAGCAGCGTACTGTTGGTATAGGTGCGGTGTCAGCAGATGATGCAATTAATTTTGCCTTCACGGGGCCGATGTTGAGAGCTTCGGGGATACCTTGGGATTTGAGAAAATCTCAACCATATGAGGTTTACCATAAACTTCATTTTGATATCCCTATAGGTAAGCACGGAGATTGTTACGATCGTTACCTGGTTAGGGTTGAGGAGATGTATCAGTCTATAAAAATTATTAGACAATGTTTGAACAATATGCATGAAGGGCCTATTAAAACTGATGATAAAAAAATTGTGCCACCTAGTCGTAAAGACATGAAAAATGATATGGAGTCAATGATTCATCATTTTAAGTTGTATACAGAAGGTTTCAATGTTCCTAGGGGTGAATCTTATGCTGCTGTTGAGGCGCCTAAGGGAGAGTTTGGAGTTTACTTAGTGTCTCGTGGTGGTAATAAACCTTATCGTTGTAAGATTAGGCCTTCTAGTTATCCGCATTTGCAAGCGCTAGAGTTTATGTCGAAGGGGCATATGTTGGCTGATGTTGCAACTATTCTTGGTAGTTTAGATCTTGTATTTGGAGAAATAGATAGATGATAAAGAAATTTACATTTAATAAAAACAATCTGAAGCAAGTTGATAAAATCTTGGCGCAATACCCAGAAGGCAGAAAGAAGAGTGCTGTTGTCCCGTTGCTTGAGTTAGCACAGAGGCAAAATAAAGGACATTTATCTCAAGAGCTCATAGAATATGTGGCTCAGATGCTTGATATGCCATCTATACGCGTTTATGAGATTGCGAGCTTTTATACTATGTTTAACTTACAGCCGGTTGGGCAGTATAAGATACAAGTTTGTGGTACTACACCTTGTTGGTTGAGGGGTAGCGACAAAATTATGGCAAAGTGTAAGAGTGTATTGGGCATAACAAATAACGAAACCACAAAAGATGGTAAGTTCACTCTTGCAGAGGTGGAGTGTTTAGGTGCATGTGCTAATGCTCCTGTGGTACAAATTAATGATGACTATTATGAGGACTTAGATGAGTCCGACATTCAAAGAATTGTTACTGCCTTACAAGAAGATAATATGGATAATTTAAAGGTCGGTTCACAGAAAAACAGAAAGAGCTCAAAGCCTCTAGGTATTAGTGAGTAGTTATGTTGCAAGAGAAAGATAAAATTTTTAAAAATCTTTATGGTGATGAGCCAGTAGATATTAAGTCTGCAATGGGACGAGGAGATTGGAGTAAAACTAAAACTCTGCTAAAGAAAAAGCCACAGGAAATTATAGAGATTATTACAAAGTCTGGTTTGCGTGGTAGAGGTGGTGCGGGATTCTCTACTGGTAAAAAATGGAGCTTTATAAGAGACGATAAGAAACAGCACTATTTGGTTGTGAATGCAGATGAAAGTGAGCCAGGTGCATGCAAAGATAGGGAGATATTGAACCATGAGCCGTTTAAGCTATTAGAAGGCGCGTTGCTTGCTGCTTATGCTATTCAGGCATCTGTTATTTATATTTACATCAGAGGTGAGTATTTTAAAGAGGCTCAGGCTTTACAAAAGGCTATAGATGAATTGTACTCTATGGGGTTTTTTGGCAAAGATATATTGGGATCTGGTTTTGATTGCAATGTCTTTATTCATAGGGGTGCAGGTGCGTATATTTGCGGTGAAGAGACGGCTTTACTAGAGAGTTTGGAGGGCAACAAAGGAATGCCTCGTTTAAAGCCTCCTTTTCCCGCTGTTGTTGGGTTGTATGGTTGCCCCACTATTGTAAATAATGTTGAGACAATAGCTATGGTTCCAGAAATTTTATATAAGGGCTATGAGTGGTTTTTATCTCTAGGGAAGCATAATAATAGTGGGACAAAAATATTTAGTATTTCTGGTCATGTGAATAATCCTTGTAATGTTGAGGAAGAGTTGGGTATTTCAATTAAGGTTTTAATAGAGAAATATGCAGGTGGAGTCATTGGTGGTTGGAATAATTTGCTAGCTGTTATCCCAGGAGGCTCTTCAGTTCCGTTAATTCCTAAGTCTGTATGCGATTATGTTGAAATGGATTTCGATAGTTTGGCACAAGAAAAGACGGCTTTAGGAACAGGTAGTATTATTGTTATGAATAAACAAACAGATATTATTTATGCTATTGCTAGGCTGAGTAAGTTCTATATGCATGAATCTTGTGGTCAATGTACTCCTTGTAGGGAGGGCACAGGATGGCTATGGAGGCTTATGATGCGCATAGTAAATGGTCGGGCTGAGATATCTGACATAGATAGGTTACATGCTGTGGCCAATAATATAGAGGGGAATACCATTTGTGCTTTAGGTGATGCAGCAGCTTGGCCTGTGCAAGGTTTAATAAGGCATTTTCGTCATTTAATTGAAGAAAGGATAAAAGAAAATATAACTTAGTAGAGATATATGGTTAAGGTTACGATCGATGAAAAAGTAATTGATGTTGCGGAAGGTACGTCAGTGATTAAGGCATGCGAAGAGGTGGGTATAGAGGTACCACGTTTTTGCTATCATGAGCGTCTTAATATTGCAGGTAATTGTCGCATGTGCCTTGTTCAAGTTAATAAGGGCACGAAGCTGAGTGCTTCTTGTGCTTTGCCTGTAGCTGAAGGGATGGTTGTTGATACAAAAACAAAGATTGTAAAAGATGCTCGTGCGGGCGTAATGGAATTTCTTTTAGCTAATCACCCCTTGGATTGTCCAATTTGTGACCAAGGAGGGGAGTGTGATTTGCAAGATCAGGCTATGCACTATGGTCAGGGTAAAGGTGGATTTGATGAAAATAAGCGTGCAGTAGAAGCAAAAAATATGGGGCCTTTGATAAAAACTCATATGAACAGATGTATACATTGCACAAGATGCGTACGTTTTTCTTCAGACATAGCGGGGATAGAAGAATTGGGTGCATTCGGTCGTGGAGAAAGTATGGAGATATCTACATATCTTAACTCTGCTATAAAATCAGAATTATCCGGTAATATGATAGATTTATGTCCCGTTGGTGCTTTAACTTCTAAACCATATAGTTTTAAAGCGCGTAGTTGGGAATTAAGGCCTGTAGAGTCAATAGATGTAATGGATGCAGTCGGAAGTAACATTAGGGTAGATATTGCTAGAGGAGAGGTGATGCGGATATTGCCACGGCTTAATGAGGATATAAATGAAGAGTGGGTTTCAGATAAAACTAGATTTGTATATGATGGTTTAAAGAATCAACGCTTAGATACTCCGTATGTTCGAAAAGCTGGTAAGCTTGTTCCTGTTTCTTGGGATGAAGCGCTGAGAGTTTTGTCAAATCATATGTCTGGTTTAAAAGGCAAAGAGATTGGTGCAGTAGTTGGTGGGATGGTCGATGCAGAGTCAGTTTTAATTCTTAAAGATATAATGAATCACTATAAGTCTAATAATACTGATTGTATGCAAGAGTCTATAGATTTTGATTTATCTTATCGCAGTAATTATTTGTTTAATACTTCGATTGCTGGAATTGAGGATTCTGATTTTTGTTTGTTAGTTGGAGTGAATCCTAGAAGTGATGCAACGATTGTTAATGCGCGAATTAGGAAGCGCTGGTTGAAGGGGAAATATCCTATTTTTTCTATTTGCGATGATATAGGTGAGCAAACATATGAGTATAGCTGCTTAGGAAGTGACGTTAAGGCATTAGAAGATATACTAAATGAGAAGAGTGAAGTAGCTTCTGTGTTAAAAAAATCTAAGAAGCCGATGATGATAGTAGGGTATAGTATGCTTGAAAGGGGTGATAGTAAAGCTATCCTCCATTTATGTTCAGAAATTGTAAAAAAATATGGTTTTGCTGATAGTACATGGAATGGATTCAATATCATGCATAGGGATGCGTCTAGAGTTGCTGCATTAGAGTTAGGTTTTGTACCTGGTAAAAACGGCTTGGGATATAAGGCAATGTTTGATGATTCACATAATAATGATTTGAAGCTTTTATACTTATTGGGTGCTGATGATGGCATTGATATATCAAAGCTTAATGGTCAGCAGGTAGTGGTTTATCAGGGTCATCATGGTGATTCAGTGGCTAATTTTGCTGATATTATTTTACCTGGGGCTGCTTATACCGAGAAAAATGCAACATATATTAACCTTGAAGGTAGGGTACAAAAAACAAGACAAGCGGTATTTCCTCCTGGTTTAGCTAAAGAGGATAGTAAAATTTTGTTGATGGTTGCAAATAAATTGTCTATTAAGTTACCTTACAAGGACCTTAGGGGTGTAAGGAGTGAATTAGAAAATAGAAGTATTTTGTGTAAAAGACTAAAATTTCAGCAAGAAAAATGGTATCCTTGCGGGGAAAGTGGTCAATTATCAAATGAGAAGGTTAAAGTGAGTAGTCGTCAATACTATTTATCAAACGCAATATGTAGGGCCTCAAAAACAATGTTTATTTGCCAGAAAGAAATAGGTGGAGATAATGGATAGGTTTTTACTATACCTTACAGAGTTTTTTTGGCAGATATTAGGTGTTGTGTCTATTATTGTGCCTTTGTTGCTTTGTGTGGCTTATTTAACTTATGCTGAAAGACGTGTTATTGGATTTGTACAATTAAGGAAGGGGCCAAATGTAGTAGGGTTGTTTGGGTTATTACAGCCTATTGCTGATGCGCTCAAATTAATGACAAAAGAAGTTATTATTCCTGGTAGTGCTGATAAAGTAGTGTTTTTGATAGCGCCAGTTGTCACTTTTGTTTTAAGCATCATAGGTTGGGCGGTAATTCCTTTTAGCGAGAATGGTGCTTTAGCAGATATTAGTTTGGGTGTGTTATACATTCTAGCCGTGTCTTCCTTAGGTGTTTATGGTATTATAATGGCTGGTTGGGCTAGTAATTCTAAATACGCTTTTTTAGGTGCTATTAGGTCAGCAGCTCAAATGATTTCTTATGAGCTTTCTATAGGAATAGTTATTTGTTGTGTGCTATTAGCTAGTGGTTCTTTGAACCTTAAAGAAATAGTATTGTCGCAACAAAAAATGCCTTTTTTAATCAAGGCTATGTTATTTCCTATGATGGTTGTATTTTTTATTTCCATTCTTGCTGAAACTAATAGATTGCCTTTTGATTTGCCAGAGTCTGAGGCTGAGCTTGTTGCCGGTTATAATGTTGAATATTCTTCAATGCCTTTTGCTTTATTCTTTTTAGGAGAATATGCTAACATGATTTTAATGAGCGCAATGACAGTGATTTTATTTTGGAGTGGCTGGCTGCCAATTCTTGATTTTGAAATATTATACTTTATTCCTGGTTTTATATGGTTTGCTTTTAAAGTAGCGTTTATATTATTTTTATTTTTACTAGTAAGAGCAACATTTCCAAGATATCGCTATGATCAATTGATGAGTTTGGGGTGGAAATGTTTTTTACCTCTAACATTATGTTGGTTTATTGCAATGTCCGGCATTATGTTGCATTATAACTTGTTGCCTAATTAATTAGTGTATTTAATGGAAGCTTTAATAAGGTGTTTTAGAAGGTTTTTTTTAGTAGACATGCTCATAGGGCTTGTTCTTACTTTTAAGTATATATTTAAATCAAAAGTTACAATTAACTATCCGTATGAAGTTAATAAAATGAGCTCTCGTTTTAGAGGGGAACATGCTTTGAGAAGATACTCTTCAGGAGAAGAAAGATGTATAGCATGTAAGTTATGTGAAGCTGTATGCCCTGCTCAAGCAATTGTAATTGAGTCTGACAAAGATGATGAAGGTATGCGTCGTACAACTAAATATGATATTGATATGACCAAATGTATTTATTGTGGGTTATGCCAGGAGGCTTGTCCGGTAGATGCTATTGTTGAAGGAAGTAATTCATCATTTTCTACAGAAAATCATGAAGAGTTATATTATGAAAAAGATAAATTACTAGGTAATGGTGATGTATGGGAGAAAGAATTACAAATACAGTTAGAGCAGAATAAAAGATTATGATTTATAGTTTAGTATTTTTTGCATTTTCATTATTGGTTATAGCTTCTGCTGTAGCTGTTATTTCAGTGCGTAATCCGGTGCACTCTGTGTTATTCTTAATTTTTACATTTTTTAATGCTTCTGGTTTAATGATTTTATTAGGTGCTGAATTTATAGGAATGGTGTTTATCATTGTGTATGTGGGTGCAATAGCAATTTTATTTTTATTTGTGGTTATGACTTTAAATGTCGACAATAGATTTTTAAAGGAAGCTGTGGTCGAGAATAAGAAATGGTTTGTGATTTTGGGTATATTATTTTTTATAAATATATTGATTACGCTTTATTATTCTTTAGCCATAAGGCCAACAATTGTGAAGGTGAAAAATAAGCTGGTATTAGGTGGGATAAAAACGAATATTCAGCAATTGGGAGAGGTGCTTTATACAGAGCATGGATATTTATTTCAGATATGTGGTATGATTTTATTTGCAGCGGTTATCGGATCGATATTTTTGGTGCATTCTATAAATAAATCTAAAAATTTGAAGAGGCAAAAGATATCTGCGCAATGTGCACGTAGTAAGAAAAATTCGCTAAAGATTGTTTATATGAAAACAGGAAGAGGTGTCGATGATTACAACAGACATTAGTTTTATAAAGTTAGAATATTTTTTATTTTTAGCTGCTTTGCTGTTTGTGATCGGGCTTGTTGGAGCTATTATTAATAGACGCAGTTTAATTCATTTGTTTATGTCAATAGAGCTCATGTTATTGGCGGTAAACATCAACTTTATTGCTTTTTCAGTTTTTCTTGAAAATATTGCAGGTCAAGTTTTTGTGTTGTTTACTTTAACAGTAGGTGCTGCAGAGGTGGCTGTGGGATTGGCTATATTAGTACTTTACTATAAAAACAAGAAGAATATTTCTGTTAATAAAATGAATGAGATGCATGGATAATATTATACAGATAGCAATTTTTTTGCCATTAGTAGCCTTTTTAATTAGTGGTATTTTTTATAATCGGTTGAAAGGGTTAAGAGCGGCTATTCTAAACTCAGCTTTATTATCGATATCTGCAGTTTTATCCGGGGTAGTTTTTTATGATGTGGTATTTTTAGGGCATATCTACCACTTAAAGATTTTCCAATGGTTTAAGGTTGGGAGTTTGGATATTAGTTGGTCAATTTATATAGATGTATTGTCATCTTTAATGTTAATAATTGTAAATGTTGTTTCGGCATTGGTACATATATATTCTACCGGATATATGGATCATAATAAAAAAACAGCTAGATTTATGTCGTATCTGTCATTGTTTACATTTCTTATGTTAATGCTTGTAACGTCGGATAACCTTATACAATTGTTTTTTGGCTGGGAAGGTGTTGGTTTGTGTTCTTACTTGTTAATTGGCTATTGGTATCATAAGGAAGCAGCTAATAATGCGGCTCTGAAGGCGTTTTGGGTGAATAGGGTAGCAGATTTATTCTTCTTAATAGGAATTTTAACTTTGTATATTACCTTCGGTAGTTTTGAGTTTGATAAGATATTTGCTCAAGTATCAGGTTACAGTGCTCATGGCTTGGTTTTTGCTGGTTTTAGTTTTAATGTAATTGATTTTGTAACTTTACTTTTATTCATTGGCTGTATGGGAAAATCTGCACAAATATTTTTCCATGTGTGGTTGCCAGATGCAATGGAGGGTCCAACTCCTGTATCAGCTTTGATTCATGCTGCAACAATGGTAACGGCTGGTATTTTCTTAATTGTAAGATTGTCTCCGGTTTTTGCTTATTCTGACTTCACTTTAGGAGTTATTACTGTTGTTGGTTCTGTAACATGTTTTTTTGCAGCTGTAATTGCAATATTTCAAAATGATATAAAGAAAATAATAGCATACTCAACTTGTAGCCAGTTGGGTTATATGTTCTTCGCATGTGGTGTTTCAGCATATCCTGCTGCTATGTTTCATTTGGGTACGCATGCTTTTTTCAAAGCGTTATTATTTCTAGGTGCAGGCAGTGTTATCCATGCTTTGTCTGGAGAGCAAGATATAAGACGTATGGGTGGTATATGGAAAAAGATACCTTTTACCTACGCTATGATGATTATAGGTACATTGGCATTAGTAGGTGTTTTTCCGTTTGCAGGTTATTTCTCGAAAGATTTAATTCTTGATGCTGCTTATGCAAAGAATACAGAATTAGGAATATATGCGTATTTCCTCGGAATTCTAACGATATGTTGTACAGCTATTTATTCTATTAGATTAATATTTTTTGTTTTTCATGGTGATCAGCAAATATCTGTTAGCAATGACAAGAATATAGCTATGAGGATATCAATGTTGTGTTTGTCTTTGGGAGCTGTGTTTTCTGGAATTTTGGCTGTATATTGTTTGAATATTGGTGCTGCAGACCTTGCTTTTTGGAGAGGAAGCATTGCCTCCAAGGGTACAGTAGAAGTTATGAGTGATATTTCTAATGTATCTATGTTTGTACAAAAAATGCCTATGGTGATTTCGATATTGGTAATGATTATTACTTGGGTGCTTTATAAATTTTGTTTTTCTTTTGTTAAGAGGTTGCAGGCTAGATATAACGGTATTTATGATATAATAAGTAAGAAATTCTATATTGATGAGCTTTATGATATTGTGTTTGTGCAATCTTTCAAAAAAAACTCAGAAATTCTTGATAATATAGTAGAAAAAAAAGTGATTGATGCCAAAGGTCCGCATGGAGTGACTTGTGTAGTAAACTTTTTATCTAGACATCTAAGTAGGTTTAATAGTGGTTTTGTTTATAACTACTTAGCTGTGATGTTATTATTTTTAGTAATTATCTTGGCAATATGTCTGTTTATGGGGATTATGTAATGTTTTCTGATACTAATATATTGTTATATATTTTATTTACTCCTTTAGTAGGTGGGGGGTTTGCTTTTATATTACAGGGACGTACAGAGCAGCAAAGGAAATTTATTAAGTTGTTTTCTTTGTTTTTTGCTTTTTTAACTCTTTTATTATCTTTTGCTGTGTATTGTGATATCCAGTCTATACAACATTCAGGGCAATTTTTATACCAAATAAAATATCAGTGGTTTGAGCAGTATAATATTAACTTTCACTTGGGAGTGGATTCAATTTCTATATTGTTTGTTTTGCTCACAAACTTTCTTATCTTTGCTTGCTTTGTTTATAGTTATAGGGTTACTACAAAGAATGTTCGGAATTATTTTATAATATTCTTTTTGCTAGAGTTCCTTATTATAGGAAGCTTCGTGGCTTTAGACCTACTGTTATTTTATGTCTTTTTTGAATCATCTTTAATACCTATGTTTTTCCTTATAGTAGTGTGGGGAGGAAAGAACTGTGTGTATGCTGGCTACAAATTCTTCTTATATACTTTGGCTGGCTCAGTGTTCTTACTAATGGTTATAGTATATGTGTATTTAAATTTAGGCACTTTAAATATAGTTGAACTTAATACTTTGTTACCAAAGCAAAGTTTAAAAGTGCAACAATGGTTATGGGTAGGGATGTTTTTGTCTTTTGCAATAAAAACTCCTATGTGGCCGGTCCATACTTGGTTACCAGATGCACATGTTCAGGCTCCGACTGCTGGTTCTATGATATTAGCTGGTGTTTTATTGAAAATGGGTGGCTATGGATTTATAAGATTTTCGATTCCAATGCTTCCACAAGCTACAGATTATTTTCAGTCTTTTGTTTTTTGTATCAGTGTAGTAGCAATTATATATGCTTCATTTGTGGCATTTGCTCAGAAGAACATGAAAAAGCTTGTTGCATATTCTTCAATAGCACATATGGGATATGTGACCTTAGGTTTGTTTTCAGGTAATCTTTTTGGTATAACTGGAGCTATGTTTCAAATGATAAGCCATGGTCTGGTGTCGGCAGCTTTATTCTTAGCTGTAGGTATTTTATCAGATATTACTGGTAGTAAGTATATTAAAGATTATAGTGGGGTTGCAAGTAAGATGCCATTTTTTGCTATAATGCTGATGTTTATTGTGTTGTCCTCTATTGGGTTACCTGCTACTAGTGGCTTTGTTGGAGAGTTTTTGATTTTACTAGGGGCATATAGCGTACACAAGGTATATGCATTTTTAGCTGCAACAGGTGTGGTACTGAGTGCTATATATATGTTATGGCTTTACAAAAGGGTCATGTTAGGAAGATTTGATCACTCTATTGTTGGTGATAAGAAGATAGAGGGTGATATTGATTTGCAGTCAAAAATGCTTTTTGTGGTTTTTGTATTTTTGATAGTTTTATTGGGTGTTTACCCAAGTGTTATAACCGATATTTTGTCACCAGATATTACTAGTTTAGTAGAGCGCATTAAGTTATATGGATTTTAAATAATGTTAGAGTTTATAGTAGCAAACAATATATTAGCAGAAGTTGTTTTAGCATTGGGTACAATGTTTTTATCGCTTGTAGGTAGTGGCAAGAGTGCGCAAAAAAAAGTATTTTTGTTTTTGGCAGCAGTGTTACTTGTTATTACAGGTTTTGTAGCCAGAGAGTATTATGATGTAGGTCATGTTATATCACTTTTTGGTTTTTTTATTTCTAATAAATATATTGTATTTTCTAAGTTTATAGTCATATTTTTTGCAGTGATTTCTATTTTCTTGGCTATGGGGTATGTACAAAAAAACCACTTATTTGCGCCATCGGAGTTTTCCATTCTGCTGTTGTTGTCAGTTTTAGGGATGTTTGTGCTATTATCTGCAAATGATTTATTTTCTATGTATTGTGGTCTAGAGCTGCAAGCTATTTGCTTATATGTACTAACTAGTTGTGATAGAGATAATATAAGAAGCTCCGAGGCTGGAATGAAATATTTAATTGTCGGTGTTATTGCTTCAATGATTTTATTATACGGCATTTCTTTAGTGTTCGGTTTTACTGGTACTACGAATTTTTCTATGTTAGTAGAACAGCTATATCCTAAATATATTAATGGCGCTGCAGTTCCGGTAGGTGTTTTAATTGGCATGGTATTAGTTGTTGTTGCTCTCTGTATAAAAGTTGCGGTTGCACCGTTTCATTTTTGGGCGCCAGATGTTTATCAAGGAGCTCCTTTGCCAGTTACAGCGTTTCTGTCTACTGTGCCCAAAGCAGCACTGGTTTTATTTGTTGTGCGTCTTATATATACGGTGTTGTATCCTTGGTACAACAATGTTGAGCTTATTTTAAAAGCTATGATTGTAATTTCTTTGTTAGTAGGTGCTTTGGGTGCTTTAAAACAAAGCAATATAAAAAGGCTTTTAGCATATAGTGCTATATCTCATATTGGTTTTATTTTTCTCGGCTTAATATCAGGTTCTACTTTGGGTATTAATGCCGTTGTAATTTACTTGTGCGTTTATTCTGTAATGACTTTTGGTATGTTTGCTTTTGTTGCTGTTCTTCAGAAGAGACAAGGGCAGGAGAATTTTGATTTATCAATATTCCAAGGTTTGGCTAAAGCTCATCCTATGATGGCGTTTTCTATATCGGTATTATTATTATCTATGGCCGGCTTCCCACCATTGGCTGGGTTTTTAGCGAAGTTTTATATAATTGTTGCTGCGATGAACTCTGGACTTTATTTTATAGTAGTTGTATCTTTAGTTGTAAGTGTAATTTCTACATATTACTATTTACGTATTATAAAATTTATGTATTTTGATAATAAGGTTGATGATATTGATTATATTTTTTCAACAGAAAATGTAGTGGTTGCAACTTTTGCTACTGTATTTAACTTAATATTAATACTGTCTCCTACGGGTTTGAGTTCTTTGGTTTCGGTTATAACAAGCAATTTATTAAAGTAGTATTATGATTTTAACTATTGATATTGGTAATACCAATATAGTGTTTGCCTTATATAAGGATAGTGGTACAGAGGTTTTTAATATTAGACATTCTACAGAGTATAAAAAAACCGAGGATGAGTATGGAATATTTTTATTAAATTTTCTTTCTAATAATCATATTAAGCTAGATGATATAAAGGGTGTTATTGTTGCTTCAGTAGTACCTCAGCTGAATTATGTGTTTCGTGCGATGTCTGTAAATCACTTGGGTTATACCCCTATTTTTGTTGGAGATGATGAAGTAAAGATTGATTTAGATATTAAAATTAATAACCCTCATACTCTTGGGGCTGATAGAGTGGCATCTAGTATTGGTGCTATAAAGAAATATAAAGGAAAAATTATTCTTGTTGATTGTGGCACAGCCACAACCTTTGATGTTATTGGTGATCAGAATGATTTTGTAGGAGGTATTATTGCTCCTGGTGTTATGACCTCTATAAAGTCTTTGCATGAATCAACAGCTTTATTACCGTTATTTGATATTAAGAAACCTTCGCGTGTTGTAGCTAAGACATTAGGAGATGCTTTGCATGCTGGGATTTTTTATGGTTCAATTGGCATGATTGAAAGGATTATCGCAGAAATCAAGACAACTTTGCCTCACAATGGTAAAGATTATAAAGTGGTGGCAATAGGCGGTTTAGCTAAGATATTTGAAGGTGATATATCGTCAATTGACATATTTGATAAGAATCTCACAATGTTTGGATTGCTTGAGATTTATAATTTTAATAAGAAATAGTAAAATGAAATTTGATCCAAAAAAGTATAAAAAAGAGTTGTTATTTGTGCCTTTAGGCGGTGCAGGTGAAATAGGTATGAATTTCAACATGTATCATTTAGATGGTAAGTGGATAATTGTTGATTGTGGTTGTGGTTTTGCAGAAGATTACATGCCTGGTGTTGATATTATAGTGCCTGATATCTCTTTTGTGATAAAGAACAAAAAGGACATTCTTGGTATGGTTTTAACTCATGCACATGAAGATCATATAGGTGCTGTTCAGTATTTGTGGCATGCAATAGGTTGTCCTATCTATGCTACTAAATTCACCTCTTGCTTTCTTCAAGAAAAGTTACGTGAGGCAAACTATGAGCATCCTAATAAGATTCATGAGATGCAGATAGGTAGTAAGTTTCAGTTAGGAGATTTTGCAATTAATATGGTGCCTTTATGTCATTCAGCTCCAGAAATGCAAGCTTTAGTAATAAAAACAAGAGTAGGTAATATTTTTCATACGGGAGATTGGAAATTTGATCCAGAGCCTATTATTGGAGAGTCTAATAATGAGGAGCTTTTAAAAGAGTATGGTGATGAGGGGGTGCTTGCTCTTATCGGCGATTCTACTAATATTTTTAATTCTGAGTACTCGGGTTCGGAGAGTAAGTTGCGTGATTCTCTTATTGATATAATAAAAGCAAAGAAAAAAATGGTTGTTGTTGCTACTTTTGCTTCTAATGTTGCGCGGATACAGGCTTTAGTTGATGCGGCGCGAGCAAGTGGGCGCAAGATAGTGTTTGCAGGTCGTAGTTTTAAAAGAATTTTAGCGGCATCTTTGAAGGCCGGTTATTTGCAGGGAATTGAAGATGATATAGTTGATGAAAGTGATGCAAGTGCTTTTGCACGAGAAGATATCATGGTTATTGCAACTGGATGTCAAGGTGAACCTTTAGCTGCTCTTACTAAGATGGCTGCGGGGATACATCCTAGGCTGAAATTGCGTTCTCAGGATAGTGTTATTTTTTCTTCAAAGATTATTCCAGGCAATGATAAGAAGATTTTTAGAATGCTTAATAATCTGGTGCAGCTGAATGTAGAGGTGATTACTGAGAAGAGCCATTTTACACATGTGTCGGGTCATCCAGGTAAAAAAGAGTTGGAGAGGTTGTACAAGCTTCTTAGGCCAAAGATTTTGATTCCTGTGCATGGAGAGCATATACATATGTATGAGCACAAGAAATTTGCTGATTATCTAGGGATTCCTCATAGTATTTTAGTTGAAAATGGTGATGTTGTAAATATAGAGCAAGAAGGTTGTGCATTGCTTGGCAAGGTTGATGCCCAGGAATTGGCGGTGTATGGCAACTATTTGCTTGGTGCTAATTCGCCTATACTAAAAAAGAGAAGAAGAATTCGTGATGACGGCATTTTTATTGTAGTGTTGGCTGTTGCTAAGAATGGTCGTTTGATTTTAGATCCAGTGATTTTATCGCCGGGATATTTAGATGAAGAAGAGGATCATGCGTTACTCACTTATATAAAAGATGAGTTAGTTTTGCAATGTGCAGAGCTTCCAATGCATAAGAATAAGAAGATATCTGCAATGCTTGCTGATATGGAGAAGGAGGCTAAGTCAAAAGTGAAGTCAATCCTCAAAGAAGAGGTGCGAAAAATACCAATAATACAAGTTGTTACCAGGTGTACTTGAGGTTTATGTTTAAGGCAAATTTTTTAGATGATAGGTCTTTGATTTCTCTTGCTGGAGATGGTGTTAGAGAGTTTTTACAAGGTCTTATAACTAACAACATAGATAGTCTTAATGATAAAAAATTGATATACTCATTGATGCTTACTCCGCAGGGTAAATTTTTATATGATTTCTTTATTTGGGAGGAACAAAGTAAAGTTTTTATAGATTGCTTGTCGGATGATAGAGAGGAGATTATACAAAAACTGACTTTGTATAAATTGGGTAAAGATATTGAAATTAGTAAACATGATCAACGTAGTGTACTTTTTGTGTCTTCTGTGATTTCTGGCTTTGCTGACCCACGTTTTCCAGAACGGGCTTCTAGGGTGTATCTAGATAATGATAGACGAGAGTCTTTTTTAAGTAATCATAAGATCTCTTTGCTTTCAAATGAATATAATAGGTTTTTATGCGATAATACGTTGCCCGATGCTTCTTATGATATGATTAAGGGTCGTTCTTTTCCCCTGGAATATGGCATGGATAGCTATGATGCTATTAGCTTTGATAAGGGATGTTATGTTGGCCAAGAACTTGTGGCCCGCACAAAATATAGGGGTACTATCCGTAAGAGAATATATAAAATATCCTTATCTGACAATGTAAAATTAGAAAAAGGAGCAGAGGTGATTGTATTAGGTCAATCTATTGGTATTTTTTGTTCTTCTTATGGGAAAACGGGGAAAGCGTTATTACGCAACGACCATGTACAAGAGTTGCGCGTTGGTTCTGGCTCAATAGAGGCTTTGGTTGCAGATTCAATAATCAAAATTATTTAATTAAGTCGTGCATTTAGGTTAGCGTCTTTTAATATCCCGCTGACGCTGAACTTACTATGTGTGGTTTGTCCTTTATAACCAGGGTATTTGAGCCTCATTAAGAATCTCAAATTATCCTGTAGTGTATGATACTCTACTTGTGATAATTCAGCTTTTATTTTGTGGTTTGTATCAAAAAAGAAGTGTGAAGATCTAGCTTCATTATCTTTAAGTGTTATCTTTGCATCTAAGTTATTGATATCAAACCATGTTTGTTCAATATGTGGTATTTTTTTCTGATTTGCTTTTGTTGGAAAGGAGTAGCGGTCATGTTTCTTTATTAGTTTCTTTAAGTCCATTTTTATTATTTTTGCATGTGATGCTTTTATGTGCGCATTCCCATTTAGGTTGTTTATAAAAGTTTCTTTGTTGAGTCCATAAGATGCAAACATCCCTTTTACGCTGTTGAAATATCCTTCAAGTTTTATTTTGTCAGTAAGTAGGTTTTTTATAAGCATTTGAGCATTTGCATTAATTAGGTCGTAATTAATTGAGTATTTTACTTTGTCACCAATATGGATATTACCATTCATAGCAAGTTTTCCATCAAATAATGTTGCGTTACATTGTTTGAGGTTTAAATTGGAATCAATAGTTGTTGAGCATTTAATCGATGATACAGGTGTTGTGTCATGCTCTGTTCCTCCTATGTCGAATAATATGTTACCTTTGAACTTGGTTGTGTTTTGCAAGAATGTTCTACAATCCTCTAGGGTTGGGCAATTGAGCATAGTATTGCTTATAAGGCTATAGAGAGCATATGCATCAGAATTGTCTCCTTTGAATATAATTGATGCTTTTGGATCATTCTGTAGATCAAAAGCCATTTCTCCAACTATATTGAGGTTGGGGGAGGTTGTATTGATGTTGCCTATTTTTATTATATTAGGTGTTTCTGTGTAAGAGGCTGATGCGTTATTAATATGTGTTTTATTTTGTGTATATAGATTATTGAAGTTTAGTTTTGCATGTATAAAATTTTTGGTGTTGTTTTTGATGGCCTGTATTTTTGGTATTTGGTTGTATTTTTGTATAATAAGGTCAATGAAGGACAGTTTTTTGCTGTTTTGTCTGTAATTACGAATATCAGACGAAGATAGCGTTATGCTGTTGTTTCCATATGTGTATTGTTTGAGATCTGAAGCAATTTCGGTAAACCCCTGTACAATTTTTAGATCTGTAAAATGTATTAGAGGAGGGGTGATTTTTATTTTAGATATCACTTCTATATCTCGATCTTGGTTAAGTGGGTACCCCTCGAGTTTTATAAAGTTGTTTAGAGAGTCTGTAGATAGGTTTGTGACATTAATGGAGCCAGTATATTCCAGTGCTAGTGGTGTATAAGATATGTCACCTTTGGAATTTATTTTTATATTTTCGTTAGTAAGCAAAGATAATTTCTCTAAAGATATTTTATTATTGTTCGTTATCAGTTTTAATATTCCGTCGTCAATTTTTATTGAGTTGTAAGAGACGTTATGAAGTATTATAGATATGCTGCTTTTATTTTTAGATATTTGTGGAAATATTTCAAAAAGTTCGTTGTAAAGTCCAGGTAAGTTAAGATTTTGTTCTAGCTCATTAATGTTGGTATCGGAGATGGAGATGTTAGCAATGGTGTTGTTATTGGTTATTTCTGCATCTGCATCGAGATTTATTGTGTTAGATGACAAAGTGATTTTATCTAATTTTAATAAATTCTCTGTTTTATAAAAGTTGCCTGTTATAGACATATCTTCCTTTTGAGATATATGTTTTAGTAACGTTGATGAATTAGTTTTCATTATAAATTGTCCGGTTAGGGAATCTGTGGATGTTTCTTTTGTTGAAGGGGTATATAATGCATTAACAGTTAGCTCATTATCATCATTGCTAATGTTAATTACATAGTGTATTTGATTGTATTGTGTGTGTTTATAATGTCCGGAGATTTCTAAGGCTTGGTATCTACGATTTGTATGTCCTTCAAAGTCTATTCTATCATCGGTTTTGTTGTAACGAAAATGTATGGATAGTTTTTGTAAGTCAAATGGGAGGCTTGATATTACATTGGAAAAATCAATTGTTGCATCAGTAATTGATATTATTTTGTCTGACTTAGTTGTCATGAGTTTTTCTAAAGCGTTGTTTTTTAGATTTGGCGTATTCTGATCATCTAATATAATAGGTTTGGGCAGAAGTTGGATGGTGGTGTTTTTTAAATTTGATGATTGTGTGTCATTATCAGAGTTATGACCATAATAGTAGAGCGCCACTATAAGTAATATCGCAATACAGAATGATGTGAGTATTGTGTATAATGGTCGTAAATTCATTTATTTAAATGTTTGTATAAAGTTGTAAATCAAAGTATATTTAACAAATAACATTGTAACAGTTAATTTTAATGGATCATAGAAAAAAACAAATATGTGTTGCAAAGATTATTTCTGCTCATGGTATTAAGGGTGCAGTGAAGATAAAATCTTTTACTGAGAATCCAAAAGACTTTAATAGGTATGGAGAGCTATTTGATCATGATGATTTAGTAATAAATATAGAGATTTTGTCTTCTAATGGAGATATTGTTATTGCGAAGCTAGAAGATGTAGGTGATAGAGATAAGGCGCAGGAGTTTGTCGGCAAGAATTTATTTATAGATAGAAGTATTTTGCCTCCTCCTCAAGAAGATGAGTTTTATGTTGAAGATTTGGTGGGGCTTGACGTTATTTCGCAGGATAACAATAAATGTGGCGTTGTAAAATATGTACACAATTTTGGCGGGGGTGATATTGTAGAAATACACTTCCAGGGAGACCACTACCAAATGGTTGCTTTTACAAAGGAAAATTTTCCTGAAATTAATTTTGAAAATAAAATTATAAAAACATCTTTGTTTTGACTTGATTTACTATAATTAAGACATATAATGTCAAGCACTAAAGTATTTAGACCCCTTCGTCTAGCGGTTAGGACAACACCCTTTCACGGTGTAAACACGGGTTCGATTCCCGTAGGGGTCACCAGACCACATAATCGAATAGTATATTAATGAAAACAAAATTGAAACAGAAGGCTGGTTGGTTAAGCTTTTGTTTTAAGAAAGACATGGTTGTTATGTTTTTTATGGGACTAGCTTGTGGGTTTCCATTTGCGCTTACAGCTTCTACTTTAAAGGCGTGGTTGAGTGATTATAATATTTCGATGCGTGAAGTGGGTTATTTTGCATTTGTAGCTATTCCTTATTCTTTGAAGTTTTTTTGGTCTCCAATTATAGATGGAGTGAAACTACCTTTTTTAAGTAAGAGGATGGGGCACAGAAGAAGTTGGTTAATATTAATACAAATTGGGTTGATTATCTCAATCTTGTTATTATCCCAAGCGCATCCAGGGCAAAGTTTGCTTTATTGTGCAGTGGTTGCAACTATTGTTGCTTTTTTTTCAGCGAGCCAGGATATAGTAGTGGATGCATATCGTATTGAAAGGCTTAAGCCGGATGACCAATCTCTGGGGATAACTTTTTATATTTATGGCTATAGAATAGGTTTATTTGTATCAGGCGCTGTACTTTTAGTGATTGCAGATTATATAGACTGGAAATACGCTTATTATGCTGGTGCTGTTATAATGATTTTTGCTATTATAGTAACATTGCTAGTTGCTGATGCTGCTCATCAGCATAAAGAAAAAAAGTCGCAAAGTTATAAAGATCATTTTTATCAGGTAGTTATAGAGCCTTTTGCTAATTTCATGGAAACTAAGGGTTGGTACTATTTTATATTTTTTATAATATTTTTTAAACTTGGTGATGCTTTAGCAGGAAACCTTACTATCCCATTTTTAATGAAGATAGGTTTTTCAAAAACTGAGATAGCTATTATTGTAAAAACATACGGTTTGCCCGCTACATTATTTGGTGCATTTCTGGGTGGTCTTGTAGTGCATCGTTATGGTTTAATAAGATCTTTAGTTTTTGCTGGTATAATACAGATGCTTTCTAATGTTATGTTTATAGTACAAGAGCATGCTGGTACTAACTCTCTAGTGTTAATATCAACTATTTCTATAGAGAACATTGCTGGTTCTATAGGGGATGTAGTTTTTGTTGGGTATATTAGTAAATTATGTAATTTCCGTTTTGCTGCAACGCAGTATGCCTTGTTAAGTGCAATTGCTACAACTGGTAGGAATGTTATTTCTGGTTCTTCAGGTTTTATAGCTGATCATTATGGCTGGACAATGTTTTTTATTGTTAGTATAGTTATGGCGTTGCCAGGTCTATTGCTTATTTTTAAAATAAAAGATATCAAGAGATCGCAATAATTTCTCTATTTCACAAGAAACATCGATGAAAGTTACAACTCAAACTCCAATGATGAAACAATATGCTGAAATCAAGTCTCAGTATAAAGATGCTGTTTTATTATATAGAATGGGTGATTTTTATGAGTTGTTTCATGAAGATGCTATTTTGGCTGCACCAGTTTTGGGGGTTGCTCTTACTAGGAGAGGGAAGCATGAAGGGCAGGACATTCCAATGTGTGGAGTGCCTTTTCATAGTGTTGATACTTATATTAAGAAGTTAATAAAAGCTGGTCATAAAGTTGCAATATGTGACCAGTTAGAATCCCCTGAAGAAGCTAAGAAGCGTGGCTATAAAGCTGTAGTTAAAAGAGGAGTAACTAGAGTTATTACTAAGGGTACTCTGATGGAAGAGGGGCTGCTCGAAGATAAAGTTTCCAACTATTTGGCAGCAATTGTAGAAAGAAAAGGTGAAATTGCTGTTGCATATGCAGATATTTCTACTTTTGAGTTTAAAGTAGTATCACTGAGCGAGAGTGAACTTGAGAATTTTATAGTAAATTTAAACCCATCAGAAGTGATTATACAAGATCAGATTATTTCTGATAGTAGGTTCGCTGGTGTTGTTGATGCAATTAAAGACAAGTTAGTTAATTTTGTTGATTCATTTTTTGAAGAAAAGAAATGTCGTGCAAAGCTTGAGAAGAATTTTAATATATGCACGCTTGATAGTTTAGGTAAATTTGATTCGACACAAGTATCTGCATGTGGTGCAATTATAGAGTATTTGGTAATTACGCAGAAGCAGGATGTTATTAAAATTAATGTTCCGGTTATACAAGATAAGTCTGAATATGTAGTGATTGATAAGTCTGTACAGCGTAATCTTGAGCTTTTTTACTCTAGTGGGGAGTATGATTATACTTTTATTTCTACTATAGATAATACTTTAACAAGTGTGGGGGGGCGTTTAATAAGAAAATTTTTGGCTTTTCCTTCTAATCGAATTTCTACTATTAAGGGCCGCCAAGAGATGGTGGAGGCTTTATTGTGCAATAAACAATTGCTCGTCGATATACGGGGTGCATTAAAAAACATACCTGATTTGGAACGATCTTTATCTAGGCTTTTATCATCTAGAGGGTCTGCTAAAGAATTATATGCCATTTCTGATGCATTAGTACATGCAAAAGAAATAGCTTCTTTTTTATCTAAATCTCGGTTGAAAATTTTTGCTGATTTGCAGAATAGTCTCGAGCAGGAGGGGGGGGTTTTTTCATTACTTGATCGCGTCCTAGTCAAATACGATGTTTATTTAAATCAAGGTGATTTTATTAATCCTAATTATGATAGCGAATTTAAGGACTTATGTAATTTAAGGTCACAGAGTAGGCAGCTTATTAATCAGTTACGAGATGAGTATAGACAGAAGACTGGTATACATAGTTTAAAATTAGAATTTAATAATGTACTTGGTTATTACATAGAAGTGACAAAAGCTAATGTTAGCAAAGTTACAAGTGATGAGTTTATTCATAGACAAACTATGATAAATGCCAATCGCTATGTTACAGATAAGCTTAAGGAGTTAGAGGGCAAGTTATTAGGAGTAAGTGCTGCTATAGAAGCTTTGAAGGAGAAGGTGTTTAGCGGGATAGTAGAGTATGTTTTTTCTGCTAAAGATGTTATGTATGAGGTATCACAGGCAATTGCATTTATAGACGTTATATGCTCTTTTGCTGAACTAGCAAAGAAACAGTCATATAGCTGTCCAGTATTAGATGACAGTACTGTGATTGATATAGAAGATGGAAGACATCCTGTAGTTGAATATGCATTATGTAAAAAAGGTAATGAGCAGTTCATTGCAAATGACTGTAAGCTTAAAGAGTCTCAGAAAATATGGTTAATTACCGGGCCAAATATGTCAGGCAAGAGTACATTCCTTAGGCAGAATGCATTAATTGTTATATTGGCTCATATGGGGTCTTATGTGCCTGCTAAGAAAGCTAGGATAGGTATTGTGGATCGTATCTTTAGCCGTATAGGTTCCGGTGATGACCTTGCAAGGGGATACTCGACATTCTTGGTAGAGATGTTGGAAACTGCTGTGATTCTAAATCAAGCAACAAAGCGTTCTTTGGTAATTTTGGATGAGATAGGTAGAGGTACTTCTACCTATGATGGGATTGCGATTGCTTGGAGTGCACTGGAGTATATACATGATAATATTTCCTGCAGAACATTATTTTCTACTCATTATAATGAATTGACAGAGTTGTCTTCTAAATTAAAGCATTTGCAGTGTTATACTGTGAATGTGAAGGAGTGGAATGGCAATGTTATATTTTTACATAAAGTTATAAAAGGCGTAGCAGACAAGTCCTATGGCATTAACGTTGCTGAGATTGCTGGTGTGCCTAAAGTTGTGGTAAGGCGTGCCAAAGAGATTTTGTCTAAGTTAAATGATAATAATTCTGGTTCATCTAATATGGAGGATTTATTTTCTTATCATAATCGTTTAGAATCATGCAGTGACAAGAAAGAAAGTGAAGATAAGTTAAAGAAAAGGATTCTAGATATACCATTAGACTCTATTTCTCCAAAAGAGGCTTTGGATATATTGTTTGAACTAAAAGAAGAAGCGGTAGAGTAGTATGGCACATTATAAAGTTTTAGCACGTAAGTATCGTCCGAATAGTTTGGCAGAGTTACAAGGGCAGGATGTTTTTGTTAGAATTCTGAATAACTCTATAAATAGTGGTAAGCTTGCGCATGCATATTTGCTTACCGGAATCAGGGGGGTTGGTAAAACCAGTATTGCTAGAATTATTGCTAAAACAATTAGCTGTGAGTCGCCAAAGACGGAAGATGGTATAATTGTGCCATGTACAGAATGTAAGAACTGTAAATTAATAGAGTCTGGTAATCATACAGACATTCTAGAGTTTGATGCTGCTAGCCGTACGGGTGTGAATGATGTGAGGGAAGTGATAGATAGTGTACACTATGCTCCTGTATTTGGTAGATATAAGATATATATTATCGATGAGGTGCATATGCTTTCTAATAGCGCATTTAATGCACTATTGAAGATTCTTGAAGAGCCACCGCAAAATGTTATTTTTATTTTTGCCACTACTGAATCTCGAAAGCTTCCTTTAACAGTAATTTCACGATGCCAAAGGTTTGATTTGCATCGTTTCAACGTTGAAGACATCGCAAAGCATCTTAAAAAAATTTGTAAGGGAGAAAATATAGAATTTGAGGAAGATTCCTTGTCTCTGATAGCAAAGTATAGCGGTGGTTCGATGAGAGATGCGTTGACATTGTTAGAGAGTGTTACTGCGATGGGTAAAACAGTAGACTCAAAGTTGGTTAGAGAGGTGTTGGGTATAAATGATACAAACTCTCTTTATGGTTTGTTATATCATTTACTTTCTGGAAATGTTTCTAAGGCTTTAGATAATATACATGCTTTATATGGTAAGGGTACAGAGGTAGCAGATCTAGTTAACGATTTGCTAGTTATTACAACAAAAGTTTCAAAATATATAGCCGTCAATAATAATGAAAAAGTTTTGGATTTGGTAGATAGTTATGAGTTGGAGTTAGTAAAGAAGCTGAGTAAGAATACTGATATATCAAGACTAACAACTGTATGGCAAATTCTGTTTAAGGGCGTAAAGGAGCTTAAATTTGTGGATGATGTTTTAAGTGCGGTTGAAATGTTGGCAGTGCGTTGTTGTTATGCATCATCATTACCATCTTTGGATGAAGTTATCTTTTCGGGTGGTACAAGCTTCAAGTCCTCAGTGAATGTGCAAGAGAAAGTTGAAGAAAAAGCCTTGCCATCTTCATTTGAAGAAGTTGTGAAGTTATTTTATAAAAATAAAGAAATGATATTATATCATCAGTTGCGTTCTGATGTGCATTGTCACGATGTGCAGGGGCAAAAATTGCGTCTTACTTTAGATAAGAACCTTCCTAGTGATTTTATAACTAAAATAATAAATAAGCTAAATGAGTTTACTGGAGAAAAGTGGGGTATTGAGACAGTGGGCGGTTCTATAGATAAGGCAGAGACTTTAGACGCTAAAGAGATGTATGATGTACAGAATCACAATGTAATTAAAGAAATTATAAAGGATTTTCCTGGTACTAAGGTGAAAAATATTAATGAGTTAGCGAGTAATTAAAAAGGAGGTAGTTATGGTAAACATGAATCAGTTGATGAAGCAAGCGCAAGAAATGCAAAAGAAGATGGCTGAGTCTCAAAAGGAGCTTGAAGCTAAAGAATATGAAGGCAAAGCTGGTGGAGAAATGGTGAGGGTTTTCATGAGTGGTAAAGGTGAATTAAAGTCTGTGAAGCTAGATACTACAATTGTTGACAAAGAAGAAATTGAGATGCTTGAAGATCTTATAGTTGCAGCGGTAAATGATGCTAAAGCAAAATTAGATGAAGATAGTAAAGGCAGTATGTCTGATATGCTTGGTGGTGCTGTGCCTCCAGGATTTAAAATGCCATTTTAGTTATTAGCAATGAAGCATAATAAAATTGAAAGACTTATTTATTTATTCTCTAGGTTGCCTGGCGTTGGTAATAGAACTGCAAAAAGGGTGGTGTTACATCTAATTCGCAATAGAGATAGGGTTATGATGCCTATTGCTGAATCTTTGTTTGATGCAGAGCGTTCAATTAAAGAATGCTCCATTTGTCATAACATTGATGAGGGTAATATTTGCAGTATTTGTTCTAGTGTCTCAAGAGATAAATCTATTTTATGTGTTGTTGGTTCAATTGTTGATTTGTGGGCATTAGAAAATGCAAAGTTTTTTCAAGGCTTATATTATGTCTTAGGCGGAACACTATCTTCGACAAACAACCGTAATCCTGAAGATATTAATGTTGATAAGTTAATAGGGAGAATAAAAGACGAAAAGATAAAAGAAGTTATTATTGCTACAAATGCGACAATGGAAGGGCAAACCACAGCTCTATTTATCACTGAGAAGCTGAAACACCTCAATGTACAGGTTACAAGATTTGCAAATGGTATACCTGTAGGAGGAGAGTTTGATTATTTAGACGAAATGACAATCAGTGCTGCATTTAACCTTCGCAAACCAATGTGAAGCCGTTAACCAAGAGTTAATAGCTTCTTAAAACTAGTTGTTTTTTTATCATTACAAATATACCGAGCTAAGGCAAGCAAATATTACGATACCGTAAATTTTTTTAAAACCTAGTTTTTGCAACTATTGAATTTATACATATATACTACTTGAACTTTATTTTTTTGTGTAATATACAGGGAATATAACACGAAATAGAGAGAGGGAATTATGGCTAATAGTTTTTTATATGATACGGCTAGATTTGGATACCGTTTTGCAGTTGGAACATTGTCTGGGGCAGTAAACTGGGCTACATATTTTACAATATCAGCAGGTTCTATAATAGGGCTACAGGTGCATGAAGAGCGTATAGCTGGGTATGTTAAACAGAGTTTGGGTTATGGCGATACTATGTCGGGAGATGTTGCTGAAGGCGTTTCCGCTAAGGATAGCTCTACAGCAGCTAAAACTACTAGTGCTTGGGCACCTTATATAGCCAAAGCTACAAATATCAGAGATTCGGTAATGCAACTCAAAGATAAGGTTGTGACGTCTGATTCATGGAAGACCGAATATAAAAAAGTCGATGGTGCTATTGATAAATATGTTGTTACAGTTGCAAAAACTGCTGCTTATACTTATGGTGCTTATAAGTCTGGTTTTTTTTGATGTTGCTGCAATATTATCAAAGCAAGCTGAAAGACAAGTGGAAAGTTTTTGTGGTATTACAGATGATGCTTCTGGCTTATTTGATTTACCTTCTATGTTAATTGCGTCTCAGCCTTATAAATATACAGTTGCAACAGTCTCTAAGGCGCCGTATCTTGCGGGTAATTTAGCTAGTCATGCTTTTCAAGGTTTAAAATATTCTGGCATTACATATGTTGCTAGTATGTTTAGTGAGCCAATAACAGAGATGTATAATACTCATCAATATAAAGTATGGGGTGTTGGTGCAGCTGCGGTGGCGGTTGCTGCTACAGGTATATTTGATGCAGGTGCTATAGCAACTATTGGTATTGCTGCGGTTGCTGCTGCCCCTGTTGTTATACCCATAGTTGGTGTCTCTGCGCCTGTTGCTGTTGTGGGTGCTGGTGTTGCCGGTGTAGCGGTAGGTCTTGCTTTAGGAGCTAATGATCAGGCACATGAATTTGGCAAGGGACTAGAAACATGGTTTGAGCATACTATGGGCCTAACGGGTGATGAAGCTGGTTTGTTAGGATAATATTTATTGATCTGTCCTAAAAAAGGGTCTTGGGAAAACTGATCTTGTATCACTTTCCGGGACACTTTTTGCATCAGGACACTCTCATTAAATTATCATATTCTTCTGGAATACAATAATTGATTGAAGAGTGAC
>JACKZZ010007929.1_pt1 | contig 31378 bp, 7 predicted proteins | sample 8027871 | NCBI WGS metagenome assembly JACKZZ01 (sample SAMN15724774, study PRJNA655200) | protist metagenome | isolation source: fluorescence activated cell sorting (FACS) single amplified genomes of... | place: USA: West Boothbay Harbor, Gulf of Maine | collected 2000-07-19
CAGACGATGGCGAGCACGAACTGGGGCTCAGCGTAGTAGGACCTAAAGACGTGGGCCCACACGATGTTGGATTCATTGTTGGATTTGCAGAGGTGGGTCCGCACGATGTCGGGATCATCGTCGGGGTGGCAGACGATGGCGAGCAGGTCGAGGGACTAAGCGTAGTAGGACCTAAGGACGTGGGTCCACAAGATGTTGGATTCGTTGTTGGATTTGCAGAGGTGGGTCCGCACGATGTCGGAATCATCGTCGGGCTGACAGACGATGGCGAGCAGGTCGGATGCCTTGAGGTTGGTGAAAATGTCGGGTTTGTTGTTATCGGCCCTATGGTCGTGGGGCTGAATGTTGGATGCCATGAGGTTGGAGAAAGTGTTGGGTTTGTTGTTATTGGCCCCAGTGTTGAAGGGTTGACGGTCGGATGCCACGATGTAGGGGAAAGTGTCGGGTTAATGGTTATTGGCCCCAGCGTTGTAGGGTTGACGGTCGGATGCCACGATGTAGGGGAAAGTGTCGGGTTGATGGTTATTGGGCCCAGCGTTGAAGGGCTGACTGTAGGGTGCCACGATGTCGGGGACCGGGTTGGATGCCCCGAAGTTGGGTTCAGTGTTGGGTTTATTGTTATCGGCGACCATGTGGTCGGCATCAGCGTTGGACCTGTGGTTATAGGCGACCTCGTTGGATTCGTGGTTATCGGTGAGCGAGTGGTCGGCATCCGTGTTGGACCCGTGGTTGCGGGGCAGCTGCTGGGGCTCCAAGTGGCAGGATTCGCCGTTGGTTGAACCTAAGCATGAAAACAATTTCCATTTGAGTATTTGGTCATGGAAAGCTCGAGAAGAAAACGTGAACAAAGTTTCGGGGCACGCCTCCCAACATCTAGCAAAAGTTAGAATCATGTCACCGTTGCGGGACTCTGTGTGGCGGTAGCCCATTGCAGGCTGACAAGGCCAAACAGTAACGTTCGTATAGATGCCCTCATTGGCGGAAAAAGTACGCCTGTATCCCACAGTCAGGCGGCCATCTCCAATGAAAGTCGTCCTCTGTTATTATCTCTATCCGCTAGCTACCAGCTGAGCGAACCCCCCCCCAAAGCAGCACGTTATTTTTTTCCATTTGTTTTAGCTGGATAGATACAGGTCAATCCGGTCATCCACCCCGTCGCCCTTCTCTTTACTCCTCTTTTGCTCGGGAGCTAATTTACGGGAACGCCAAGGTATGGCACCGAGGAGGGCTGTGAGAGTTGCGCATCATTGACCGATTACCCGCTAGGATCCGGTTGGACTATTGAGCATGTTCTCCTTTGGGAGGAGAATGTGTTGCAGGTTCTCGCCAATCAAGCAGCAACTGCGTGTTGGCGTTCGCCCGAGGGGTGTCTCTGGGGAACATACCAGCTCCACACAAGCGTATCAAGAACATATTCCTGTCTTGTTGCGCGAAGTGCTTGCCTCTTTCAAAGGACACCATATCCGTGTTGTCGTTGATGGCACTCTAGGAGCAGGCGGGCACGCGCTCAACATCCTTCGGCAGCACCCTGAGATCGAGAGGTATATCGGTGTCGACCGTGACCCACAAGCCCTTGCCATAAGCCAAGCGAGCCTCGCAGAATTCAAGCACAAGGTGGCATTCGTACGAGGGGATTTTGTAGATATTCCGCAAATTTTGGCAGGCGGTGGCAAAGACGGCGAACATTCCGAGGCCACTGGTTTTGGGCTCAGCGAACCTGTTGGGGAGGGAGAGGTGGGAGCGATTCTTCTCGATTTGGGCGTATCCTCAATGCAGCTCGACAATGCAGAAAAGGGGTTCAGTTTTCAACGTGAAGGGCCATTAGACATGCGGATGGACCCTAGACATGACACGACTGCAGCAGACATTGTAAACAGCTGGACAGAAGAAGAACTAGGACGGTTATTCCGTGATTATGGGGAGGAGAAAAGGTGGCGGAAGCTAGCTGGAGCGATCGTCCGAAAAAGAAACAACTTGCAGCTGCTAAGAGGAATTGGCTTCAGAACCACGACTGAGCTCGCGCAGGTGATCGCGAACAATTCCCCCCCGCAGTGGGTGAAGAACAGGAAAATGCCAAAGAAATCGAAAACCGCATCGTCTGGGAAAAGTAAATCCATACACCCAGCAACCCGGGTCTTTCAGGCGCTGCGGTGTGAAGTCAATAAAGAACTTGATGTTGTTGCAAATGTCATACCTACCATCACTTCGTTTTTATCACCAGAAGGGGGTAAACTTGCTATTATCTCGTTTCACTCCCTGGAGGACAGAATCGTGAAACGAAGCTTTCTCAGAGCAGTTGCTGAGTCAAAAAAGAACTACAGTGCAGCAGCAGCAGATGCACGTGGAACAAGACTTCAGATTGTCACCAAAAAACCTATTATGGTGAGCGAAGAAGAGATTACTGCAAACCCCCGAAGTCGAAGTGCGAAATTGCGCGTATTAGTGAAAGGAGAGTGAGCTCACGTACACACGCGTATATTCTCGTTGCTGATCGAGGCCTGCCGCCCGGGCGCGCGCGGGCCAAGCGCCATGCGTGCCAATCGCACGCGCCGGCCGGCGCAAGGCGAGTAAACGCAATTCTATTGCAGCTAGCTGGGCGCCAAAATCCTTGGGCCGGCTCCAGCAACAGGCCGCTGGGCCCCATAGCTATGTACGCCCGTGCGCGTGCACGCTATTCTAGCATGGCGCGCGCGACGTGAGCATGCAATCGCGCAGGCTAGCTTTGCCTATGAATATGCCAAAATGAAGTTCCATTTAAGCTGTGGCCATGCATGAACATACGTGCTACATGCTACACCACGCCTGCCATTCTCCACGAGTCGCGAATTACATACAGTCTACCAGAGTCTGTCATTCCAACCAAATTTTCACTCTTACAGCCACCACCAGAAGCAACATCCAGCCCAATCCACCGCGAATCCCCGCGTAGACCCTGCCGTGTGAGGTGGGATGAAAACCCCTCCTTTGCGGACTTTCCTACTTGCTTGGGGGGCGCTTTTCGTTGGTTTTTGGTGCTATTCTGCGCTTTGCACTGGTCGTTATTCAATTTCACAGATCTGTACCAGTCGCACAAGAGAACCTCATGGTCAAGACTGCCGATATACACACCACAATCAATTAATGCAGATCCTCTCAGTGCGGTGATTTCGTACTTTGTCACGCCCTGCACAGTGCATAGACTCTTCCACATCCGCGAGTCAAAAATATGGCAGGATCTCTCCACTCCCCCCACAGCCACATAGTTGCCATTGCTGTCATTTTCTTTGCCCAAACACGCAAGCGCCAACAGAGCACCCTGGCCTACAGGCATATACTGTGCGCAGCCTTTTGCTGTACGGACATCCCATACTGACATGATGTTGCCTTCGGTTGCACAGAGCACATTTCCACTGCCACCACCAGCTGAGTTTTGCGGCAAGAACCGCAACTGAGTGGGCCGCTGGGAGCAGTAATGTCGCGTAGCTAAACGTTCTTGAGTGAATGTTGATATAGATTTGCCCCAGTAAGAGACTACACCTGCAGTGAGGCTGTTTTCGGAGCCTGCAGTGCTGCAGCCGCTGAGACAGACCCCATTATAGCCCGGCTCAACCCGCTCTTGTTTTGCATCAGAATTCAGAACTATTGTCTTGGCCCCACTCATTCTTTCAAACACCTCTGTGTTTGGCTCGAAACCTTCTTCTGTTCGCCGTCGTTTTCGCGTGGGGCTCACGTTTTCGACTGGGCGATTGGTGTTACCAACTATTGTGATACTGGTGACCCCAGACGAGTCAGAACAAGCAAGGCGCAACGAGCCCTTACTACTATCACTTGCACACACAGACAAGGACTGAATTTCCGATTTATGGGGCAGAGGTAAAGTTCGCACCGGGACTGTGTCGGATTTCAGTTCCACTGGCCGTGAGACGAGGGCTCCTTCGTGATCGGGCTCGAGCTTCAAACCCTCCTCCTCGCGTGGTATGTCGGGATAGTACACGTTCACTCCAGCCCCAGAAGCAATAAATATCATGGACGAGTCCAGAGAGGCCACCTAGATTTTCGAGAAAGTGTAAGGTCCGGAAGGCGTGGGTATTGTGTGCGCGTGCGTGCGGACTGTAAACGCGCTTGAAGATAAATTGAATTAGGTTCACAAAAAAAGGAAACTAAGTATAGGTTCTCACTCGTTCGGCCTGCAATGACCCCCCTGAAGGTTTGGCTTCCGTGGCGCACGAAAGCACAGCGGCAATGGAGCGGGGCTCCATCTTCTGGCGATTTCCGTAGGTGCTCCAACAAATGTGTTCAAAACCGTGGCGCGGCGGTCACCACGTTTGACCTGCGATGTTTGAGCTTTTCCAGCAAGCTTTTTAAATTTTTCTTTCTTTTCGCGCCGGGGCGAAAACGAGCTGTGGCTTCCGAAAAGTAGAAGGGAGGTCTGTGCCAAAAGATGGCTCTCCACACACAAGGTTAGCAGGAGCTCAGAACCGACGAGGCCCATACGGGTGCCATGGACGACCTCCTTGATTTAGCAGAAGGGTTTGGCCAAAGGGAGAGTTTAACCAGCCGCCTGCGAAATATTATCAGCCTGTACCCGGAGGGGCCAGGGGTCCTTTTCGAGCTCATCCAGAATGCTGACGATGCTAAAGCGACCGTGGTCAACTTAGTGCTCAACAAGGATTCGTATGGCAAAGAATCTGTCTTTGGGGGGAAAATGTCCGCCTGGCAAGGACCCGCCTTGTACGCTCACAACAACTCCGTCTTTAGCGCGAGGGACTTCCAGGCCCTAAGCAGCATCGGGCAAGGTAGTAAGTTGGACAAAATCAACGCAACAGGCAGGTTTGGTCTTGGATTCAACGCAACATATCATTTCACTGATATCCCGAGTTTTGTCAGTTCCGATTCTGTTGTATTTTTTGACCCCCACGCCACGAATGTTCCTGGCTCAACAGAGAGGTCTCCCGGTATCAAAATCCCCATCAAGAAGCTGAAAAACAACTTTGAAACCTATAAAGATCAATTAGCGCCCTACAATTTGCTCGGATGCGACCTAAAAACTCAAGATAGATATGAGGGGACTCTTTTTCGGTTCCCTCTTCGAACGGAAGCCACCGCCAAAGCCAGCGAAATTAAGCCCAAGGTAAGAACAGTAGTCTTAGAGCAGAACTTTTTGTTCGTTTGAATCACTCACTGTTCCGACACCGTGAACGGCTCAGGTTTTAACTCCTGAGGATATTATCTGCCTATTCGAACTGTACCGGAAAGTCGCAACGCAGTCTTTGCTGTTTTTGCGTCACATTGTGAAGATTTCAGTTTCTGTACACGAGAATGGCCAGACGCGCCCTATGTACTCGGTATCTCTCGATGACCCGAATCAAAGGTACCCCTAAAATCTTCCCTGAACTCATTTGATACTTGACACCCAACAACTAATCGCTGTGTCTCGTGTCCAGGCTTGCTGCGGTTTGGCACACCGCCAATCGTTTGATGGCAAAGCAAGATGCCAAGGCCAAGCAGGACAAGGGCACGAAAAGCTCCTTCTATACTCAGCTTGCAAATTGCCCTGAAAAAGATCTCCCTCACGGGGGTCAAGTTCTTAGAATATCATTGATCGAACACGATCTTGTCGAGTATACTGTACACGTAGGAGGGTCAGCCTCTCCCGCTGAATTTGGGCTAACGTGGCAGGAGGACGTAATAATAGCTGTTTCGAAAGAGGCGAAAAAAAACGGTGTTATTCTTGGATCTCGGATAATTTTAATAGGAAATGTTCAGGTATTGAGCCAAGAGCAGCTCGGAGTAGAATGGGCGAAACAAAAAGAGATGGGAGGAGGGTTTTCCATCGTTCTGAAGAGGTCTGCACTAGCATCTGCTCCAGGAGCGAAAAAGAAAGTGGGCAAGGAAGAAAATAATGCTGCAGGCAGCGACACTAACACAGCAAATAATAACGAAACATCAGAAAAAAACCAAAGCACTGTCAAGAAAGAGCTTGCTGTGGGAGAAGAAGAAAAGGCCGCCGCTGACGGCAGAAGTGAAAATAATGAAGAGACAGCCAACGCTGATGAAAAACCTCCTGTATTATCAGACGATGAAAAAAAACAAAGAGTGAAGTCTGAGTTTGATCATTCCTCTTCATCGTCCCCTCCTTTAACAACTCAACAATTAATAACAGAAACAAGCGAACATTACCTCATATACGAAGCCCTCGGCGGCAAAAGAGCAAGAAAAATGGCACTTGACCCCGGGCGTAGGCATTTAAAATTGCTTCCGTGGGCTGGCGTTGCTTCGCTGGTGTCTAAATCGGTTCGCCAGTATGGGAAACTAATAATACTTGGAGATGAACCCCCAGCACGGGCGCGTGATGTAGAAACTGTGGAAGGCCGTGCGTTTTGCTTCTTGCCGCTTCCGTGTTTCACCGGCTTGCCTGTGCACATCAACGGGTATTTTGAGTTGTCTGCAAATAGAAGAGACATCTGGTGGGGTTCAGACATGGCGGGCGATGGTGCGCTACGATCCCAGTGGAACCGAGTTATCTTGGAAGACATCGTCGCGTTTATTTACTGTGAAATGCTGCTGGAAGTCATCAAATACTCGGGCTGTGCGAGGGCTGACGAGGTGTTCAGTTTACTGCCAGTGACGTCAACCTCGGAGGCTTGGGAGGTAACAGTGCAGAAAATTTTTATTAATTTGTGTACAACCCCTGTGCTGCATGACCCGCAATCCAAACGCTGGATTCAGCCCTGCGAATGCGTACTTTTCGACAACGGCAATGAAACGCACGCAAAGATCTTGAGCATTTTGGATCTGCATCCAAGAGTAAGAGGCGCCAAGGTCATCCCTGTCCCGAGTGCAATTTTCAACAGGCTGGAAGAGACAAAGAAAATTCAGACGATATCTCCTGGTTTGCTACGAAAATGGATACAAGATGCAAAATTAACTTCACCTCAGACGGGGAATCGATGGAAACCAGAATGGAAAGACGGGATATTTCTTTTGCAGTACTGCATGAGCGACATAACGGATGGTGGTGATAACATTGGTGGTGGAGTTGGTGTCGGTGTTGGTGTCGGTGTTGGTGCGCTTATTGGGCTACCGTTAATTCCACTGCACGACCAGACTTTTGCTGTTTTTACAGACAATCCAAAACATGCTGATCACCGAGAAGGAAAGTTTTATCTCGCAAGTGCGCCGGACAAGAAAATTTTCGGGAGTTTGACGCACTTGATAGTATCTGATGGCCTCCCGCGACACTTGGAGGAGAGATTTGCAGCAGTTGTGAAAACGAAGCGTTTGAATGTTTGTCGGATCACAGAGAGTGTAGCTTGTTCCTTCATAGAGTTGCTTCTGCCTGACACGTGGCAAGATGCACAGGCGGTGAAATGGGACAAATCGTGTGCGGAAGATACGAAACTTATTTCGCCAGAATGGCTGGCTAAAGTTTGGAGATACCTAGGAGACGTGAAAGAAATCAGTCTATTTTCAAAACTATCTAAGCCGTTTGTGCCGACAATGAATAATAGAATTTGTCTTTTGTCGCGCTCGTGTTGCCTTGTTGAGCCCACAGGGCTTACAGAGAGTGTTGTCAGCATCATGACCAAACTTGGGTGCCACTGTATTGACTTGTCGATAATCGGAATGACAAATAAACAGATTTTGCCCTTTATTTTTGAGTCAACAGCTCAGGGGGTCCTGGAATGTATAAAAACAAAGCTGAAAGTTTCAGCTGAGGGAAGAGCTTCTGCTGTATATCCTCAGTTTGAGTCTCCAGATATAACTGCGGGCGAAAAAGAATCACTGCGCACATACATATGCAAACACGCGCTTAATGGAATAACCTTGAATCTGAGCTCAGACGCGAAAAATTTTCTTTCTCGGCTGCCGATTTTCGAATCGTATGGAACAAAATCTGGCGGCCAGGTGTTTGTGTCCCTAGCGGAACAGAAGTTCCGCCCTCCTCACGGCGCTCTTGTGGAACTTCTCCAGAGAGATTTTATAAAATGCAGAGTGGCAAGTGATGAAGATCTAATGGAGTCGCTAGGGGTTCTGCAGATGACAGAAATTGATTTTTATTCGAAATATGTGCTGGGGCAGCTGGCGTCATTGGAGCCTGTCATACGAAATAAAGCAATCATCCAACTGCTGTCGAATCTATCACGACTTGGCTCTACACCTGGTGGGAGCACACTAAAGAATAAGCTAAAGACTATCAAAATACTACCAAATCGAGAGAAGACACTCTGTTTCGTCTCGGAGATGTACGACCCAGAGGTGAGAACGTCTATCATACAGCGCTGCAATTTTATTTTACTTTTTTTTTTGCTAATTTTAACCTGAGCTTCGTGTCACATAGGTAAAAGTGTTGAACGAGTTACTAGACAATGATAAGTGGTTTCCAGATGAAGATTTTTCTCAAAGTGATATTCTCCGAATTCTCCGTGGGCTCGGGCTGAGAAGCAACATTGACACCGAAGCTGTGATTGAATGCGCACATACGATTTGCTCAGGGCGAGCTGTGGTGAGTGTTTCGCTCATAAAATATTAAATTTGAAAAAATGAAGTGTGACTAATTATTGAATGATGAAATATATCTATATGATCAAACTAACGAGCATCGGGTATCTAACTTCTAACGTGACAAAAATTAAACACACAGGAAAAAACGCGAAACCTGTCGAAAATTCTACTCAGAGCGCTGGATTTACACGTTGATCAGCTGCAGCCGCAATATTCCACTTTATCGGTCCCCGCGGTTCAGTGGACAAAATTAATTCGAGAGCTGCCTTGGCTTCCCGTTCACGTTAATTCTCCGTCTATTGGCTTGCCCTGGAATGCCTTTAATATTAGCGAGGAGACCAAAAAAAGAAATGGATTCTCTTCTGCAGTGCGTACCCGCCCTGTAGAGCAACAATGGCACGTGTCCGCGTCGATGAATTTGCTAGATGGGCAGGTGAGGAGCAACAAACTGCGGAAAATATTTGGCTGGGACAAGTTGGTTCCCGTTGAGACACTGACGAAACAGCTGCAGGCATCGAGTGTTCTCTTGACAAGAATGGAGGCGGAAAAGGACTCGAATATTGATATCGCGTGGAAATCGTTTTCGTTGCACATCCCCGAACTGTACGAGGAGATTACAAAACACTTGAGCTCGAGTTCTACTGACAGTTCCTCAGTCACGACTATGATCAGGAACGGTCTTGCTCAGCACTCCTCAGTGTGGGTTGGAGATCGTTTCATCTTTCCCAGAAAGGCTGCGTTTGCTGCCCACCTCGATGCTCGGCCATATTTGCACACGATTCCGGCATCATTAGTGGGTTTTAAACTCCTCTTGACCGCTCTTGGAGTGCGAGAATCGTTCCAGCCGTTGGATTACACGCATGTTTTGGACGCGGTAAAGGAAAAATACGGCACAAAAGGACTGTTGAAAGAGGATTGCGACCTTTGTATTGCCATATCTCAGTTTCTCTACGACAACTCCCAAGATATCAGAGATACGCTGTATCTTCCCAGCAATTTGAATATTCTGACGCTGGCGCCAAGGATGTTCTATAATGACGCGCCTTGGCTTCGGGATGAAAAGACCCGAAATTTTATCAACGAAAAAATTAGCCACACTGTCGCTGATCGTCTTGGAGTGAAATCCCTGAGGCAGGAGTTGTTGCGAAATAACGCCGCAGGGTTGAACGAAAGTCTTGGTTTGAGCTCGGAAGCGTTCGGGCAACACGAGTCTCTCACAGGCAGGCTGAAAAACATCCTCCGACTATACGCTGAAGGGGCCGGGACCCTGTTTGAATTCATCCAAAATGCAGATGACGCCAAGGCAACCGAGGTCACGTTCTTGTTGAATATGGATGAGTATGGAAAATCAGCACTGATTTCACCGACTATGAAGCCTTGGCAAGGTCCTGCTTTGTATGTGTACAACGACGCTGTCTTCGGGCCGAAGGATATTATAGCTATAAGTCAGATTGGCCAAGGAAGCAAAATGGACAAGGTTTCGAAAACAGGACGTTTTGGTCTCGGGTTCAACAGCTGTTACCATTTTACTGATGTCCCAAGTTTTGTAAGTGGGAATTCGCTTGTGATATTTGACCCTCACCTCAAATCGCTTCCCGGGGCAAGCTCAAGAGACCCGGGACTACTGATACGCTTTGGTGGAAAAGATTCCATGGATATTACCAAAACATTTCCAGATCAGTTTGATCCCTACCTACTTTTTGGCTGCAATTTACGAGATCGCTTCGAAGGTACTATGTTTCGTTTTCCTCTTCGGTCGAGAAGAGCAGCGAAAGAAAGCGGGATAAAATCTGAAGAGTGCACTGCGGGCAGCATTTTGAACTTGTTTCGGTCATTTGAAGAATCAGCAAGTATGTCTCTCTTGTTCTTGCGGCATATTAGTTCGCTTAAAGTGAAAGTTCGGCAAAACGGGCAGATAATAGATCTGTTCGAATGCGGCCTGCCAGATAAAAAACAACGGTCTCTCGGTGTTTGGCATTCCTGTGCAAAGACGATGCAATCAAAGCAAGCGTTTTATCAGTATTTGGCAACTGTGGACGAGAAAAAACTCCCAAAGGGGCATCGAATATTAGACATCACCACAACCCGGTTCCGAGATTACTCTACTCAAGAAGCAGCACATGAAACCGGAAAAAATCTCGACGAGAAACCTGAGAAAGAGGAAAAGCCCGCATCGACAGACGAGCTCAAGAGCCAAATAATTGACACACAACAGATGAAGACCCCGCAGATTCATCAAGAAAAATTTCTGGTTTACGAAATGATGGGAGGAGGGGAAGCGCGAAGGATGGCCATTGATGTCGAAAATCAACGCCATAAACTTCTTCCCTGGGCTGGTGTAGCTGCCAATATAAGCGTTTCTCGACAAAATAAAGCATTTACAGGACACGCTTTTTGCTTTCTTCCACTTCCAGTGACGACTGGGCTTCCTGTGCATGCAAATGGGTATTTTGAACTGTCTGCAAACAGAAGAGACATATGGTGGGGTTCTGACATGACTGGCGATGGGGAGATGCGGTCGAAATGGAACAAATCTGTTCTTCGAGATGTGCTTGCTCCAGCCTACATTGAGCTTGTGATGGAAGCCAAAACATATGTTACCAATCATAGTTTGTACTATCAGCTGTGGCCGGTCAATTCATCCTCAGAGGCATGGTCTGTGGCACTGAAAGAATTCTACTCGCGGCTCTCAACAAAAAAGGCGCTGTTTAGCGAAGCCGAAGGTGGGCAATGGTATGTTCCGTCGGAAGCTGTGGTCCTGCCAAGCGTGACTATAGAAGATGAGCAAAAAAGATACGAACGCCTCTTTGATATCTTACTGAAATGTGATTTGCCTATGGTGCAACTCGCCTCGCCAAAAATATTGTCACATCTATATGACACGGGGAAAGGGCCGAAAATAGCGGATCGTGAGTTTGTGCGGTGGTGGTTAGCTTCGCAAGTTAAACTTTCCGAATCTTGCAACAGAGATGATGTTCTGTTCCTTCTCGGGTATTGCACGGAGGATTTGATAAAATCAAAAGATTTTACCCCAATGATTGGGCTCCCATTCATACCGCTAGCAAACAATAAATTCGCGCTGTTTAAGGCCTGTCATAGAACCGCACTTCATAAATCGGAGGTGTACGTGTCGACTACGGAAGAACTCAGTCTTTTCCCGAATGCTTCAAACAGATTTGTAAACCAGAATTTACCTTCGGCTATATCAGATATGTTCTGGAACAATATATACCTGTCCAAACAGACTAACGTCAAGAAATTCACGGCAGAGGTAGCCGGTCATCTGCTGGCGCAATTCTTTCCAAGACAGTTGCAAAACAAGAGAAGCGCTCAGTGGGACACCAAGTCTGTTGATGTGAGATGGATGCGGCAGCTTTGGAATTACATGCTGAGATGTTCAGATTTGAAACCGTTTGCTGAATCAAAATGTCTAATCATCCCAACAGTCAACGGAAAACTTTGCGCACTAGATAGAGACAGCTTAGCTGTAGACATATCAAGGATTCCGCCTAAAATGGGGTCTTTTCTTCAGAAAATTGGCTGTCACGGCGTGAATGTTGATATTATGGGGCTCGACGAAAAGAATCTTGGGTCGTTGTCAGCAGATCATACAATATGGAATTATGTGTTTAAGGGCACCATTCAGGACATTCTAGCAGTAATCAAGAAGGCGCTGAGTGGGGAAAAATCGAATCGAATATTCGATAGCATTTCACATTATGAAAAAACAGTCTTGCGTACCTATCTATCGGCGGAGTGTTTTAAAGGTACACAGCTTACAGTAACAAAGGATCAACTATCTTTTATCAAACGGCTTCCAATTTTCGAAATGCATACCCCGACGACAGCTCAAGGGCGGATATTTTCTAGTTTAGAAGAAAAAATCCTCCCGCCTTCTGGAGTAAACCAACAGCTGTTTACTGAGGATTTTTGCAAAGTTTCTGAAAACGAAAGCAAGCTTCTGCTCGCGATTGGGGTTAAAACGATGCAAGAATCCGAGTTTTACGTAAAATTTTTCTTCGGTCGGCTTGAGAAGCTGCCAGATAACGTTAGGTTTGAGGCTGTTTCGGACATTTTGACAAATTTGCCGAGATTGTCAAAAGAAACAGACGGAAAATTCAGGAGTTTTCTTCAGTCAAAGGCTTTTCTTGAGAACGATTCCGGTCAGCTGTGTATGGTGTCGGAACTATATGATCCTGAGGTTAAAGAACTAAAAAACCTGCTTGGAAAAAAATCTTTCCCATGCTTGAAGTATGCGCTAAGTGAAACACTTGTGACTCTTCGTGGGCTGGGATTAAGATCTAAAATGGACAGAAATGGTGTGACACAGAGCATCTCTGCAATTGAAGAGCTTGCTCTTGCTGCAGACACAATCAGCGATGCATTCAAACGATCAGTCCAGCTCCTGAAACTTCTCAACATGCGCTCGGAGGAACTTCTTGCTGAATCGGCCGGTGATACCGACGAGGAGAGTCCAGATGAAAACGCGCCTGAACTTAATGTCGATTCGAAATGGATCTCGACTATCAGAAACTCTCCCTGGCTTCCAGCTACACAACGCGCACCGGTAGTGGGAATCCCTTGGCCTGAGAGTAGAAACAAGATCACACTTTGTTCATCAGGCTCTATTCGCACGAAAAAAGATGCTTGGTTATGCTCGTGGTCGAAATACTTGCTCGATTTTGATGGTATATCGCCACATTTAGAAGAACTACTAGGCCTCAAAGCTGAGCTTTCGGCCAAAGTACTGGTAAACCAGCTGATTCAGCTATCCCACATCTATACAAACCAAAACAGAACAGCTGATAGCATACACGATTCTCTCCCAATGCAACTTCCACTATTGTACACTTTAATCAACGATCGAATGAAAAGTGGAGGGTCGGCTGCGAGTGCTGTTAAACGGGGTCTGTTGAGGACACAGTCTTGGGTCTGGATTGGTGATAGTTACGGTTTTACAACTCCCGATAAAGTAGCTATCGAGTGCAAAATAGACTGCAAACCATATTTATTTCAGTCTCCTAGTATCAATGCCTCCTTTACGGAACTTCTTAGTTCGCTTGCAGTACAGAAAACATTTGAGTGTGTAGATTTATCGCAAGCTTTGGAAAAGATTGCCAGACAAAAGGCAGGTTCCACGCTAGAGTTGCAAGAGTTGGACTTTGTCATTCGAGTCTTAAAGTTTTATGTCAGCATGAAAGAATCTAAAGAAAGTGATTTGGATGAGAAAAAATCAGTGCTGATACCAAACCAACGAGGTGTGCTCACCCCCAGCAAACGATTGATGTTTAACGACGCGCCTTGGATTTCCAAAAATTTGTCAAGTCAGAGTGCTTTAGAATTTGTCCACGAGAATGTTAGCAACGAGCTTGCCACCAGCTTGGGCGTCAAGTCGTTTCGTGGCGCGCTTTTATCTCAAAAGTCTACGGAGAAGAGTATACCATGCTCCTCGCAGTCTGACGTGAAAGTTCGAATTCAGCAGTTGATCACTACCGCTGAGAAAGTTTTGCGCAAGGAAAATTTGAAAGAATTTGACGTCAATGGAAAGAGTATAGAAACTAAAAGTAAAGCGAATGAAAATGAACCAACACCTGACCAACAAAATAGCGATGGCGACCAGGGAGAACTCGAAGTGGTATCTGTGGAAGTCATTCTGGACGACGAGTTGGAAGGTGAAAGCAGCACAGAGAAAGGAGAAAATAAATCCAAAACGGTTAGCAAGGCAGAGAAAGAAGCAGAAATGCGCGATCAAAAAGCGGCAGATGCAAAGATTCAGATGGAGGTTGGACTGCAGGCGATCCGGGACGTGATAGAAACAGCAGATGTGGCAAAATCGCGACGATTTGAGGTTTATTTTGAAGGCCGAGAATTCAAATCCGAATCCATATTTAGCCCAATGCTGGGAGGTTTTCAGGGACCTTCGTTGATGCTGAATTTCGACGTGCCATTGAGCTACGAAACCATTCTTATGCTGCAGAAAACTTTCCGAAGCGGTTCTTGGGGCCACGAACGGGTTTTAGTACAGAATAACCTCACGCATTACGGCACAGGGATAATGTCTGCATATGCGTTTTCAGATGTCATTATGGCTGTAACTGGCGGTAATATTTACATTTTAGATCCTCTCAAGAGCACGTTTATTGATGAAAATGCGAAAAAAAGCGCAAAGGAGCCTGATTTCAAAACTGTAAGTAAACGGGCGACTCTGGCCGCCACTTTTGGTAAAACAAAGAAAGGAGGTTTTGGACGCCTGTATAGTTTTGGGGGTACCAATTTATGCCAAAGGTTCCCCGACCAATTCGCCCCTTTTGTCAAGTCTCCATTCAACTTTTCACCATCAGGCTCATATGATGGCACCATTATCCGGCTTCCGCTTCGAACAGCTCCAACCACATTGTGTAAGTTTGCATGGAACCAAGATAACATTGTCGCACTCATTGATGCGTTGAAAGTTTCTGTCAGCTCCAATCTTTTGTTTGCACAAAATCTTGAAGCCATTCAGTTAAAATCAATGACATCAGCCGCCCTCTTACCATCGCTTCATTATCAAGCAATCGTCCAAAGTAACAGTTTGAGCTCCCTGCGGGAAAGTCGAAGAAAACTGCTAGGTAACATCGAATGGCACCCAAAAACTGGGTTCATGTATCTGTTTTCAGCTTGGTATCCTAAAAAAGTTTCGTATTATATGGACATCTGTTCCAAGAACGCAGAAGGCATCGAAACACGCGATACGTGGCTAATAAGCGGGACGGTCGGCTCGAAGAATGCACGAAGTATTGCGTTAGAATATCATGATAGAGTGAATGCTTCAGGAGGAGGAATACATCCTGCTCTTCGGCATGCTCTTGTTCCAATCGCAGCCGTAGCCGCACACCTAAGTACGAACTCGCAAAATGCCCCTCCAGTTGATGGTGAGCTATTTTGCAGCTACTCTCTGCCCAAGTCCAACACTGGACTACCGGTGCATGTTCATGCATTTTTTGCTCTTGGGAACTCTCACGAGGTAAAGTTTATCGGTGGCCAAGAGTCGGAATGGAACCGTGAGTTGGTTCTAGAAACAGTGTCTGAGTCTTATTCTGAGCTTCTTGTTGAAATACGGAACAACCTCAGAGGCACGTCTGCACAAAACGTGGCTAGGATAAGTAGCATGGCTGGTGCGAAACAACTTCTGTACAAGTTTTGGCCCATTTCAGATAACATGGTGCAGGGGTCTAAAAACCAGCATTTTCCTATCATACATTTGATGAAAACGCTTTACAAAACACTAACGACGCGTGGGCTCTACCTTACATCAGAAGAGAAATTTTCGAAAATTAAACAAGGTTTCTTTCCTGTGGCGAAAACTCCGTCATCATTGACTCGTCTCATCAGCCCCCTGTATCCGATTTTCATTATCCCACCAGTAATCACGAAAGATCTACTCAAGTTTGCGAGCTACATGAAAATTAGCACCCTTGGTGGCGCAGCTGTTCGAAAAATACTCAGACAGCCGAAACTCAATGCGCTATTGAAGACGCTCAATAGCAACAAAATTGCAGAGATTCTGCAGTTTGTATTGATGGATCTTAAAGATAACACGTACCATGAGCTCCAAGGCATCAATCTTGTCCCACTAGTCAATGGAGTTGGAACCTGGGGATTGAGAAAATACGTCCTGGCTTCGGAACAGCAACAGCTGCTTCTTCCCCTGGCTTCCCAATATCTGTGTTTTTCATGCATACAGTCCCCTGAGCTAAAAAAACACTTTCTAAAAAAAAGCTTCCTGCAGCGCTACCTTTGCCAGTTTAACCCCAAGTTTTTGGCGCAGCGAATGAAAATTCTCTTCGACCACAATATGCAGCGCAAGACGTTCATCGCAGACTGGCTCAATTCTGACAAAGAAGGAGACGTGCAGGTATCCTCACTGATGAAAGTTTCTGCAACACCGGCAAATACTGAATGTAAATCTGGGCATCCATCGCTGGAGTGGATTCGAAGCTTTTGGATGGAAGTACCAGGTAACTGCACTCTAATTTACCCATTATCGTAGTTTACAGACTGTATGTTACTGGCCCATTTTTTTTTAATGCTGAATGTATCGTGATTTTAATATTTTAGTGCAAGATCAGAAAGTACGAGACATGTTTAAAGACTGGCCTCTTCTGCCACTCCGCTCTCGAACTAGCAACGGCAGTAGGAAAACATACGAACTTGCTGCAGTTCGGTTGTTTAGTGATGTGCTTATTCTTCCAAAAGACGAAAAAGACAACCGTGAATTCGATTTAAGAAACGTGTTTCAAAAAATTGGCATTCCCGTGCTCGACATGAGATATTTCGAAAGCCATATGGTCGCAACTGACACAGTTGGTACTTCCGACGGACACGGCGACGCAAAAAATAATGGGAGTGACGAGAAAAAAAGAAATGGGAAAGGATCGAAGAGATTGAACAGGCCTAAAGCTGTGGATGCGAAGAAGGAAAAAAACATGTGCAAATCAGTGATAAAGATTGATAAGAATTTGGATACAAACCTTTCGGTAAAGATTTTGTCGGTGATAAGTAGAATGAAACGAAATCATCCTGGACGAATCGATTTTTCCGCACTTTCCGTGTCAGAGACCAATAAGTTGCTGACACTATTTGCGTGGGGGTTTCAGCAAAACCTTTACGAAGGAACCGATAGTCGTCAATGCCTTCGCGAGATGCCACTTTTTGAAATGTTATCTACTTCAAATCTTCGACAGCATGCACGGCAAGGAGAGAACAATATTACCGATGCAAAGTCTGGGTTGTCTTCAGATCATGGTTTTAGAAAGTTAACACAATGCGATAATTATATTATTGATTCAAAAGCTTCGTTTCCAGTTAGTTTTAAAGAGTACTTGCAGAAGACAGAGACCTTTCTTGTTTTCAAATATCCAGATTTTTATCGTTTTCTTGGTGTTCAAGTCCTGTCGAAGAAACAGGTGTTTGAAAAGTTTTTGGTGGCCTCCTGTGACGATGGGGAGGAAAAAACTTCCATCGACAATGTTGTGTATGACATTAAAATGAATTGGAATGACTTGAGGTCAACAGAGCTTGAGATACAACTATCGGAATTGAAGTTTGTGCCGTGCTCCACTCTCGCAGAACCAGGTTTATCTGGCATCCGAATGCAAGTCCAAGAGTTGTACGACCCTCGCCAAAAGGTATTTTCTCGGCTGTTCGAAAACTGCGCGTTATTCCCTGGTGGCCGCTACCGCAGCAACGAGTGGCTGGACTTTTTAGGAAAGATTGGATTGAGGCAGAAAATATCAGCAAGGGTGTTTATCCACTGTGCTGTTCGTCTGCAAGAGCTAAACCACGAACTGAGTGGGCCAGATTTGATGCTCTCAGGAGAAAACCGAATATCGATTAATGAATTGTTGACAATCGCCGATAAACTTGTGAGTGTTTTGTGGAACAAAGCAGCAGAGTTTACGCGTACAATGCCGGGATTTTGGTCAAAGGTGAGCATGCTTGCCTTTGTACCCGGAGCAGATCCAAAAACAGGTTCAATATCTCTTTGGAAGTACTCCGATATGGTTCTAGACAAAGATTTTAACCTTGCGTGGACAAACAAGCCTGTGCTCATGTCACACCATGCTCCACCGCTGAATCGTCTCAAACTTCTGGCAATGCATTCGCCTCCTCAAACGCAAGTTGTGATGAAACACATTCTGAATGTCACAGGCATGAGCTTAGGAAATCTTCGACGGATGTTTGGTGAGCGATCGAAAAACAGAGAGCGGGTGTTTGACTTTTTAGGGTCGTTTGATGCTATATTCAGCTACTTGCAAGATCATTGGAGTGAATTGAGCTCTCGTGACATCTCGATTCTCCGCCAGACTTCCTTAGTTCCCGTTGCAAGTCGATTGGTGAAACCTTCCCGTTTGTTCTTGCGGCTGGAGGAACGGCTATTTCCTTTCATGTTTGAAATTCCAAGAGCTTATGGAGGCTACGACACGCTCTTTCGAAAACTTGGAACAACAGAAAGCCCAAGCTTAGACCAATATTTGCTCGTTCTGAGAGAGATATCTTCTGATTTGAAAGGATCTGCACTAAACGTCAATGAGATCTCGTCGGTAATGAAGATTATCTTGAGCGTGTCTCGCCTTCTTGATCAGAATTCAAGCAGACTACAAAGCGACATTTATGTGCCAGATGAATCAAATCGGCTAATCTTGGCGAGCAATTGTTTATTGAATGACTCCCAACTCCTTGCTGGGCGTATCGATAAGAAGGAATTGAAGTTTGTTTCTCCCAAAATGCCCCTCCAACTTTGCGAGCAGCTAGGAATTCGAAAGCTTTCAGACGAAATTCGAGAAGTGTTAGTATCAATAAAGGGAGATCACCTTAAAACGCCAGAAAAAGATGCTTGCACCGCGAAGGCCGAGAAGCTGCAGAAAGACGGATCTTTTCAGGACGTGTTTTCGAGCAACAATTTCGCAAGCGGGTGCCTGCAACTCTGGGAAGACGGACTTTCGCAGTTAAAAAACAGCGTAGTCGACTGGAAGCGCCTTCCAACAGCAACCACACTCCAAACGACCTTTCGAGGATACAAGCTTGTTTTTTGCCAGCATGTCGAGACCAGGTTAGAACGAAAAGGACAAACAGAACTAATCAAAGGCTCAAATAGAACAACTTCCCACGTCATTGAAGGTAGCAACATATTTGTTGCCTCTTCGCATCAGTTCGCTAGCGTAGAGAGCACGCTGGGAAATATAGCCATGAAGCTCATGAACAGCACGGCTCCGGATCTTCCTGCATTCACAAATTTATCTGGAGTTTGTGCAATGTTTCAAGTGCGAGATCCCGCTACAATCCCACGTTTGCTCGAAAGCCGTGGCATTCGTAAGATTGATCGGGCTGCTATATTGAGGGGTACGCCAGGAGAGGTTGTGACCAAGACTGATCTTCAAAGACTGTGTCTCGACCCACTCCGTATATTTTTCAAAAGCGAGACAATTGCCTGGGTCGAGGAGGGCGGAAATGAAGGCGGCGAGCAACAAACTGTGTATCGATACGGAAAAGTGTTGTCGGAGCAGAGAGATAAATATAATGCACTCAGTGAGATCGAGGTTAACGTTGGTAAATCTAATAAGGCTCGAAAATTTTTATCGTCTAATTTGTACTGCTTCCGAAGCAGCCTGCTTCGTCAAAATGTCAATGAATTCGAAACCGGAGACACCAAGAATAAGAGCTGTGCCTTGGATGTGCATGCACGTAATATCGAGACCCATGCCACTACTTCGGCTACAGGCGACAGAAAAGCCCTGCGAGATACCGAAATGAAAACTCAAGTAGATGTGAGTGATAATGGCAACATAGATGACAAATCGGTTCTTGTCGGGGCAGTATCTTCGATTCTAGCTAGAGTTAATTTGCCGTTATCTCTCGATCAAAAAGAGCTCATGGGGGCGAACATGCAGTTACAAAAAGAGGTCGCACGTTTAAAAGCTCAAATCACTTCCGTATGTGAAGCAAAAGACAGAGCTAATGCTCGTATTCAAAAGGTAGAAGAGAGTTTCGTTTGTAACATCTGCGCGAATGAGGATGTTGACCAGATTTTGGTTCCGTGTGGTCATCTGCTCTGCTCCACGTGTGAAAGCAAGCTAAGACAAAAACAATGCCCATTCTGCCGACAGGGTTTTCGGGAAACTGTCATTTTTTTCACGCCTCTGTGTGAAGATGAAGATGTGTAAGTATTAATGCGTAAATAATGCGCCTGCGCAATGCACTGCCGCGCTTGCTGCCTAAGGGCCCAAGACCTCATTTAAAGCCAGTGACGTAATTAATTTGGAAAAAAACGGTTAGCGTGGTTTTGCCGGTCTAGGATGACTGCCAAACGTATCAATTTTTGCTAGCTATAGGGCCTTTGAATCGGCACCCTTCTGCCTAGCTATAAATTAGAGAGCAACGCGCACGTGCCAGTGTAGCAAAAAACAATGGCCGTGGGGCACGGTGGGCCAGACCCACAGTATTGCGAACCACGTCCCCGAATTTTCTCAAGCAAGCCGTGCAATTAGGTCCATAGAGACTGGCCTGAATCTTCAGCTCCTTCAAGCCCAACAACATTTCCGCCACTACTGACAGACCCATCCGCATCTGTTGTAGTGCAGTTGTACATGGCCCATCTGATTTTATTGGTCATCGAGTCGAGATTGGTGTACCTGGGGAACTCCATGCTGAAACCGCACGTGTGCGCGATAGGAAACCATTGGTCTGGATTGCTGGAAGATCTTCCATGGGTGCTAAGGGTGAACCTCTGAGAAAAATCACTCTTGGAAGTAGGGAGTCTTGAGCGACCCCAGACAAAGACAAGAAACTTGGCGCGGTCTTCTTCGGTGAAACGCTCGCGCATCATCTTCCAGAACAGTTTTACATGATTGTCAGTCTTGGAATGACCGGAGTAAGATGTCATATCTTCCAACAGTTGCACATCCTCAAGGCTCATTCCGCGACCACACACGAGTGCCTCCATCTCCCGCCATGTGAATAGCGACAACAGATGTCCAGGCACGACTGCTGTGAGACCTTTTCTCACGGCGTTCAACTGTTTGTCAAACTCGTGGAACCGCATTTTTCGGTAGAGGCGGATGTAATCTCCCCGTCTAGCCCATGTGAGAGATAGAGAAGCACCCTTCGGACAAAGTTGAACACGCTTGCCTTCCGAATTATTCGCAACGAACTTGACTTCCTGCATGGCCGAGTTAAAGATGCTCGGAGAAGGGTTCGACTTTTCAATCTTGAGAATTTCTTTGAAAGTACTCCAGCAAAGGAGGTCGATGGCTGTGACGTCGGCATCTGTCACAGTATCATTGATGAGCCGTTTCCACACTAGGCCTGGAAAGTTGAGGCTGACGAGATTTCTAGAGCGAATCACCATGCCCATGAACTTACCGAGGCACTCGTACATTGCCATACCGACAGAGCTTTCGGTGCTGGGTCTGGGAACAACGCAGTTTTGATTCTCACCAAGGTGGTTCTTACCGTTGGGGCACTTCATGAAGAGTGGAAGTACAGGATCTTGCACCTCTTCCATCATTTTATTCACATAGTCACGGTATGGGCCGCCAGCATCAGCCACTTTCATGTGAATATCTGCTACGCAGAACGCCCGTTGGTTGGGCTGTATGCAGTAGAGTGACGTGGTTTCCCTGTTCTTCTGCGCCTGGAAAAATTGCCCAAATAAGCTCACTCTGCCCTTGTGGTCAGTTTTCCTATTGATGTACAGCTTACGCGACGCTAGCATCGAAAATGTGATTGTTTGGTTTGACGAACTTTTTTGAGTTCTTGCGAGCTCTGCATTGAAAGTTCCAGACTTGGCTGACCAGAAGATGTACTGGCGCACTGCCCGGATGTTGTCGCTGAGTGTAGAGAATCCAGCAGGCACCGACAAGTCGACCATGGGAAGCAGCTGCACAATGACCTTGTTAAAGTGAATTAACATCTTTACTACAGTGTCGATTTCAATCGGAGAGAGATCTAACTTGTCGAGGTGTTGGTCTTGTTTGAGCGCTTGTTCGCTCACAGCACCTTTCGCGTCGCTGGTCAGGTCTTTGTCATCGTCTTTCATCCAGCGGTTTACACTCACCATAAGTGCCCCGATAGCACTTGGGGAAAACATGGAAATTATCTTGCCAAACGATGTCACCGGGATGCTTAGAGCCGGTATTTTTTCTCCTTCTTCAAGCTTCACTTTTCCTGCCACGTCTGTAAGAGCCAGGCAACCTATGCCCCGGCCATGAACGCAGTAATATCTCCATTTTCTTTTCGGGGGCTCAAATACGACCGTATTTTTCGTCACCTTCCCCGCGACAGTTTCCGTATCACTCTTGCCCTTACGATCGCCCGGTGCATCGTTGAAGCACACGAGAGAAATATTACTAGGACTTATCAGCTGAACCCCTGAGAAATATTTCGTGGAGTTCCGTTTTCCAGGCACGGAGACCGAAAAAGATGCCATCTTGCACGGAGCTTCGATGTCAACTTCCCACCATGGGTTTGCTTCTGTGGCAGTCGCGCAGAATGCATACCTACAGGGACTTCCATACCCACCCACCGCATTTTCAGCGCCATACGCTGAAACTCTTACCAGCTTAGAATCGCCCTTAGCATCTCCTGTTTGAACGACGTCAGGCGCATCGGCTGGAGCAGGTCTGGTCGAAGATTGGACAGCTGATTTTCCCAGTGTGACATTCCGAATCTTCAACTTTTCGTCTTCCTTGAGCTGCGAGTCAAGTTTGGCAGAGACAATGGCGCGAGAAAACTCTTCGGGGAAATGCGTATTTCCGGCAGCAAGTGCCGATACACAGTCGTCTGCCATGATGGTGTCCTCAAACCATGTCATATCGGGCCCTGTTCCACCAGTGATTGCACCACCACCCCCTCTCCAAGAAATTGGCGTCACTTCGCAAGAGTTGCCCTGATATTCCATTGAAATTGCTGGATAGCACGGGCTCGGGAGATCAGTGTAAATGACCTGTTCTTTGCCGGCACACTTCACGGTCAATGAGCGTTTAGCCATATTTATAATAAGATGCATAACACACCCAACACTTTTCTGGTTCCCAAATACTGAGGTTTGAGTTGATCCCAATCGGAAGTTGCTGCCACCACTATTTATCGACCACCCAACCTGGCCCAAATAGGCGCTTTGGTTGGCGCCTTTTGGTGCGACGCCGTAGTAATTGTTACAGTTAGATGCGACCGCAGTGAGCTTGACTTTGAACTCCCATACGCCAGTAGTGAGACCGTACTTTGTCCCTGCGAAGCAACGGCCTCCACTCTGCGACCGAGTCAGGAGCCAGGTGCCATTCGCGTTTTGTTTCACAGTCATTTTATTGCCAGGAGGTAAAACCCACTCCCAGAGAGGGCGATTATCGACATCTTCCTCGTCATCATCTTCGAATATCTCCTCAGGTTCAGCTGGGGCGTTTTTCGCATCTTCAGCGGCTTTTCTTCGCAGCGCACGCTCCAGCGACATGTTAAGCGTTAGTAAAGAGCGGAAAAAGCTCGAATAAGAACCACTAGACTCTTCCGCCTGCAGCTGTATCATCAGCTCCTTGAGAAATGCAATGCGTGTAAAGTCGAATTTGAGAGGAGGGAGTCCCCCAGTCGTGTTGACAAACGTTCCGAGAAGGCGTAGGAGTGAGAGACAGCCGTCTCCTGAAACATACAGCACGCTTTCAAACAGCAGGTTGATCAACATCGGAGAAAATAAAACAGGTCTCCAGCGGTAAACAAAAGAATCGCCAGCTGTGACAGCGTCAGTGAAAATCGATGAACACATGTCCAGTAGAAAGAACATAAATCCGGGGGAGTGTCCTTCGCCAGCAAGTACATCTGCTTCCTTGGGTGCAATCTTCGAGGATTTGGAGTCGTTTCGCGAGCCAAACTCGACCAGCATCACCAGCTGATGCATGAGTTCATTGCAGACAGAGTTCATCGTTGGGCACACAGAGAGCATTTCCTGTGCACTGGGCAAAGATTTGCCGATTGCACTTTTCATCTCGCTGCGAATTTGGTCCAACAGATGGGTTTTCAGCCGAGGCAAACTGTCCGAAACAGGGATGAGTTCAATGACACGGCCCAACGACATGGAGTCAGCCATAGACACTGACGAGTCTTGGCCGCTAAGGATAAGCTCGAGAGCAGTGCTGCGCAAGTACATGGCTGTGAGGCAAATTTCAGATGCACCACGTGTGCCAAGGAACTTGCTACGGCCATCCTGAAAGCTCTTCATTTCGGCTATCGCCTTTTCGTTTTCTGTTTCTTTGCGCGATTGGAACTTGTAGGCATTTCTGGTCCGTGCACAATCTGCCCCGTCTTGCACTAGCTGCTTGCGGCCGTCCTCTAAATACCAGGTTGTCTCTTTACCGCTGACGGTGATGGCTACTGACCCTTTGCTTTCGTCGACAAGCCATGTTCCGATAGTCCCTTTAGCATCTCGGATGTTGACCTTGTCATAAAAGTCCCAAATCTTGTTAGGGTGTTTCTTCCATTTGGTATTTAGTAAGCACTTGTTCAGACTGCACTTGGACCAGTCCTCAGCGAGCGACTTTGGAGTCTCCAGAAAGTCAACCACCTGCTCACAAACGGCTGTGGATGTCAGTGGACTATAAATCTTTGAAAACTTGGTGGTGGAGCCGCCAGCACCAAAATGTGTTGTAATGCGAGAAACTGCTTGCGCCACCCTCTTTCCAAGATTAGCCGGGACTCCGCCCTGCATACTTTTCACGTCAAACTCAGCACGGATGTTAGGAAGAGCTACCTTAAGCAATTTTCCCACGTGGATATCAGTACCCTTGTCCATTCCCGCTTCAGCAGCAGCCAGCGCGGTGCCAACAACCTCGCTTCCAGCGCCCATGCCACTGAGAATCGAAGCGATGTTTTGCAAGGCGGCAGCCTGGTCCTCGGCTTTGAGCACTTTTTCATTTGCCATCAAGTACAAATCAGCTGCTCCGAGGTTAGAATTAGATCTTTTCACGGCCTTTTGCACCCAGTTAGACGGATAGCCCGATGATTTGAACGATTTTTCTAGGTGTTTTAACAGCGTTTTGTCAACAGACAACTCAGTTTGTCCACGTATCGTCCCAACTGCTTTAACCTTTTCCTCAGCCTTATCCTCAATCATCGGTACCACATACACCATACGCAAGCCAAACTTGCCTGTGGCTGGCGAGGAGCTTCTAGCAGTGGGAAAGAACGAAATTGCGTTGTGGAGTCGAAATGAGTTGCGGGCAGCAGCTGGAATCTCACCGATTGTTAAAACTGGAACACCCTCAGCATATACGACCAGCGTACCAGCAGTCGCATCGACCCTAACGCATAGGCGGAACCAACGGCCGAAAGGCACACCTTTACTGGTGCTTGTCGCGCCCAAAGCCATGAGCTTAGGAGCCAACTTAGTTTTGCTGTCTGACGGCACCGCGAAGAGCAGCCCCGCATGCCCATCAGACGCAAAGTTTTTCACTTTTCCCTCAGTTTTCGTGACAGAATCGGCAATTCCCTTGTCGAGAGGGTAATGGGCTGATAAATTTCTTGAATCAGGCGCAGCAACGACTGCATCGATCGAAATCTGTTTTGTTTTAAGCTCTGAGTTGTACACACGAATATCTTTTATTTCGCCGCCAAAAAGCCCAACAGGTATTCGGTCCTGAATTTTGTTGAAACTGTTCTTCGGATCAATAGGCGCGGGCTTGAAACTGTCGAACGCAGGCCCGCCAATGTACATATTTTTCATGCTGAGCGACGCAAGAGCTGTTTGAGGAGTCCATCTATCCGCAAACTGGCCGTTTACGTACAACGCGACCGATTTTCCCTGTGTCTCTCGGTTAAACGTGAGGTGAGTCCAAAGGCCATTGGCGACACTTGAGCTACGAAACGTGTAGTCCTGCCTGTTACCTTTGGCATCCTCCCAAAACATAGCTGGCTTGCCGTTGCGTGACACCGCAAATCCTGCAACCTCCCCACCTGTGGCGCTGGCATTTTTCGTGTCTGCTACTTTTTTGTACAACCCCATCACTTCCGATGGGTTAGCAGCCTTGTTGTAGCAGCGAGCAAACTTGATGTCACCCTTGAAATTACATTGGCCAGTATTTCCATTTTTACCAAGTGAAAATTTAGCTCTGCCAGCTGTGTAGCTACGGAGGTAATCCTTCTGGAGAATAGCCCCTCCTGACTTTCCGTTGCGAAAAAACTGGATGTGTCCGTCAGGATAATACACCGCAACCAGGTGCACCAACTCGGGTTTTTCTTCCTTTATCATAGTGGTGTCATTATCACTACACCTTCGATTGCTTTCAGAGAAAAGGTGGAATGTGTCTTTGACTGTGGAATCGCTGAACATTATGGTGTCCATCACTGAATTTTGTGATACGCCAAAGATAGCAGCAGAATTCTGCTTGATATCAGACAATCTGCAGTAAACTTCCAGTGTTTTCTGAGACAGAGTTGATCTGATCCTTGAATCAGATTCGAACCCCCCTCCGCCTTTGCATCGCAAGACGCCATCGACAACACTTGCGCCGGTGCCATAAACATTGAGTCTGTGGCTTCCATCTGACTTGTTCACCCCGTTTGAAATCGATTTAGAATTTTTTTTCAGCTTTGAAAAATCAAAGTCGTACTGAAGAAATGATTTGAACGTTGTGGCTGCTTTAGCGTCGGCTTCATCAGTTTTTGGCGTGGTGCCCGAAACACGGATACTCCCATACCCATGCGTGACCGCCGGTCTGCACGGAAGAGGTACGTTAAAGCATGTGGCAGCGGTAACAATTTCTCCATCAAGTCCACCTCTCTTGAAAGTTAAGGTTTTGGCTTCACAGTTCAATACGAGGCCCCATTTTTTCGGTCCATTACTGCTTGGAAAGTTCAAGGCAGTAGAGCTGCCTTTTATGTAACGATAGCAACCGCCGGACATTGAAAGTGCGTAACCTTGCCAGGATGAGTCACCAATATGCCCATTTGCCTGAAAACGATTTTTGTCCACAGGAATAACGCCCGCGTAGCAATAAGCATTATTGTGGTTGAATACCTCAACTTCCCACTCGTGCACACCTGTTGTCATAACAGCGCTGCAGCCGACAGAGTAGCTTGACCCAGAGCAGGTAGATATGGTATTATTTTCGCTTAGTTGAGCATTCTTATAGCGTAACCCCGAGTCAAACTGTAGAGGCATTTCTTGCAGGCCCTTGTCAGAATTGGTCAATATTATGCCGCTTGATCCCTTCGACACTTTCACCCAAGCCTGGACACTGTTTGGGGTGCCCTTCGGTCCCACCACCTTTGCACAGCGGAGGCCGTTTGCAGCAAATCCAGTCGCAGCAGGCTTCGCAGGTGCGGTTGAAATAATGGGCACAGGTTCAGAAGCTGCAAAGTTATCTGGAATGAAGACGTCTGCAGCAACCAAGTAATCCGAAAACGGGGACGATTTTGGTACGCATATATCGTCACGAGCTGGTGCGTCAAGCTCACGATCCAACACCACTGGGTTAGAAGTGGCAAGATCAACCACCAGTGCAGAACCTGTTAGAGCCGAGGGGACTGACACTCTCTTTGCCGGTTTTCTTTTCGAGTTCTTCAAGGCAATGGCGCTAAGAGCATCGGCTTCGAGTTTTGCTGCTTCTTCGATTCCCAACTTGGCATCCAGTTTCTTATCGTCCCAGGAATAGTGCGTGAAACGCTGTTTTGCGTCGAGGATTTCCTTCGAATCTTTTGAGCAGTAGCTGATTCCCCGTAAGCCCACGAAAGCCACCATGGGGGGAGAGAGCGCAAACGGCCAGAACGCACACCGAGAGAGCAAGCAGGAACCCGCAATCTGGCTTGCAAAAACGAAACCGTTGGGTGCTCCGAGCGAGTCTACGTACGTGGTAAATTTTATGATATCTTGATCGCTAAACTCGAGGTCTTTGAAGAATTCCTCACGTTCACGGGTCTTCATAGAGAGCACAAACTCGCAGTCATCGTATCCTTGATCGTCCAGTGCTTCGGGCAATACAGCAATTCCAGAGTCGGCACAAAGGGTTTCAATGCTACCGGGAAACGCCTTTTTCTCAAATTTGTAGGACAAGAAACGGTTCTTGGTGCTGCCATCTAATGCCACAGCGCAGGCTTCTGTGCCATTAATGTACAACGTGGCGCTCGCTGGATTTTTTTTAGCCGCCCCCTTGGTGTCTTTTCCGTCACTGCCATACGCAATAACAGTAGTAAACGTGCATTTTTTCGAGATTTTACGGTCGACAATAGCCTCAGCAGCTTCGAAGCCGACCACGGAAAGTTTTGCTTTTCCAGATGTGCGCGAGTATGAGACACTCATAAGACCAGGCATTGATAGGAGCTTGCCTGCGCTGAAAGGCCCCTCACCCCGTACTTCTTTAAGCGTGACTGTGAACGTGCAGCCAGACTCTATCCCCCGCTTGCCAGCAAACGCTGCTTCTGCTGTACTAGCAAGGCTCACCTCCGCGGAGAGCGTCTGCGAAAATGTTTTTACCAGTAGGGCATTCTCCAATGCACTTGACGCGCGTACTTGAACCATCTGTGCCGATTTACCACCCATTTCATCGCGAACGTTCTTCGCATTGAAACTTTTAAAGTCCTTGTAAGCGTAGAAAGAACAGCTGGTCTTTCGCAAGTTGCCAGCTGTGGCTTCTGCCTTTCCGCGAACTTGTATCGTGCACAAATGAGATGATCCTTCACATGGGGTGACGTCGATGCGGTTTAAGCCTGTGGCATCGGCCGGAAACGCGTAAAAATGTGTATTTGTGTTCAAATTTGTCGGCGTGAGCCAGACTTTAGAAGCAGAGCTTTTGACATCATCTGCTCGCACAATGCGATAGAACGGATGAGTTGCATGTGTCGAAGCGCGGATTGAAACTTGAATATTGTAGCGAACAGAACCAGGAACCTTGTCGGCAAAAGCAAAAAAATGTGCGTTTGCGGCGTCTGTGCTTCTGCCAGCACTGATAGCGCTTCGCTGTGTCCCATTATTTTCGTTGATATTTGTTATGAGAAACTTAACGAGACCCCGGGCCGACAGGGTAGTCTGTGTTGGGGATGTGAGAAACCCGCAGGTCGGGTAGGGGGGGCGAACTGGCTTGACTCCGCCGCTGCTTCCTGACGCATCCCACAGCTTCGGGGAGGCTGCTAGCGTAGGAACACTATCTCCCGTTATTACCCAAGTCACACTACTACCGCTATAGACTTTCACGGCGTTGTCGAACTTTTGTGGAATCTTGGTGGGAGCGTATCTAGTCGTGCTAGATGCGTGCCCAGCGGAAGCGCTGCTAACTCCCCAGGACCAAAGCGATCCGTCTTCGGTGATGGCCACTGAGTGCGTGTTGCTGACTCCAAAGTCAACGATCACTTCTCCATTTATGGGCCCCGAGACGAGGGAGGGGGGGAATCGAGAAGAATTTTGCTGTCCGATGCCCAGTGAGCCTGAAGACTGGTACCCCCAAGCCCACAGTTTCCCTTCGTTTGTAAGAGCCATCGTGCAGCCCGTGCCCCCGCTAATCTGCAAGATCACCTTGTTTTGTAGCTGCTGCACGATAGCAGGCGTGCGTGAGGTAGATGCGCTTGCATTGTAGTTACTCTGCCCCCACTGGTAGACAACGCCATCGGCAGTGAGACCTGTACCGTGGTTGCACTGAATGTCAATTTGCACAAAACCTCCTTCGGGGACACCAACACACTTGGTTGGGGTCATTAAGTTACTTCCGGTCCCAGCAGGCAGTTCATATGATGAGGTTCGACCCCAGGCGTAGCAAATGTCTGTCTGTGTTTGGACCATGGTTGCGTAATAGCCAACACTCAGTATCGTCGCAGGCGTGCTCTCTGGTAAACGCACAAGTCTGGGTACCTGGCAAGTGGTGTTGTTACCTTGACCAATCTGTCCGTAGCCGGAGTATCCCCACGAAAACACCTTACCAGATTCAGTGATGCACGCTGTGTGATAATAACCCGTGCCGACTAAAGTCACAATCTCCTTGTCAAGCCCCCCAAGGGAGACAAGCGCAGGAGTGTTGAGAGCAGTTTGATTTCCTTGGCCAAGACACCCATACGACCCATTACCAACCATCCAAATTTTGCCTTCTGTAGTGAGAAATGCGCTGTGGGACTGATAACAAGAAGCGTGCACCATCTTGGCCCCACCAAATTTGTTATAATCAGCCGCAGCATAGCTTGAGTGTCCAACATGACTGCCAAAGATTTTGACGTCACCTCCCTCAGCAAGCATGCTTGAAGCGAAACCGCTAGATTTGCTCACAACGGCGTTTTCTATTTCCTTCTTAATATCAGTATCCTCACTGGAATCGCGGAAGGCATCGAGAGCGAGAACCCTTGCCTTGAGGTTCGCAAAACTTATTGGCATAAAGTCAGGGATACTTGGCAAGGGATCCAATCCCAGCTTCAGCAACAATTTTGCATCTTCGGGGTCCGTCTTTAACAGTTCTCGGCATAGTGTTTTCCGCTTTAGTATCTCAGCGAGAGCCTTTGCTGCCATGCGGCGCATACGCAACTCCACTGCACCCATGCCATCAACATCCGTGCTGGTCACAATCTTCACGAGCGATGATAAAAGCTCTTTTTGGCACAGGACGCGGTGAAACGCAACAGGACGAGTAACAACAGTGAGACGTTTGAGGTCCACCACGCAAACAATCTCTGCATTGTCCACCAGCACTTCGACCAAAACGGTCTCTGACTTGGTCTTTTTTGAGTCGACGCCGTACTTAGTGAGGTCGAGCTCTTTGATTTTTGTTTCGAATGACGTGATAACCTTCACGACCACACCCTCTTCCTCGTGCCCCTCGGGAGTCTCTGGTGCAATTTGAACTGTTGCGCCTTCACGCAATGGCTCTTCGTCTCCTCCAAGGACAGCAATTCCGGTGAAAACGGCAGCAACTTGCTGACAAAGCTTGGCATCTGCCCGTACTTTGACGGCAGAGGCACCGTGGATTGCTTTTAAAAAGCCCGCATCGGAAGCAGGGGCAAAACATTGTTCAAGAGACATGTTGGCGAGGTCCCGCCATCTATCTACTGACTTGGTGCTTCCGTGAAACTTGCTTGTGCCGCCTGTCAAAAGGGATTGGAATAGGCTGAGCCGCTCCCAGCTGCCACCGAATCCAGAAATCATAAACAGCCTGTCCAGTTCGTGGTGAGAAGTAGCAGCGGTGACCTTCTGCGGAAACTCTGGGTCCAAGAGTGGGTGCCGTATGCTTGCAAGTAGTTTGTCAAGGAACACTTTTCCATTACCCTCAACTTCGGACGACTTGGGCGATAAGCCTGGAAGCACGAGGGAGAGAATGCGGCATGCCAACATAACACGCATGAGGCCTGACCCTTGCGATTCATCACTGCTGTCGCCATCAACTGCGAGGGCCATCAGCGG
>JACKZZ010008332.1_pt1 | contig 31348 bp, 17 predicted proteins | sample 8027871 | NCBI WGS metagenome assembly JACKZZ01 (sample SAMN15724774, study PRJNA655200) | protist metagenome | isolation source: fluorescence activated cell sorting (FACS) single amplified genomes of... | place: USA: West Boothbay Harbor, Gulf of Maine | collected 2000-07-19
AAGTATGAGAATGGATCTGCTTGACTTCGTCGCACAATTATTGCGATGTTACGAAGTACCTGGGCAAAATAAAAAAAGTAGAGGAGCGCAGTAGACCAGTTTTTTCTTCATCGATTCCCATCAAGAGGGCGATATTCCAAAATGTTGCAAGTTTCTTCATAGTTATAAATTCTGTTCGTATTATCTGACACTGCATAACCCACGAAGAATGGCACGTCTTGTGATACCCTCTTCGTTTCAACAGCACCTAAAAAGAACCCGGCACAATCTCGCTTCGAGAGAAACATGCATTCTAAATAATCGTTCAAAGGGGTACCCTTGTGAACGAATGGATCATCATAAATTACCCAACCTATGCGTAAGGCAATAAACTCAAACGCAGCCATTTGAAGAGAGTAATACTTCCCCATTTCTTCACCCAGAATTTTACTGACCCCGTATAGCGAGCTTGGGTTAGTAGGAGTGGATAAATCTACTTGAGGTTGTGCCTTGTCTTGCTTTCCGGCAAAATCTGGTTGGGCTGCATTCATTTGTTCGAAGCCGTATATTTGTGTGTGATTTGTACTTGCAAAAACGACTCGCTTGACCTTGCTTCGTTTGGCCTCTTCACATACGTTGTACATGGATACTATATTGTTCGGAACTATTGACGAAATGAAGTCTGCGCTAGGGTTACCGTCTCCCGCTAAGTGTATAACACAATTGCAACCTGAAAATATTCCAAAGCACGCTTGAGCATCTGACATGTCGGCTACAATGTCAACATCATTTTGTTTGATAGAAAATCCTGCCTTTTTGTCGTTCGTGTGCTGACTTGTAGGGATTGCTCGATCTATCCCAACCACTTTGTAACCTTTTTCACGAAGGGCTTTCACGAGAAGAGAGCCAATAAAGCCCGCGGCACCAGTCACTGCGACGGTCATACCCATACGACCGTCTGACGCATTTGGCGAGTCAGTGACAACATCTACCATTCTTGCACCTTTTTTTATTGCCTTTTCATTTCCCGTTTAATCGTGCTAAGGTGAAACGCTTCATCAACTTCATGGGATTATGTGGGGCTGCTTTTACGCCAACGCCTGGGAGTCGAGCGATCAACCAATACAATAAAGAATCCAAACGCGACTAAGATAATGAAATAGCGTAGCAGACGATACGGAAAGCGAAGAGCACCAAATGCGGGAGGGGAATATTCTATCTATCTACCATAAGTACACGCGCGCATACTGTACAAATACCTGCACATAGAGGTTTCATTCTTCTGGACTCTTCTGTTTTACCCACGACTATGAGGAGTGTGAATCCAAGTAAAACTCGAACAAAGAGGAAATGTGCCTTCCAACATACCCCGTCAGGGTCGTTGCACGCTCCAAGTGGTGAATTTTATGGGAGCCTCGACTAGAATCTCGACCTTGCGAACTTCTTGTGCTCGTATGCCTGCATGCAATTGTAACACGCAAATTCTCTATCGTACAATTTGCAAACCCTGGAAGTTTAGAATCGTCAAATCTGACGACCAGCGCGAGCTCATCGGCATCGACTTCTTCAACTTCGTTAACGATAAGTTCGATTTCCTTGTTCTGTTGAAGGGACCAGTATTGATCCACTGCTTTTGTTGGAGTGTTCGCTAGTTTTATATAGTAGGGGCTATCAATTATATCTGCATCACAGTATCCAAAATTGTGGGCAATCGTATGGACGAAATCACGCGAGGATACTGGGTCGATGTCAATGGCCCAGAACTTGGTCTTGATTAGCACTTCTGTCTGAAAATACGACATCGTCTTCTGCAGCTCAAGCAGATGGCGCTCTAACATATTAATACCACCCTGTAGGAATTTTGTGTAATAAATGTCTTGCATTACATATACATTTTCGGTCGAAGCCAAAGATTTGGATATCTCGTGAAACAATTGGGCAGTTTCCCTTTTCACATCATTTCGAACCAATGCAACAAGAACAGGTATCATGGCTTTATCAATGCAGTATTTCAAAAGAGAAAAGCCTTGATTGAAGTAAAAATATTTATCGCTCTCTAATTGAATATGCGGCGTAGAAATAATAACATTGCTGTCATCGTTTGCCCATTGTTCTACACAATGCTCCGGGTCAACAATAACACAGCACGCGCGCTTCAGTTTTTCTTCAATCTTTCCATTCAAATAGCGTGCTTCCCATGATTCAAAAAACGTTAAATAGCCCCCAGACCTTATCCTTTGAATCATAAAAGGAGATTTTGATGCAAACATCGCCCACCGTTTCATTTTTTCTCGATGTTCAATACACTGTTTAGCAGAAATTTGTTTCCATTCACCAAGAAATTTCTCAACGTTGTATAAAAAAGGGGCGATTCCATCCGCTAGGCACTTTTTTGAAGGCACGACATTTCCATAGACGCGCAATAAGTATGGTGTGTGATACCATTTCTGTGTCTCTGTCTCTCCAATGCATGAGTTTTTCCATGGCAATTGTTTCGCAGGAGCACGATTATCGTTTAACAAAAATATATGTCTTCCATTAAGTCGAGTGATTTCCCAATCTAAGTGTTGGGCAGCAGCCTCATAATACGCTTGGAATACTTCTTCAGTTTTGAGATGAACTGCAACGACTGCTAGCGTTCTGTTCCAATGAAACTCGAGTCTGATATCAGCTGCTGGTATATGGTCAAAAAGAAAATATCGGTTTTTATTCTTTCCCACCATAGCAGTCGATGATTCAATAGCATGCAGCTGCTGAAGAACTTCATCAATCTGCTCTTTTTGTGTGACAGTAATATTGTTATCCCATTGGACGAATTTGTTGTGATCAAACCGGGCACCTACAAAATTCTCCAAGTAATGGCAAAGGATTATATTTGTGTTCAGTGAACGACTCTGAAATATTTTGGATATTTCTTGCATATCCTTCAAGAAGTTACAATCTACAGAAACGTGCATTATTACAAACCCTTTTAAAATTTGCCCCTGTAAGCTTCCGTGGTCTAATGGGGGGGTGATAACACACTTAACTCCTTCATTTAACGTTAGAAATGCCCAAATTTCAGCGTAGCTACTATCGCGGTAAAGGGAGCGCAACTCTGAGACGACACGTTCTGTGTGATTTCTTTTGATCAACCAAATTTCGTTCGGAATCAAATTAAAGACGGCTGCGATACGCAACATGTGATCTATGCCAAGAAGAACGTCATCTTGGTACGCGCAGGACAAGACCATGTGATCTATGACAGGCTTTTCTGCACACTCTTGATCTTCCTCGCGCGTCAAAACCAAATTGAATGTAAGGGAAATGTGATAGTCTGCTAAAAAACATATAAACTTTTGAACTTTATCTTGTAAAAGGGCAAACAAAAGCTCGTCTCCGACCCGTGAAAAATCAAACCTGGAATAGAGGTCCATAAAGGACACTAATTGACGCCCGAATGCTGCCACGGTGTATTTTAAACCAGGACGTCGTAATATTAACAGCGTTCCCTGTTCGAATTCATCTTTGCCCCGTGATGCATCGCGAGATAAAAAGCGTCGGATGTCCTTTGTGGATGCCACACAGGCTTTCCGTGGCAGCGAAGATGCGAACGTACCCAATGACGTTGTGCCAGTTAGGACTTGAGACAGCCCCTCGTCGGCTTCTTCAAGCACTTCCTTCGCCATTGCCTACAACGGTATCATCAGGGAGTTGACTTCATTGTTATAATGACCTTTCTGATCGAGTGCAAAGAACTTGCGTATGGCATGCTCATTCATGCATTAGAGATACATGTGAAACGTTTGATCAAGGAGCAGTATGTAAATTTTTTTTTTATTTATTTTATGAATAAATAAAGGGATTATGGATTATGATCTTCCAATAGGCATAGTATTGAGAGAATACAATATACTCCTACCTGTACCTTCTATTTTTTCTTCGCATTTTTATGATCCCGTGCCAAGACTTTTCTTTTGTCTTTTCCTAACACCGCTTTGCGCAGCCGGACATTCAATGGGGTTACCTCAAGCATCTCATCTTCGCCCATGTATGCAATAAGCTCTTCTACATTACGCGTAACTGGAGGGACCAACTTCACTTGTTCGTCTTTCAGGGTGGTACGCATATTATTCACAGCTTTGGCTTTGCAAGGGTTAACGTCTAAATCGTCTGCTTTCGCATTTTCTCCAATTACCATCCCTTCGTACACTTCTGTTCCTGGCTCGATAAACAACACCCCGCGTGCCTGGCACATATCTAATGCGTAGGATGTTACTTTTCCGCTTTCTGTGGATATTAGTTTTCCTTTTGATAAATCATCACCTAACGGGCCGCAATACGGCTGCATGTCCAAAAACAAATGATTTAATATCGCGGATCCTCTCGTTGCCGTTGCAATTTCTGAACTGTAGCCTATAAGACCTCGAGCAGGGGCGTGAAAGAGAAGGCGCGTTCTTCCATCGGATGAATTTTCATTCATTTCAATTAAAGCTCCTTTCCGAGGCCCTGTCATGGAATTGATAACGACCCCGGCATATTCCGAGTCGACATCCACGATTACTTCAAGAAACGGCTCCAAGTTATCTTGCATCACAATTTTAGGAGGGCTGACGCAGAATTCAAACCCCTCACGTCGCATTTCTTCAATCAAAATTCCCAGCTGCAACTCACCCCGTGCAAATACTTCGCATACTTCTCCTCGTGGGACGACTTGGATCGTGATGTTATTGTCCGTTTCTTGCAAAAGGCGGTCTTTAATCTTCGAGGCCGTTACAATTTTCCCTTCCTTGCCTTTCAGGGGACCAGAGTTTGCAGAAAATGTCATGGACACTGTGGGAGGAGTCAACGGGGGAGTTTCCAAAGCATTGGCCACACCATCCACGTATTGGGTAATAGTATCACCCACATTGCAGTCAATACCGGCAATTGTTACGATATCACCAACGCCGGCTCGCTGACCCGCGGGAACAGGAATCCGTTCTGTCCCTTGCGTTACAAACATTGCTGTCACTTTCTCCATGCGACCACCAGCATTACTGTCCGCATTTTCTGACCCACGTTCTAAACACCGTATAGCATCACCAATTGCCACAGATCCAGATTCAATTTTTCCCATTGCTAAACGTCCTACATAATTGTCTCGTGAAATGTTGTTCACAGCTAAGGCAAATGGTTTATTCAACAATTCTTCGTCCGCCTCTGTGAGCGGCGGCGGAACGTGTTCAACGATTTTGTCTAAGAGAAGGCTCATTCCGTACTCGATGTTTTCGGGTGCCTCCAGCCAGTTATTCACTACATCCATATCGTCTGCCACCCAGTTTTTGACAGCAGATGCAAACAACGTAGGGTAATCAAGCTGCTCGTCATCGGCATCCAGTGCAGCAAATAAGTCAAAAAGTTCTGATTCTACGGCCCCATCCAAACGAGCAGTGGGACGGTCGATTTTATTGACCACCGCAAGTGGACGTAGACCACGCTCTAAGGCTTTGGTCAGCACAAACTTTGTTTGCGCCATTGGGCCCTCGGTTGCGTCACATACTAATACAACAGAGTCAACCATGGTTAATATCCGCTCAACTTCGCCACCAAAGTCTGCATGGCCGGGTGTATCGACGATATTAATGGTATAGCCTTTCCATTCCACCCTCGTTGTCTTGGACTTGATGGTAATCCCACGTTCTTTCTCTAGTGCACCAGAGTCCATAACACGTTCACTTTCCCCCGTCTCCGTCGGGTCGAAGGCAGATATCCCTGACGAAGTTGACAAAAGACGATCAACAAGCGTTGTCTTTCCATGATCAACATGAGCTACAATGGCCACATTTCTAATTTTGATCGGATCCGCTAGAACTTTCGTTGAAAACGTTTTCCAAGCACGACGGCTGCCACTATTTGTAGGCGCAGCGTTCAGAAGTTTGCAGGCCAACTTGAACATGACTCAATACTAAAGCGACAGAAGCTTGGAAATCGCGACAGATTTTTTGCACTTTTCATAAATGCCTTGACATTCTTAACAGCGGTGCACGACGCCGTCGCGAGGGTTCGGTGGTTATGAACACGGGGTTCTCGAATCTGTCGTAAATCGATCAACATAACTCGCAAAAATAAGGAACTCGATTTCGCTCCATCCAATTCATATGACATTCACGGGAAACATGATGGTAGCACAGAAATAAACTTAAACGGACATGCTCATTTGACCACAAAAATGAAGCACCTGATGTGATCATGATGCATCGCTCTGACGGGAGAAATATTGTAAATCTGTAGTTGTAAATATGAGACATATATTGTTGACTACAGTACAGTACTATAATCAAAAGTGCAGTAGGCACAAACAAAGGAATAAACTGCATTATGCCACCGGTTCCTAGAATACGTCATTATTAGAATACGTTTTATTTTTTTTGTTACTTTAGAATAAGGAGATCTGTAGTGCGTTTGTCCTTTTTTAACCGTTGCTATGATAGTACACAGTACACAATATGATTTGCGACATTTAATTTGACGTTTTGACTTCCCGCCGAACGAAAACGCGGTCTGCTTACTCTTGGAAGAAGCGAGAATCTATCCACCCATGCCCGGCATGCATTCATGCAAGGAGGAGACATGCACTGCAATCACGGTCTAGGGTGGTTGATTATTTGCGCGCCTTAAAAAAGAAAAGGCCGCCGCTCCTTTACGAAGAGTGTAAATGAGCGTTTTGTGCCAGGTGGTGGTGCAAGCACTACTAATCTTGTTATCAGTGGTTGTGGCTTTGGACCTTTCGGTGACTTTGGACCCTTCGGTCACCCCGCTAAACGAATGGCCCATGCTGCAAGCGCACGACGCGGCGACAACGTACCTCAAATCCGGTTTGATTAATCGATGGGCGAAAACACAACAAAATGGCGGTATATCGGGAATGTTGAATTGTGCGGCGAGGGCGTTTGATTGGCGTCCAACATTAACAAAAGATAGGAAATTGTTAATGCATCACGGGCCCGATGTAATTAATCATCCCATGTCGAGTGCGTTGGACGAGCTAGTTGCTTGGTCCATGGCCCAGCCACAAAAAAATTCACCGGACGATCTTGTTATCCTCGGTATCACTGATTGCACCGACAGTTTTTCCGGCGGGGCAGCCTGCCTGGAAGCTGTTTCAAACCTACTTATCGAGAAAAATATTAAATACGTCAACTCCTCTTGCACTGCCTTGAAAGGTTGGAGTGTCCAGGATGCCGTTGATTTTGGTCAACCTCCAAAGGGTCATGGCGCCCCTATCATCGCAACATTCGGATGTTGGGAAGAAAATTACGATCCATCTATTGCATGCTCAGGATTTGGAAAAAAACTGGAATATAGTATGCTGACTGAAGATGAAGAGGGTAATGAGGACAATGCTATTGCTTACACCTGTTATAATGACAGCACAACCAAAGTATTTCCATTGAACAGAATGTATGCATACCTTGAAAAATATACCCAAATTGGACCCCCCGACGGAGGTCGGCTGTACTCCTTGCAAGCAATATGGCAAGAAACTGCAAGCTCGGTCATAGTGAGTGGTCTACACGGATCTTCGTTATTGCTCGACGAGGTGAAATCAAACATCAACCATTTATTAGCGGATAGAATCAAGAATAAACAGTGGAATGTATCTCGAGTTAACTTCGTCGAAGTAAACAACGTTTGCGATGGAGGGCCTGCTTTGCTGAAGGCATTAAAACATGCAAAGGCTGGCTCGACGTGACAGCATTATTTTAGGGGTTTTGTCATCATTTACGTAGCATTGTTCACATGTACCTAAGTCTTATTTTACTGCAATATGCCACTAAGACACTAAGTTACGACTACCATGCACCATGCTGCTGTTTTGTGAAAGTAATCTTTACGAGCCCCTCGTTACTTTGACAGACAGTACTAAGTCCACATCCTGCGAGAGAAATGCGGAGACTCGTTTCTTCGCATGACGGGACACTTTCCGAATAACAGAGCCACCCTTACCGCTCACAATGCGACGGATGGATTCTGTTGGAACATGCAAGGTTTGCTCTAAGAGCAGTTTCTTGCTGGAGTTTAAAGCAGGTTCCCACACAGTCGTCTCTTGCACAATAGAATATGGAACTTCTTGTTGGTAAGTTTTGAAGAGTTCATCGCGAATGATCTCAGAAATGGCTTTCTCGTCTGTTAGATCGGTAAATTCATCGACGTCATAGTACCAAGGGCACGGTCGCGATATGTTGACAAGGCTTTGCTTAAGACTGTCCATGCCATTATCAGAGATAGATTTGGCTGATATGTAATGGGTTTGTATTGGACCAGCATACGTTTCGGTGCTCAACAAGCTAACGAGTCTGTCTGTAAGAGGAAGAAGCTCCCTTTTATTTTTTACAAGGTCCACTTTATTCAACACCAAAAGCATATCTAATTTGTTGTTTGCGCACAAATCGCGCACTTTTTCTACTATTCGTACACGACGATCACTAAGGCGAGCAGCTGCGTCCACGAGAAACAACACAGCGTCAGTGCCATCGTCCTCTATAGATTCGACCGCATCTTTCAACAACGTTCTCTGAAACCTTTTCAAATCACTCTGTTCAATAATGCCGGGGGTATCGGTAAAAATAATTTGTGTATCGCCTTCAGTAAGAATGGCGCGCTGTCGTTGTCTAGTTGTATTATACTTTGGAGAAACTGCGGCAAGCCTTTGGCTTGGGGGAAAAAAGCAATTCATCAGTGAGCTCTTACCTGCATTCGGTGCACCGACAATGGATAAGTTCAAAACTCTTTCCAACCCCACTTTACCAACTCTGCCGGCAGCCATTCCGCGGGGATACGATATGAAAGATCACCCGCGTCACGCAAAGCTGGATATGATGACGATTTTTGTGCACGATGTATGCACTAAGATCGTCCTGGCGGTCTTCAGTATACAATTGTTGGTGGCATTTTAACGTCCCATCACGTGCACACAAAGATGCACAGACTCGCAAAATATCGACGCATGTCACAAACGCATTCATCATGATGGCGTACATGTCTCTCGCTCTCTATTGATTGATGTATTGATGTTGCTAGTTGCTAGATGCTAGATCGCGCAGATCGCATTAGTCCTTAACCAACGCAACCTTCCCACTACCACCATAGAAATAATAAGGAATAAAAGAATAGGGTAGATTAGATAAATATTAATACCTGGCACCACCACATCCGTACATCATGAAAGAGTTTGTGTTCCACCTGCTGCTGCCGTCTTTTTCTTGCTTGCAAGGAATAAGCGGACTTGCCGTTGAACACGCTTGATTTTAATCACTTCTTGCGCCGTTTGGTCGGAAAGCAGGTACTGCATAAGGTCTTTTCGAGTTATTATGCCCACTACACTGCCATCTTGATCGATGACAGGTAAATGCCTCATGCCCAGTTTCCGGAATACTGAATATGCGCGGCTTAAACGAGTATGCGGATACACCGTAAGGGGACTTCGGTCGCAATATTTAAGAAGGTGCACAAGATGTAATACATGATCCCCTTTTTCGCGCGCCATATATATAGCTGTTTTCAATTGATCTCGTGTGATTAAACCGACAAGTTTATTGTCTTTGGTTGAAGTGACAACCGGGAATGCATGGTGTGTTTTTCCGCTCGAACGGTCGGAGTCTCCAAGTAGGCATTGCTCCAAGAGAGTCTCGATCTTTGAAACGGGACAAAGCTTTGGCAGACAAATTACATTTATAGCCATAACATCTCGTATTTGAGCCAGCCTGGCCTCTTGTGGCGGCTCTGTATTTAAGAATGGAATGTTAAATACAGGGATCAACCCATGATATAAACCATGATTAAAAGTATTCCCAACGAGCATAGCAAAAATGCAACATACACCGACAGGGGCAATCATGCTTGCATCATCGGTGAGTTCCAGAAGAACAGTTGCCAGCATAACTGTGATTCGGCCAGAACCGCCTAAAAAGCTTGCGGCGCCGACGATGGCAAAAGTTCCTGGGTCTGGCATTCGGCAAGATCTGATTACCCATCGCACATATGCCGACCAATAGTACACATCCGAATTCATTTGTTCGGAGTTTATGGTCTGGTAGCTTTCACACATGTTCTTTTTGGCGCCTAAGGCTAATAGACCAACAAGCCTGCCGTAGCTTCCGCCAATTAGCAACATGGGAACTACAAGACCAGCAGGGACGGAAATACCTGCCGTTATTGAGGCTAAAAAGAAGTAACATAAAAAAAATACCAGCAACACCTGCCAACTAAGCATGTAAGGGAAACCCCGCTGTAGCAACACTTTGACAGCTTTGACACCCCCATTTAGCCACAGCATGGCCATCTCATTGAACTTGTGTTTGTTTGCATCACAACTAAAGGCATGGACGTAATGTAAATGGACATATTTCTTGTTATTGCTCAGCCAAACAACATTGTTGGGAGACAAAGGCGTAGTACCTAGTTCTTTCAAAACTTCGCCCCGGAGGCCCTTACTCGAAGAGGAGTTCGACGAAGTACCAAGTAAATTCTCAATAAATGACTGCGTGACAGCCCCATGCGATATTTGGAATTGGTCGTCTGCATTGAGACAGCCGGCGCTGTCTTCTAATACAATTTTAGTAGCCGTGCTCCTACACGAAAAGAGAAACGGGAGAAAGATCGCGACGGTCCCAGTCAAAAGGCAGATTCCAGTGACTTCGAGAAGTCTCCACAACACTGATTTATTGATGTGGGTCACCCGAAAGTGATTTAAACGCTCCACAATATGATTGAACAATGCGCCGAAACAGCCGCCAATAATACCGAGCAAGATGAAAAACATGTAATCGACAAAGTCGTGATAAGAGCAGAACATTCCAGTAGTCTGTTTAAATTTAACGGTGGTGTCACCCGAAAAGGCACCTGTGAACGCCCATGTAACCCAGTATGAAATCAAACATGCAATGAATGTGTATTCTAAATGTGTTGTTGTAAAAAACGACGATGCCTCCTCAACGACAAACAGGACGCCCGCTAGTGGTGCTCGAAATGCGGTACATATTCCACATGCAGCACCAGTTGCAAGAAAATCACGTGCTTCGCTCACGCGAGCAGTAAATCTATGGTTTGTGAAAATCTTTTGTTCGATTGCTTGAAAGACAATTACTATCCAATGTGCCAGCAGTGCAGATATGTGTATAATTGGCCCCTCTGGACCGATGCACAATCCTGATGGAACGCTACAAATCATTCCAATAGTCTTTGCTAGCATGGTCTCCCAGCTGGTAAACTTGGTGTCTTTTCCAGTCAGTGGGGATTTTCCGCCCTTTGGATCCACTCCATTTAAATAGGCTATCAATCCAGGAATTCCACTCGAAGCTGCTGCTGGTTCAATAAGGACACAGCCAGCGGCTAATAGGCAAAGAACTAGGCTGGAACCGGTCCATGAGACCCATGCCATTCCAACATCATCAGATGCTAACATTAATTTAGCCGCAGAGACGCGCCGTTGCTCGATGGCAGCGCATATCGTGAGTACGCCACCTATAATGAGGCTCACAGTGAGACCAATTAACGCATATACACACCAAAGGACGGAGCGGCGTTGTGACAGCCTGTTTTTGCAACAACAAACGCACGAGTTATCAGGGCGCATCATGTGTCTCGCGAAGTGCGCTTCTTCGGCCGTATCGGGTATGGTGTAGTCAATACTTTCAATCGCATCATGCACACTCTGGTTTCTAGGTTTCTGCCCCCCCACTGATCGCGATCCATACAACGATTTGATAATCGCATAGCGACTCCAATGCTCGTCATTTTCATTGTGCGCTTTCCCTTTCTCAACTTTGATGAGCATGGATGATTCTCGCAAACGGTGGTTCATGTCTATCAAGTTTACCTGGCTCTTGTTCTCTAAAAATTGTTCAACCAGTGATGTTCGTCGTTTTGGCTTTTTCGTATCCACATCGCTATCACTCAGTGAACAAGGTCGAGATTCTTGTTTCTCGAATACTGTGAGTGAAACTTCAGAAGCACTGGCCGATCTCGAAAACTTTGATCTCATTTCTTTCTTCGTACGTGAAAGTGAGTTGACCCCACGCCAAGAGTACCTACCTTTTTCACTGACGGAGAAGTTCTTGGTGCCCACCATGCCGTGTCCTGGGCATTCATGTACTTCATGCACGCATATGAACTGGGAAATAAACAGGGGACTCTAGTACGCAGTCGAAAAACACCTTCCCTCTCCTCCTTGACTAGTGATTTATGGTGTAGCGTGCAGCACGGGCACAGGGTCCTCCGTTCGTATTATTATACGTACGGACTACGGAGATTGAAGAAGAAGTATATGACACAGTAGTCGTCAGTCAATGGACATCAATATTTTCATAGATAGCAAATACTGTAAAATACGCCACAAATACGAAGACTCGGAGACCGGGGACACGCTTACGCTCCTCTGTCTGCCGAAAGATACCTCCACAAACTTCCACGTGCAAGCAAGGCAATCTTGGTCTCATCCAGACTATTTTCATGGCACAACATGCGGAGACGTCATACCGGCAAGCACAGGCAATGGGGCGTGCATGTGTTGGGGTGTTGCGTGCTGCCCTGTAGTCAATCCTGGAGGTGGGTGGTGCATTGCAACATTCGGGTCAGGAGTGTAGATGCCTGTGTGAACACGAGGGGGGGGCGCTGGTTCGGCAGGACCGACGTGTTGGTTCGGCTTGATAATGACATCTTCTTTGGCTTCCTTCAAATGGTTGTTGTAAACTTGCCCGGGAACATGCCCATTTTGAAACGGATGATCATGGGCCATCCAAGCCGGCAGTCCACCGTGTATAGGTCGTTCAAATTGTTCCTCTGGGGGATTTGTAAGCCCGCCTCCTTCGTGGTCGTTCATCCCCCCTCCAGCAACAGGAATTACCGGGGTTCTCAGCGGACTCTGTAAATCTATCAAGGCATTGTCAGGAACGTGTTTAAGCGGCGTGGCGGGGGCGTGTCTCAACCTTGTTCGCGGTACGTTTTGAGCAACGGCGTGTGCGTTAGTCGTCGAAGCAAATAAAATAGCACCAACTGCGAGGACGCGCTTCATAATTACAGTATTGACGTGAGCACTGGGTGGAAGAATCGTGCCTCTAAACTACACTGTTCCCGTGCACACGTGCTCATTGCGAGTGATTCAGGATATCCGAATGGCGCTGGACGCGGCGGAAAGAATGCACATGTCAGTTGTATTTGTGCTCAGTCTTCGTCGTATATATATTATCGTATCATACAGAATTATATACACTGTCCATCTACGTATGATTTATTTAGTCATATGTCTTTCTCGAAAATCTTCCCCCCTTCCCCCTCCCTTCACTCGTCATAAATAATTCCATCATTCCCACTTCTTCTTAAAATAACGTAAGGTTTTATTTACTTACATATGACGCCGCCGGTGATCGAAAGTGCTGAATACCCTATGAACGTTTGGTATTCTTAAAATATCAAAAGTATGCACTGAATTTGGAACTGGGTCGTACTCACGAGTTTTTCTGACGTCGTCATCCGTTTTTTTTCGAAATATTGAAATATTACTTTGTTACTTACGACGTCTTCTAAATTTTTGTTCTAAATCTTTCATAGATATTGCGGACTGCACGCGCTCTCAAAACACTTGCATTTCCACCTCTGTAATCCTCTCATACAAGGGCAGGTTCAACAAACTCAAACATGTGGTTAAAGCCCAAGGTTTTCAAGAATCGATACTCATGTTTTTCTAAATAACTTTTCGTGTCCTCGAACGACTCAATGTTGTGCATGCTCTCATAGACGATTATTTCAGGCTTATACCCGCCGTCTATCCATGCGTGCAGCACTTTGTCACCAACTCCTTCTGCATCAACAGAAAGAATACCAAAGCGCTTGGGCAATTTGCACCGCTGCGCAACGTCGTCGACGGGAAGCACGTCTACCATGATTTCACTGCCTTTTCCAGAATTCATAAAGTGGGCGTGAGATGCATCTCCACGAAGGCTGCTTTCCATTGTCACAGAGTCTTTGCTCAACAACAATGGCATTTTGGACTTTTTTCCATTCCCCGACATACCTGCTAAGACATAACATGCTGTCTGTGGTCGGTCAAGGTATGGGTTGATGAACGGCGATTGACTTTGCTTAGCAAGCTTCATCATGTCTGGGTTAGGCTCGACAAGGACTGTTGACCACCCCAGCTGAACCAAAGGGTACGAATTGGAGCTTAGGAAACCGTCGTTCGCCCCAATATCGACAATCGTTGGCGTGTAGCGAGGGGTCTTGCCGTCTTCCTTGAATCGGCGTTGCAGATGCCGCCTGTACAAATACGCGCCCTCGCCATCACGCGATAAGTCGATCACAAACCCAACCCCGTCAGGTTGGAATATCACGCGTGATTGGAGTGACCCGACCAAATCTATGAAATGACCTCGATGGTTTACCAAAAACTTTTCTAAGCCCTCCCGGTTCCCAGAACCCAGGCGTTGCAAGAAATGAAACGTCGGGTCTTTCGCGACAGATTTAACACGTTCTATTGCGGACATCACCGCCCACACCCCGACCACACAAACAAAGACCAGGCATGCAGTGCAGCATGTGCGAACAGTGCACCCCCCTCCAGCGCGGCTCCCGTGCAGCTTTCCTTCAGGCATACTGGACGAACTTGTTGTAAAAAAGACTACAGGATAATTGCTGCGGATTAGAACTTCACTGGTTAAGACCGCTCATCTAAAAAGAACACCTCAACTCTTGAATTCAGCGAGTCCCTTCGATAGATCCTCGAAAGGAGGGCGCTGGACGAAAACAAACAGTAGAATCTTAAATTAGACCTTTCAAACCGACAGTATATATCACCACATCACCACATCATCATCCACTTTATGTTATAATTTGTGGCGTGCGGCGTACAGCAGTTTCCTTCGCCATGGGAAACATCAGTCTACAGTCTACAGTAATATTAATAGAAGTTGCTTTGCCTTACTAATAATTGCAACGAGTCTGTACGTCTGTACGGTCGTACGAGACACATTATCAGTCAGTACGTCAGTACCATTACTCTTGCAGCACAACAATACAACAACACAGCACTCCATCCCTGCTGACGTTCTAGTTCGTCCAGTCTTGTCACAGCAGTTTCTGTAGTTTTATTCTCTTCAGAGTCGTTTTTCATTGGTACTTACAAACCATGATAAGCGGTATAAAACGTTTTTATACAATAGTCTTATCCTTCTTTTAGACAACCAGATCGCATTGCCAATATCCACCACACTTTCCTCATTCGTGATTGATCACCAGCAAGAAGCTGACCAAGTGGAGAGTCTTTGCGTTTACCGCGCCGACGACAAACCCCAGAAACGCAACCGCAAAGTTCTTCTCACCACCACCAGACAATACGCTTGCACCGAGGCCCACACAACAAACATCACCCGCAGACTTCCAAACAAAAATTATCATGCATCCCTGGCACTGGCCCCTCTCAACTTGGCTGCAGCTATTGTACACACCCCGAAACATAATGAAACCGTTGTCTGGACTTTGTATTATTTTTTATATTCAAAAATATGGTTGAAACCAAGCTTTATGAGGTACTTGTATCCATACCCCTCAAGGTAAGCTTTTGTCACGTCAAATCGCTCTACGTTGTGCATTTTTTCATAGACTATCATCTCAGGTCTATATCCGCCGTCTATCCATGCGTGCAGCACTTTGTCACCAACTCCTTCTGCGTCAATTGAAAGGACACCAAAGCGCTTGGGCAATTTGCACCGCTGCGCAACGTCGTCGACGGGAAGCACGTCTACCATGATTTCACTGCCTTTTCCAGAATTCATAAAGTGGGCGTGAGATGCATCTCCACGAAGGCTGCTTTCCATTGTCACAGAGTCTTTGCTCAACATCAATGGCATTTTGGACTTTTTTCCATTCCCCGACATACCTGCTAAGACATAACATGCTGTCTGTGGTCGGTCAAGGTATGGGTTGATGAACGGCGATTGACTTTGCTTAGCAAGCTTCATCATGTCTGGGTTAGGCTCGACAAGGACTGTTGACCACCCCAGCTGAACCAAAGGGTACGAATTGGAGCTTAGGAAACCGTCGTTCGCCCCAATATCGACAATCGTTGGCGTGTAGCGAGGGGTCTTGCCGTCTTCCTTGAATCGGCGTTGCAGATGCCGCCTGTACAAATACGCGCCCTCGCCATCACGCGATAAGTCGATCACAAACCCAACCCCGTCAGGTTGGAATATCACGCGTGATTGGAGTGACCCGACCAAATCTATGAAATGACCTCGATGGTTTACCAAAAACTTTTCTAAGCCCTCCCGGTTCCCAGAACCCAGGCGTTGCAAGAAATGAAACGTCGGGTCTTTCGCGACAGATTTAACACGTTCTATTGCGGACATCACCGCCCACACCCCGACCACACAAACAAAGACCAGGCATGCAGTGCAGCATGTGCGAACAGTGCATCCCCCTCCAGCGCGGCTCCCGTGCAGCTTTCCTTCGGACATATTCTTCGTCACAAAATATTGCTGCTTAACTCAGACAGGCTGATGAAATGATTGCTGGTGGGAACGCTCTTTCGTGGATAGATTTATTGGGAGATTCTTGTGGTCAGTCCTTGATATGGTCGATCATGAAATCGTCGATTATATTCGAAATCCTTCATAATATTTATATAAAAATAAAATGAACAGTAGTATTAAAATTTGATGATCTCTCGTCTTTCGTTCTATTTGTACATCTGCACATCATACATTCATAATTTATTGTAACATTGTACTTATGGTATGCCAATACTCCCAAAACAACTCTATGCATGCAACTATTATGTACTGTACTCGGATTGGTTTCAGAACTAAAACGGCTGGTAATTTGGACAATCTTTGCAGGCATTTGCAGGCAACAATGTACAAGGCAACTTATTGCATTTAAGAAAAGCCGCACGACAGTGTTTACAGACACAAGCGACGCATTTATCATCGGCACCAAACGCGCACACTAGTGCGCAATGTTTTGCCCCGCAGGCAGTTTGCTCACCATAACAATCGGCACACGCAAGTGAAATGCCCGTCGCTTTCATCAAGCACTCAGCCGTTTTGTCTTTTGCTCCAAAGGATGATTTTCCGCAAGAACTTTCGTGATCCAAGAACTCTTTTGTACCAATCTTCACTACTTTTTCCATATCACCCCACTGACTACACCCTACAGAGGAAGTAGTGCCATTTTTATTCGCCGGCGCACTGTCATCTCTTGGGCTCAAAACTGTTGCCTCTAGTATTGCCATCGTCAGTATGCCAAAAATAAAGCCCGTCAAGCATAGAGTGCCTTTGTTACACAGCATGCGACGAACACAGGTCTCGCCTTCTTTCCTCGACGGCCTTTTTGTCGAACCTACTTCACCTGCAAAATCAGACATGTTTTCGTACGAAGACTCACCTGACATAGCTATTCTCGGTTGGGAGATTCGACTCTACACGAGGCGTAAGGAGGAGACCCCCTAAGTTCATTCGACAACAGTAATCGGCCTGGTACGGGGGAACAAGCTTTGCGTGATCGGAGCAGCAACTGTCGCAAATATTCTTTTGATACATTCGCGGATGTGGTACAAACCTTCTTTCTGATGATGGGTGACGAAAATCTTAACCGTCTGATCCCAAAAACACTTGAATTATACTCTATCTACTCGTACGCTCGTATGTAGTATCTCGATACGAATGATGTGTCTATATTACACGAAAAGAAGACAGCATCCCTCTATCCCTCTACTGTCCTCGTCCAAAAAGCCTGCTCGATCGCCGCTGCTTGTGAACACGGTGGTCACCGCCATTGCTCTGGCTTCTATCCCGTTTTTTGCTCGAGCCTTGATTTTCACTATTGCCTTGAGCGTCGTCAGCCCCCTCCCCATCCAATTCGGATTCACTGGAGTCACCACTCACGTCTTCTCCCCTCACCGTTTGTTCTCTCCCGGCCAATTTTCTCATTTCTGGGTCCGATTGCAACGAGTGAGACGCGAATTCAAATGCATCCGGGTCATTCATTAAAGCTGCAGTTACAACGTCTTTGTCCTTCCTCCATTCCTTCGCTGCAAAACGCAGTAGCAAACCGTTCTTTTGCACTGCTTGAACCACAAATGATTTGTAAGACTTAAGAGGCTCCGGCGCAAATTCGAAAGAGTGTAAGTTTTGATCCATTGCCATTGTTGCCGTAACCCGTCGGTCATGCTCGCTCCACTCACCCATGTTCGCATATTTCATCGTTAAACCGTCTCGCTTCACACATTCTTGAACGAATTGGACACACTTATGAAGCGCACGGGGAGCCCATTGAAATGCTTGGGAATTTTGTGTGACAGCAGCGCGAACGATGGTCTCTGTGTCCTTCGGTTCCCAACTGTCCATAATAACAAACTGTAGTAAGAGGCCATCTCGTTTCATAGCAAACTGGCATACCTTAACGTCGATTCGCACCTCTGGAACAGCAAATTGGAAAATTCTAGGTTCCAGCTTCATAAAATTGCGAACAATGTCTTTATCGCTTCGTAAGACCTCACTAGCATACTGAAAAACCTTCCAAGAACCTCCTGGGACATTCTCGTTCATCAAACGCGTGACAAAGTTCTCGTTCTCCTTCAAGGAATTGTCTGCATATAAAAACAAAGAAGCTTCAATTCGACACGACTCGGCGATAAATTCTTCATCCCTGAGTAAAGTAGCATGTGCATATTTAATCGCAAAAATATTATTTGCCATGCACAATTGCAACACGGTTTTGTCTTTTCGCAGATTGTCGCCGGCAAACTCCAGCACACTGCCTGCGTGAGCAAAGTGGACCCTCATCGTATTTTTGTCCGTTCGGTAGGTTTCTGGTGCATACTGCAAACTGCTTGGTGTTCGTTGCACTGCCATCTGTACAATTTCCCCCAGTGCGGTGGAACTCACGGTGTCCCTTACCAGTTCCAGCAAATTTCCGTGATAACTTACGATGCGCTTTGCATCCGTCGGTTCGCTCAAGAACACTGGATCGGTCTTAAGCCTGCCCGTGGCAGCCCTGTAACTTTTCACGATTTTTTTCCACACCGTCAGACTGGTGGCTTCATTCATGGCCGCCCAAAACACACCCGAGCTTGCCTTTGCGGCATCGGTCAAATGCTCATAAATTGACTTTGGGCCATATTGGAGTATCATTCTCCTTGCATATGTTTCTAGGCCCAGGATGCGCTTGCTTGCGAATTGAAAATTTGAACGATTAAGTGCTGTTGCTGCGTCAACGATCTCCAGGTCATCTTTGAGCTCCAGGTGGGCGTTCTCGAGCGGGGCATACGAGGCCAAGTTTCCAGTTCGTAATACCGTGAGAAAGATGTCTTTGTCCCTCTTCAAGCAGCCTGCTACATAATCGTATACTTTTGCGCGCTCCTTGAAGAATTCAAAAAATAAGTTTCGGTCGCTCCGTAAGCGAGAACTTGCGAACTGATAGCCATCCGGCCAGTAGGCATCTCGCGTGCCTAGGCCTTTGCCAATCAACATTTCCAATATTTCTTTTTTGTCTCGCAATACGGAACTTGCCATTTTATACGCTTCAGGATACCCGTTGTTCAGCGCCAATGCCAAAAGGACTTCATCTGAATGCAACGACTGGTCAGCGTGCCTATAGGCCTGGGGCCACCCCGAAGTGATGGCATCTTCCAGCAAGTTGGGATCAGAGCGAAGCCTTTGGCTTGCACGCGTATACCCTTCGATCCATGCCTCGTTTGGGGGTCCAAACATCACAGATCGGAGAATTGTTTCGTCATCTTTCACTGTTGGCCCAGCATATTCGTAACACCGGTTCGTCTGTCCAAGGCGTACTGCGTCTTTAAACAGATCGATCTGTTCAAGCAGCTCGGTGGTGCAGTAGCGGTAGATCGGTAGACCCTTGAACCGTTCCAGGCAACTGATCACGTACGCTTTGTTGCTCTTCAAACTGTTACTTGCGTGACCAAAATTAAGATTGATCTTCTGGCCAGAATATACCAAAGCCAACATTACATTGAAGTTTTGACCATTCGAAGTCCAAGTATTGCGCAAGCAGGAACCGTTCATCCCGCTGACCATGGCAGCGGTGGCAAAAGCTTCGTCCTCTTGCAGGCGTTCGCTCGCAACTTGGTACCCAACGGTGTTGATAGGCAACACCTTCAGCATAAATTCAGTGTTGTCTTTAAACTCGTCCTTCAAGTGGACAAATGCGCTGCGAATATTTGCACGTATTACTGGCTTGAGAAACTCGATCAGGCCGGTAACGCCTTCGTTCTCGTACAGCTGCTGTAGCACATCCCGTATAGCAGCTTCAGCGCCACCATCCCGCACCGTTTGTATCTGTTGCTCCAGTGTTATATTCCTTACCAACTTTTTACTGTTTGGTTGACGCGCTCGGCAGAGGGGGCATGAAAATGCACTCTCCCTGCCGCTCTGCTGGCGAAGCCGTTCAACAGTCGAAAGATTAAAAGTACGGCCGCAGCATTCCAGGAAACAAGTGGGCTGTCCGTCGGGGTATTCATCCGTCACGCTGTGGAGTGGGTCCAAAGTCACTGGGTCGATCTCCATCAACGGAGTATTCAACGGAGTATTCATCTTCCACACAGTTGGCACAGATGGAAACACGATCGAAGTGTAAGAAGACGCAGTTGGAAAGAACGGCGTATTTCTAACCGGTGATCAAGTAAACTAACCGTGCGCACACGTCAACGCGATCATTTCATGCCTTGGATCTTTCGTGTTTCAAGTCGAAGCGTCTTCGTGTGAGTACTGAGTGCTAATGCTAGCTAGCTAGATGACAGTGACAGTAGTGGCCTGCGATGCCTTGCGTGGGAAATATGATATACTGCAAGTTGGGTGATATAGTGATATATCCTCGTAGTGATCGAGTAGCTAGCACTCCATGGTGGACCCATCCCAAGGACTCGTACTTGTCAATAGGTGCTCGTAGACTGGACTCGCGGTCCTATGTCGATGTACCGAGGGTAAGCAACAAGAACACAGCACGGATGAAATGGCCTGTATCCTGTGACCTGTGTCCTGTGACCTGTATCCTGTGACCTGTATTAGATTACAGATTACAGTGCCGTAGGACGAGGCACATGGCGTCGTTTGATAGGTACAACGCTTGTCATAATCATATATGTTTCATAGTGATTCTGTCAACATACAGGAAGGACTTGGTGAACACACAGTATTCTGGTAGATAGACGTATCAGTACTTGACGTAGTTCTTGTCCAACCTGACAATATGACAAGGACAAGACAAGAAAAAATAATGAAACAGCAAGAAAATATGCCATGTGCAATGGACCGACCTGGAGGAGCCAGTCACTTGCATCCCAAGATCCTTGACCTTTGCATGCTCCCTGATGCGTTTGTACGGAGTAAGTCTTCTCTACCCAGAATAACCTCTAAAACACAATCGCGACCTTAAGAGACATTCAGCAGAATGGCAGCGCTTGCACTAGTCGAAACGGAGCCAGTGTACATCATTCAATATGAAGGTGAAGGAAAGTTTTCTGTCAAAGTACAGAATACTTCTCTCGAAACCGTGCGATTTCCCTGCTATTACTGTGCGCCTGATCTTGCATGGAGTGTGTGCGATTGCAGTGGGAAGAAAATTCAATTTATCGGGCCAAGAAAAAAGCGAAGGGAAGCAAATCCAAGTAACACACAGGACTGGCTCGTTGTCTTACCGGGAGAAATTACAACCATTGAAAAATCTCTTTCGCTACTCAACGCGTTTGATTGGTCGGCCGGAATTGCTCCATATACCGTAACGTTTCGAAATGAATCCTGTTGCACAATAGATTCGTTAAATCGCGTGGATGCTTACAGCGCTTGCAGTAAAAAAGAGCTCAGACATGGCGGGTACAAATTTAGCCAATTGGGCGGCCAAGTGAAGTACAGAGGGAGACCCGAGGCGACTACCTCTTGCGTCGACCCCTCGCTGTTTAGCTTTGGGCATACTATAATTGAGGCTGACTTTGAACAAAACAGAGGGATCTTATATTTGGGACCACAAGAATGCGCCGGGGAATCTATGCTAGAAAAGCTAAAAAACAAAAATATACGAGCGATAGTAAATTGCACAAAACACTTCGCATGCCATCACGAAAAGACCGGGGATATCGCGTATTGTGTAGTTGGAGTAAACGATGAAATGCACGCATCAATTGATATGTATTTTGACGGTGCATCTGCCTTCATCGAAGCAAGCCTCGCAGCGGGCAAAAATGTGTTGGTTCACTGTCGCCAAGGCATCTCAAGATCCTCGACAATTGTCATAGCGTATTTGATGCAGTATTACCATATGACTCGTGATGAGGCATACTTGTTTGCGAAAAACAAAAGGCCGGCGGTAAACCCGAACTTAGGATTTTGGACACAATTGGGAACTTATGAAAGCAAGCTGAAGAGTAAAGTAGATCAAGCAGGGGAGTCGTGGAAATCAAATGGTCTGCCGATCGATGAGCACTGGCCTAAAGTAAGTTCTGTGAACTTTCAAATGTTGCGCTCAGTCCAGAGTTATCATTTTTTCTTCCCAGAATTGCACGGGATTTCGAGCCCGCACCAAGTTTTGGCCCTCGCCCTCGACCATGTCTTTGGAAATGGTTTTTTTGAGCCAGACATCCAATGGTTAATACAAGTCCTTAATGCCTTGCCTCGCGAGTTAGACGCGCACAATTATGCATTGACGCAGTTTCTTACAAAAAAAGTGGTGGGAACGAATGAAATGGTAGATGATCACTTCCTAGACACTTGGACAGGTGATTATAATCCACGGAAATTGGATCATATAAAGACATTAATCGTGCAAGCGAGGGATGCATCCAGCTAGTTGCTCGCACAGAACACGTGTCCTATGAGTCCTACGCGTTCATCTTTCTTATTCTTTTTACTTGCAAGTATCGTCGTACATACGGATATTGAGTCGCGATCTTTATTTTGTTGTAATGTTGACTTGATATTACTTGTATTACAGTATACTGTACCTAGGTACAGGTAGTCGATTTATCTATCTAATCTTCTCGCTCGCTCAGAAGATAAATAATAAAGAAGAAGAAGTCTGAAGATCAACATCGGGGCATCGGGGAAGTTGCAAGTCGAAGACGTCTGCGTCGCGGGTGTTGGGGGGATTTTTAATTGTGTGCTAAGAAAAGGAGAAGAGAAGCGTGGTTCTTCCTGTGTGTGTGGTCGGAAACACCATACTTTCGCCCCCGCCCCTTTCTCTTTCGCGTAGATTCCGTTGCTGCCCCACCCTGCAGGTGGCGTGCGAGTGCTTTTTGTGCCTTCGTTCATGACCTCTTTTACCACATCGTCTACGGAAAGATTGTTGAAAGTGTACAGTGCAAACGGGCTAGTTAAACTGAATTTGTGCGCGAGCCAAGCCTCTGCTACAATAGCATCACCACGAGTGCTAACTGTTCAGAAGAAACCACCGCCGAAAAAGACGTCTCGGACACAGCAAAGCAACAGGACGGTCAGTCGAAAGCGTCCACAACCACTCGTGCCGACAACTATGAAATCTGGGCGATTCGGAACTCGAACTGTTACTCCAAAAGTAGGAACCCCGCGGGTCCGTATACGCAGCGCGACAGGCACTCGCAGCGCAGCGCACCTTTCAGCGACAGAGGGCAGCCGTGTGACGCCGAAAATTACGAGCACGCAAGTCCAACTGGCTGTAATTCCAGGTCATACCGTCGAGCAGAATACCATAGTGCCTATGCCCTCTCTGTCCCCCTCGTTGCCTTCAAAAACGAAGATGAATGGGGTGTTAAGTTTGCGGCAGAAACATCCTGGGATACGATCTTCACCGGTTTGCAAACCTAACCGAAGTAGCAAGTTAGCGACGCCGATTCGTGTAGCCATCTTCAATCCATACCATGGCAAAAGAGATATGATGCGCTTGCACCCGGGCGGGACAAATGTGATGTTGTGCCTATCCCACGACAGCGAAAAAGGTGCACCACAGCCAGAAGCGGGTAAAGTAAGTGATGATGCCCAAGACGCAATAAACGACGACAATGATAGATATATAGACGCGACGCCGCCCGGTTTACCGCCGGCGCCCTTATCTCCTTCGCGCAATCGGAAAGATTTACCCAAATCGCCAACGAGTAGCACGTTTACGTCAGAGAACTTTTCTGTGCAATTTATCGACACCACAAAAATCCGACAAGGCGAGCTGGGGGGTTATGACGTGGTTGTATTTCCGGGGGGCAGTAGCGCATACCAGGCACAGGTCTTAGGAAAAAGTGGACGCGATGCGGTGCGATCGTTTGTTGCGTCTGGGGGAGGATTTGTAGGGATCTGCGCCGGTGCCTTTCTGGCACTCTCCGACTATTGCCCGGAGCGGTCATTGAAAATGGTCGCGGCCTCAGCCGCGCTCAAGCAAGAGCCTTTGCCGTTTGTTACCAGGGCAAAGTTGAACAAAGCGCATGCGAAGAAACTACCAGCGCCGGTTCCACATAGACCGACATTGAGCATAGTGGAATGTCGTCCAGGGCAAACGAAGCCCCTGTCCCAAGAAAGTGCTCAAGAAAAAGGTATGGCGGGAGAGAAAGACGGGCTTCCGACCGAACCGTCGTCGAAGCGCACTCCCGCAAAGATTAAATCACGTAACTGGGAATTTGGCCATGGCCATTGTATTTTGAGTTTTTCCAAACTTGGAAGGAAGCTATTGTGGGACGAAGGTCGGCCGTGGGAGGCGGAGGAACACGAGATAGGAGACGGTCTAATCCCCGTTCGGTACAACAATGGCCCTCTGATTAAAGTAAAAGATACCCCAATGATTGGCAGTTTTTCCCGACCCTTGACGGTGTTGGCAACGTTTCACACTGGGGTGACATTGGCAAACAGGTCCACTGTCCACAAAAACATTATGGTCGACCGATGTGCAATCGGGTACACCAAGGCCCGCGTCGACCATTGTCCCCGGTCCCGATGCGGTTCGGTCGTGCTCTGTTCCGCCCATCCCGAATCGACCACGCTGAATGTTTGCGGGAAAATGGCCACCGTGGACAAAGTCGTCAGCAACAATCGTTACAAACGGTTAGTCCAACGCTTGGTGCGCCTGGCTGCTGGCTACGAGCGGTGATAAATTCTGCTGCTATAGTGTATGTCAACATCGCATGAATGATTCAACTTCTATAAAACTAATACAGTGGCTGTATTTAATTAATATAATCAATGTTCGCAAACAAATTATGCCACTGCTTGGAAAATCAAAAAGGATTATTATTTGAGAAATAGTTATAAGGGGGAATGCTCATGCGACAGTTCATCTCAGGACGATTAATCAGTTTCTGAAACTTGTTCATTTACACGCTAATAACAGCCAATATACTATTTATATAAACGGTGTGTGCGTTTTGATAATTATTACGACCCATTTATTTACTAGTACTTAGTAATTACTACGTACTCGTCGTGTAAGTATTTAATAATTGTAAAAAAACTCTGAGTTTTATATTTACCATCATGAACTTTCGTCGCCACTGTGCTGGTTTTCAAACACCTTCGCGCCTTCGTGCTTCGATGGGTCAACGGGTTGCATAAACTGGTTTGTTAAGAAAGCGCAAGTTTGTATCCCAGCCATGACAAACATGGTGTTATCGTACAAGAATGGGGTAGGATCGGGAGTCCCAGGTGGGACCAGCTCCATCAAACGACTAATCGTGACTGTATTTTGTTCCATTAGAAGTTGCAGTTGGTCCTTTCCTGAAGCAAACGCCTTGAAAAAGGCTTCGTCGTCAATCTTAGAGGCCAAATCTTGCATGGCTTCATATGATGCAGATTCACGCATTGTAGCAACAATACGTGGACCTGCCATTGCTGCTGGTAAAACCACGGAAAGCTGCCGAGCAGAAAGCATTCCCACGTGTTTCAACCCGAACAGATCGCCGCACAAAGCCGGTCGAGCAGCAGCCGTTCCGCCAAAACTAGCCATAATTCCCATAACACTTCCTGTGAAAACGGCAAGAGGAAGAACGGTGGGATTGTCTGCACACTCATGCACGGACCACACAACGGCCAAGTACATAGGTGGACATATTCCCCACATCAAAGAGTACGCCATCTTTCGCCCGTGGAATGGGTCGCCGCCTTTCATTGTTGCCAACTTGTCTGACACGGTCGTCCAAAACAGACGCCCACTGAGGTTTGCAATGCTCATCGCTGCGACAAAAGACGTCGCAAAACCAGCAGTGACAACCATGGGAAGACTTGATTGGAATCCATCTGTCATTAATGTTTTTCCAGCGCTGATAATACCGTACGAGCCCGTCACAGCGCATCCAAAGCCAAGGTACATGAGCCAAAACTGTGGTGTGCGAGACGCAACTTGTGGAGACACATTATGGGTCGTAATGTATACTTCTTTCTCGTTGCCTTTCTCGGTGGACGGCAAGTTAGAAGTTGGAGAATACCCAGGTGGGGGCAGTTTGTATACGAATGAGCACGCAATCATACCCAAACAGTAGACACTGCCGAGTGTTGCCATAGTTTCCACTAAACCAGTCGACCCAGTCCCGACAGCGTACACACCTTCGACGAGCCCTTCGTCTGCCCACGATGCAACGCTGGAACTATTCGCGACGACAACTTCACGAAGTTGGCCTGCTGTTTCTGCGAACAATTTTCCATCTACGTTTTGAATAGCTACATCTGATTGGGCTCCTATAAATTCTGGCGCCTCTCTAAAATACCGCAAAAGCTTGTAGGAGCCAAAGGTGCACAACGATGCACCACCACCATAGCCCATGATACACATACCAGACGCCAGTCCTTTACGATCTGGGAACCATTTCAACAAGGTTGCTACAGGGGGTACGTATGCCCAGCCATTGCACAAACCCCAGACCACCCCCCCCGTATATAGCAACGGTATGCTGTGGAACGCGCTGCCCATCGCAACAAGACCGAACCCACCACCCAATCCAGTCGCCCCGATAAGACAGCACGCCCGTGGCCCCCAGGCGTCTAAATACTTGCCAAATATTGCCCCCCACACGAAGCCGCCCATCACCAAAGAAAAAACTGGTGCTGTCTCAGCCAAGGTCCAATCAGAAGCAGCTGGGGTCAGCACGCCATGCAATGATGTCAACGGTTCATTAAATACGCTCCAAGCAAATATGGATCCCAAGCAAAAATGATTTGCCATAGCCGCCGGTGCAAACTTGAAACGATTCGTATTCGCGTCGGCCACGAGTTGGTCTGGGTGCCATCCGATCTTACGGAGAAACGGCTCCCCAACAACACCGTTTTCTTCGTCCTTTCGACCAGGCAGTGTATGGCTTTTTCTATACCCACATTCAGTGGGTCTAAGTCGACGGTCATCCCCAGTCACCGGCGGACACAATATTGCATGTAAAGCAGGTGGCCGAAACGGTACTCGGTGGCTGGGCCCGCTGCGCGCAAAGAACGAGGAGCGCACCGCCAGCGGCAGAAGGTGGCACCTGCGGACTGAGACTCGCGGCAGCAAGGCAGCGTGCAACATTTGTGATCAACAGCGGCGTGGTTTTCACGACCTGTCTCTTCACCACACATCGAACGGTCAAGCTGCTGCTCATATACGACACGTGTACAATCCCCGCTTAAGCATTCTTGAAAGATCGATGAAGACCTAAATAAATGTCACAAAAACAAATCCACAATCAACGCGCAAACGAAAATAAATAAACGCATCTATCTATGTAAAATATTCTATCTATGATTCTATGCGGAGATGCGGGATGACGACGTATGAATATATTAATTACAGTTATTTGTAGTGTAAACAAATAGGCTGACGCGATATAATCCCGCTATGGTATGTAAATAAATTATAATAATTAATTTAAGTACGCGACGACACGCTCAGCATATCCACCCAAACGGGCACAAGACACCCATCAACTGTCCAACATTTTAAGTACATCACTGATCACTGCTAACTGGTATACACTTAAATGGAATGAAGTTAATCGAGTGTTAGTAGATCAGAAGGCGAAAGGCGCGACAGGGCATTTTAGAGAGCACCAGGTTGTGGCGAAGCAATTGAATTTCTCGAGAGGTCCTTATGACGCGTGTTATCTTCTCATGATTGTCGGTTACCACAGGGTGTTGTCTTCATCGAAATTCTTTGCAATAGGTTAGGAGAGATGAAACGAGGGTGTACTTACGCCTTTAACTTGATTTTGTTTTTTGGTCCTCTTTCCATTTACTAGGAGCAAGGGGCTGGGGCCCAGCCTGGTTACCTCCAGGTTTACAGATCGGACAAAACAGAGATTGCTTCCTCGGTGGCTTAGGTGTTCGCTGGCAACGTCTGCAAAGCAGGACTTCCATTTTACACCGGGCGCATTTGGCACTAGCTTGATACCGTTCCCATGATTCACCGCAGTGCACACAGTTACTGATAATCTCTGCGGTGTCTGCCCCATGCGCAAACCGCTTATCAAAGGTGTAGTTTTTTCCTTTCCATAGGCCGCCATCCTCTTTAAAATGCTCCAAGTACCGGTGCACCCCTCCATCTAATTGGTACACGTCATCGATACCTTTGTTCCGCAAGAACGCAGATGCGCGTTCGCATCTCACACCCGCCGTGCAATATAGTAGAACTTTCTTCCCTTCTAGTTTCTTCTTGTTTTTTTCAATCCAAGGAGCAAAGTCAGTACTGCGACGCATGAGCATGTCCGTGACAGTTCCAGGCGCGCCAGTAATTGGCTTATCACCAGGAGGGACAAACTTGCCGATCAAAGATTCGTTAAAGTTGCGTACGTCGAGGCATATCGTATTTTTCTCTTGCAGAGCCTCGTTCCATTGTACAGGGTTGAGATGAGTGCCACGCATACTCAGTGGAGCCATCTTTGGGTTGAATCCATACGTTACTATTTCTGTGACCGGAAAGACTTTAAGTGATTTCAAGCGCTGACTAGCTGGCAAGCCATCGACGTATTTAAAATTGTTGTAGCAATCACCACATTCTTTACTAAATGTTTTTGGCCACTCTTTTCGTAGTGCTGCGACAAATGTTCTTACTGCATCGTATGATCCGGTCAAAGTCCCATTAAACCCCTCGCGTCCTAACCGCAACCGCCCAGTCATATCATTTTCAGATAGGACCGTCTGGCAAAAGTCAATGGCATGATCTTGCTGCGATCGATTCCATTCAGGGTCAACGTACGCGTAAAAGAGAAGGATAGTTGTTTGCTCCGGAGGGGGTTTCACGAAAGGCAGGTCTTTGGACTTGTCTCTACTCTCGTGTTTTGACACAATATCTTGAGCAGCAATTTCAGCAGCGTCTTCGGCTAATTCTCGACCTACTTCGGCTCTTTTTGCCTTCTTCCTCAAGTCCTTGCCGTCACGTGTGCCAGTTGTACTTACACCGTCGGCGGCGACATCCTCTGCCCTCTCGCGCTTTTTGCTGTTGGCCCACTTAACAGTCCCGTCAGATTCAACCGTCACTTTTCCCTTGGTTTTCAATTCATCTAACGCAGCTTTGACGCCATGTTTTGTTAATTTTCGCTCTACTTTCCTATTAAATTGGTCACCAACATCCTTTTCTCTTGAGTTCAAGATGGCGGATACAATCTGCTTCCGGCTCAGGGAGAGAGGTCTCGACTCCTTCAAGACACACTTGACCGTTTTCGCGTAATTGATTGCGTCTGTCATGTCACAAAAATTTCCAACGTTTCTGCTTTCCTCTTGCAATGAGGTACGATGACGGATTAACCTGGATGATGGCGGTTCAACCAGGATGACGCGTGGGAAATGGACAACGGGTTTCATTGCTTTCCGTGCAATGATTTCATCTGTTTCCCTGTTCGTTGCATTGTAGCATTGTAGTATTGTAGTGCGATTGTAAATTGTAAATAAATAATTGCGAAGATGTATGTTGATGTTTTATCATCCTATGAAAAGTGTAGTGCATACCATGATTAGGATACGACCATTCTCCGCATGCGCCTTGATTTGATAGGTTGTATATGGTTCCAAGTACATTTAGTTTGTAGTATAGAGAGAGGGAGATTTTGTGGTCAAAAATACTACACCATGGTGTTCTGCTGTAATCTCTGTTGTTTATGTTCATTGAACGTAAGATTATTTCGACGGGTGCGAGAACCAACAGCCTTTTCGAGTACATTCGTCACCGAATCTACATGGAAGGCGCTCAGGGTTCGCGCCTTTTCTTTTCTTAGTTACTTGCTTTTCAACAGACCGTTTCATTTTCTTCTCGCGCGCATGCCCCCCTCCCCATTTCAATACACTATGAGCTACTGGTGCCGCGCTGATATGCCGTGCACCCTCCCCGTTATCGGTCCACTCCGTTTCGCTAGCAGGAATGGTAATGTTTTCTTCTTTGCAAAGGGGGCAACGGACCTCTAGTTCTCGCCCCTTAATCTTATCAATCTTTTGCGTCATGCATGCGTCGCACATCAACACAGGAACACCGCATGTATAGCATTTCTTTTTTCCAATGAATCTGTCCCAAGGTATCTCGCACGTGCAACATCGCCCCAACACGTCGGCATCACTCATCTTTTTCCGCTTCTTTTTCCCCCCAACTACCCCCCCTACGCCAGCAGTGCTGTCTACACCTATTGCCTCCCGTTTGTCAAACACATAGTTCAGCCCCTTCCAGTGCCCTCCGTCAGGGAAAGTTTGCATGTACTTTTCAACCCCTCCTTTCAACTGATACACACCAGTTAGCTGTTCCCCAATCTTAGAATTAATCAACGCCGAGGCGCGTTCGCAACGAACTCCACCAGTGCAGTACAACAACACTTGCTTACCTTTCAGCTTTTCTTGGGTTTCTGGCTTCTCAACCCATGTCTTAAAGTCAGTAGATTTTCGCATCTTGGGGTCGATGTACGTTGCGCCACCATCGGCTTCCTGACCGACGAATTTTCCGATTTCTGCTTCATACGAATTACGCACATCAATGATGACAGTATCTTTTTCCTTCATTTTGGCGTGGTAATCTTCCGGCTCCAAATGGACTCCACCAGCAGACAAGGGAGCATCAGCTTCGCCCACTCCATAGAAAACAAGCTCTTTTACAGGAAGGACTTTAATGTCTTTGAAAGCACGCCCAGGTGGAAGATTATTGATATATTTAAAATCGATGCCAACCATTTCTTTCCCAAAATTGGTAAGTCGCGTGGAAAATTCTTGTATCGACTTATTCGTACCGCTGATGGTCGAATTTAAACCTTCCAGGGCCACCCGAATGCGACCTCCGATAGAAAGCTCCGCGGTAATATTTTCTAGAAACAATTTTAACTCGTCCGTTCTTTCCTTGCTCATTGCCGATGGACGCACATAGTGGTAGAAAAGGGATATAGTACAACGCTCGTCGTCTTTCAGTGGTTTTACTTTTCGTATAGTCGCCGTGGGAAACCACGCCCCTAGAG
>JACKZZ010008811.1_pt1 | contig 31339 bp, 31 predicted proteins | sample 8027871 | NCBI WGS metagenome assembly JACKZZ01 (sample SAMN15724774, study PRJNA655200) | protist metagenome | isolation source: fluorescence activated cell sorting (FACS) single amplified genomes of... | place: USA: West Boothbay Harbor, Gulf of Maine | collected 2000-07-19
GGTTCCTGATGTGCCATGAGTACCATTTTCTCCTGAAGTTCCATTTGTACCGTTTGTACCATCTATACCTGAGGTTCCTGATGTACCATTTGTACCGTTAGTTCCGTTTTCTCCTGAAGTACCATTGGTTCCATTAGTACCATCTATACCTGAGGTTCCTGAAGTACCATGTGTCCCATTAGTTCCGTTTTCACCTGAAGTACCGTTAGTACCATTAGTTCCGTTTTCACCGGATGTTCCGTGGGTTCCATTTTCACCTGAAGTACCGTTAGTACCATTAGTTCCATTTTCACCGGATGTTCCATGGGTTCCATTTTCACCCGAAGTACCGTTAGTTCCATTAGTTCCATTTATACCAGATGTACCTGTAGTACCACTTGTACCTGAGCTAGAGGCATTATCTCTATATCCTACAACCCCATTACTATCAATTACTAATGTAGTAGTTTCTGAAGCTTGTTCTTGGATTCCATCTAATGATAAAGAACCTGTAATTGATACACTACCTGTAAATTGATGGGTATCATCTAATGTATCTCCAAATTTAGTTGAGCCACTAGAATATATAATTGAAGAGGTTTCATATGTTGTATGTAATACATCAAATGAACCTGTTCCCCTTACTGTTAAATCTCCTAAAATGTTAGTTGAACCCGTGATTCTAACTTCTGCAGAGGAACTAATAAACGATCCTCCATCATACCAATCACTATCAGATCCTCCTCCTGTTGCTTCTATCTGAAGTAAGAAAGGACGAGTACCTGCTTTACTAACAATTCCTCCAGCTTCTGTTGTTAAAGGCCAAGTACCTTGAAGTAAAATATCACCCCCATCAGTTCTTGAAAGATTTAAAAACTTTTCTGTTGCAGGTGCATTAAATACACCTGTAGGTAAACCTGTACCTGACAATGTTCCTACTGTTGGGAAACCAAAAGCACCATTAGCTAAATTATTAACTTCAAATGAATTTCCTGAAGTATCAGTAATAGTAATTGAATTTGAACTAGTAGAAGTTGCGGTAATAGAAGCTCCTGCTGTTGCAGCTGCACTATTAATATCTTGTGCTATTTGAGTTGAATTTGCACATCCAAAACCTGAAACTGTAATATTTGCTGTTATGGGGTGAACTTCAAAACTGTATCCACTACCTGTAATAGCAAATTTACCAGGAGCTGAAGGGTAGGTACCTTGTCCTGTTCCTACTGCTTCTAAAGGAATAAGTAAAGGTGGAGTATAAGTTGAATATTGTAAACTTCCTGCTGTACCTCCAGAACCTGCTGGGTCTCCTGTTGAAATTGTTGCTTGTCCTCCTGTTTCAGTAATTGATGATGTTACATAAGTAGTAGAGGAATTACTATTAATTGAACTTGTAATTTGTTCTATACTTAAAGTACCACCACTTCCATTTATAGGAATAACTTCAACACCATTAATAATAAGGTTATCTGTAGTTTCATTTAAAGTTGGACCAGCATATGTACCTATAACTAAAGTACTATTAGCAAGTGTTAATTGAAAATATTTAGCATCACCTAATGAAGAAGTTGTTATATGTCCACTTCCACTATTATACCAAGTAGTACCTACTTCACCATCTACTAAAAGTTCTGGTGATGGGAAGTCTGTAATAATATTATTAAATGGGGTAACACTTACTTTATTTCCACCATATACGTTAGTAACTGTACCTACAATAGTATCATCTAAAGAAGCAGTAATTAACTCATATCCATTTCCACTTCCAGTTATACTTACTAAATCTCCAATTTCTAAGGATCCAGTAGTAACAGGTGAAAAAGTAAATGTTTGTCTTTTTTTAAAAGAATCAAAATATGTTTTTATGGCTGGTAAAGCATAAGTAGTAGTAAACCCACTTAATGCATCTAGGTGTAATTTTGGATCTCCATCATCACCCAATCTAAAAATTATAATTGATTTATTTAGTGGAATGGTATTATTTCTATTACTTTTCATACGAGCTATGCTCATATCTACATCTTCATAAGTAATAGAAAGTGCTAATGGGGATTTTGATGATATATCAGCAATTTTATAGATATGAGTTCCATCTATTGCTGCAATGTAATCTCCCACTCTTACATCTAAACCATTATATTTGCCCCCAACTAAAAGACCTCTAGAGCTTCTAACACTTGAATCACCAATTAATTGTTCACCACTAATTGTGATATCTACTGCATATCTTATATATTGGTCTTCACCATTAGGTCCTAAACCTGTGGTATCACTAACATTATATTTAAGTGAACCTGCTGCTGTACTGCTTATTGTTCCTAAAAGAGTAATAGGTGGGAGAAATGGGTTATATGTTACCATTTAAATGTTTTGTTTGTTGGTTGAATATTCTGTTATAAATATTAAAAAAAAACCCTCAAATGAGGGTTTTCTAAAGTTTTTATATGTTAAATTGTATTAAAATGCAAATATAATATAAGCATGAGATTCAATTACTGGATCACCAAATCCACCTGGGTTTCTTTGAGCACCTAAATTTGCTTGTGTTAAGTTTAGATTAACTGAGTTGTTACTAAAGTTTGCAAAGAAATCGTTAACTGCTATATTTCCAGAAGGGAGAACAGTGGAAGTAAATCCTTTTCCTAATGCTAAAGCAGAATCTCCTGTTCCAAAAGTTGATAATTTATAATCATCAGCAACTCCATCATATCCATAAGCATATACTGCAAATGGTGGATTATTTTCACTACCAAATTCAAATTGTACATCTGAAACACCATTTATAGTAATAGTCCAACTATTGCTACTATAAGGACTTGATGTTATTTTAGTTGGGGATGTAGGAACTCCTGAACTATCATATTCAAATCTTACAGCATATTTGGTAGCTCCTCCACCACCACCGGCACCAGATGTTCCTGATGTTCCAGTTGTACCAGATGTACCGTGTGTACCTTCAGATCCTGCAGTTCCTGAAGTACCGTGTGTACCATCTGTTCCTGAAGTACCTGTAGTTCCCGAAGTACCGTTTGTTCCGTTTGTTCCGTTTATTCCCGAAGTGCCATTTGTTCCGTTTGCACCAGATGTTCCTGATGTTCCGTTTGTTCCACTTGTTCCATCGGTTCCAGAAGTACCGTTTGTACCACTTCCACCACCTCCATAAGATCCAGTATAAAAAAATTCTTTAGTACTTGAATTCCACATTAAAGTGTTAGTACCACCTTCTGATAACCCATCAACAGATAATGAACCAGTTAAACTGGTTGGTCCTGTTATATTTAAGGAACCTGAAACTGTAATATCATAGGCGTCTACACCCGTTAAAGCATCTACTGATTGAGTAACATGATCTGCTCGTATAGTTAAGCCCGGTGATATAGCATTATTTTCTGCTGATCCGGAGTAATTAAGTTGTTTAGCCATTTTATATAAAGTATTTTATTATAAATATATAATTTTTTATTGTCTGTCAATGTTTATTAAAATAGATGTATCAGTTGTTTGGGAAGTAGGTAAGGGTTGTCCCAATTTAGCAACAGCTAATAAATCTTTTCTATCATTATATAAACCTACGGTGGTTATATATGGAGAAAAATAGTCTTGATATGTAAAAGTTGACATTTTCCCATCTTCATCTGCTATACTTGGATTTTGTGATACATTAAATTCACTTTCACCTATAGTACATTTATATTGTGTTTCATATATAGTATATGAGCTTGAAAATGAACAAGTAATATCATTATCTAAAACAAAGTTTTTGATATCATTATTTCCTATTGTCCTACCATCATAAATACCATTACCATATTCATTGTTTCCATATTCTGCTCCTATTTCACCCGTAGAATCTGTTCGTGTACCTCCTGTTAAAATAACCATTCCATGTTCATATATAACGTTTCCAACGTATATAGATGTACCATCTGTATTGGAACGTTTTAATCTCCCTTCCCCATCATCATAATAACTTCCACTTGGGGTAGAAATTTCTAATGAATTAGGTTGGATATAATCCCCAAACATATGTTTTGGAATAGACATTACTCCTATCTTAGGTGTTACTTGAATTGAGGTGTAGGAGTCAATATCATATAAAGCATCCCCATAAACACCACCATCAGTTTCAAATGTAGTATATGAACTTGTTGGGAAAAATCTTTTTGGGTCTAAATTAGAGGGTTCAAAATTATAATAGGCGTTTGAAGGGATTAACCCATCAAATGTTCCATCTATATTTTGGGATTGAGTAACAGCTGTTTGAACATTACCATTACTACCTGAAATATAATTTGAATAATATAATTGTTTTATAGAATAGTATACAGAAGATTGAAATATAGAATTTAAATAACCTGTATATTGATTGGTAGCAGATTGTCCCCCTAAAAATCGGTCTATTTCTACTGATGATGATATAAGTTGGTTTCCTCCTTCAAATCTAAATCCTTTGTTTAGTTCTAGAGGGGCAATTATAAAATCATTGGAAGTAAGGTTTTTGAAAGCGCTCATTCATTTTAGAAGTCTAGTTTAACCCTAATAAGTGATTCTTTCGTAAAATCCTTTCTTAATGGTTTGGATAATTTTGCTACCGCTAACAATTCATTAGAATCATTATACATACCTACAGTTGTAATATAGGATTGTGGGTTATTAATTAAATAAGAATAAATAATTTCTCCAGTTGATCCTGAAATATATGATGGGTTTTCTGAATAGTTAAATTCACTGTTTCTTGCTCTTATAAATATAAAATCTGAGGTAAGTGTTTCTTCTGAATTTAATTGAAATCTAGCTCCCCCTTTAATTGCTCTAAATAATTTTTGTTTATTATTTCCTGGGGTATTTGTTGCATAACTAGTACCTAAATTAATTCCCTCAAAATCATTTAAATCCAATGCTTTAGAATTTAATAAAATTGTACTAATATCTGGGAGAAATAATCCATAAGAACCTGAATTAGTTGTATATCCTGTTCCCGAGTAGGCGTGCCCATCGGAGCCACTTACAATTTGGTATGCTCTTTGAGTGCCATAATATATAGGAAGATTTACGTCTTTAGAATTATCTGTTAAACGTAATAAAGGACTACCATTACCACTTCCACTTAGAATTAAATTGAGGGAACCTGGGAGTAATTTTTCCTTATATCTTGCTCTACTTATATTAAGTGCATAAAAACTATCGTGAGCGTTTTCCCCAAAGACAAAGTCTGAATTTTCATCTTCTAGAACTAATGTACGATATTGACCATATATAGTTTTAGATGGGGTTTTAGTATCATCTACAGCAGCGTTGTAGGCACTTGTTCCTCTCCCTTGTTTATCCCCAAAAACTAAATCAAATTGTACTTCACTATTAATACCTCCTATTACATCATTAAATATACTTAAATAATAATCTCCGGATTTGTCTGTTTCTTGGGTAGAAGATGTAAAAAAAGTTGTTAAACTGGGTATATTACCTGTCCATACAGTTTGAGATACAGAATCTGCACTTACTATAAAATCTTCGTTATCTAATCTTTTAAAAGCCATATCTTATTATGTTGTAGTTTTATTAATTGTGATTGGGATTGTAATTCTAGCTCCACTATCTAAACCTACTACGGTTAAAGTAGATACTAATGAAGTTTGACTTCCAAATAATGTATTTACTGTTGTTGCTCTTAAATTAAGTTGAGACCCAATTACAGTTTTTGACACATTAGTACCTAGAGTTTGTGAAGTATTTTGAGTATTTGCTGCTTCAGAATTAATTCCTAACCCTTTATAATCAGATAGTAATCTTACATCCGCTATAGTAGCTGAGTATCCACTGGTTTCGAAAGTTTGATCATTATCTAAATAATTTAAAGTTTGTGGAGTAATAGCTAATTGGGTTCCTTGTTTTAAAGTAATACTAGTATATCCTAAATTAATTATTGGAAGTTTAGCTGTACCTCTTGGTAATGTTACCAATTTATATTTCATAATTTGATTTTCATCAGGAAATGCTTCTAATAGAGGCATACCATCAATAGCTTCACCATAATATGCAGAACCAGAGGGATGTGATGGATTAAATAATGTATAATCAATTTCATCATCTGAAAGTGCGAATTGAGTGATTCTAAAGGAACTATCATTTCTAGCTAATAATTCTCTACCTTTTTTTGTTAATATAGCATCAACGGTTATTACTGAGTTGTTTAAATATCCCATTTGTATTGTTTTATATAAATATTATTATATGTTATAAATATGTTATTCTATTAGTTTTTTATCTCTTAAGTCACGGATTACTTCATCCGTGTTAAAGTCAATTTCTTTTATGGCAAATTCCGGGAATAGCACACCACTTGGTGTATTATCCTTTTTTAGAAGTGGTGAATATACTTCTCTAGTAAACGTTGTTGGAGTAGTACTACCTTTAATAATTTTTCCTTGGGTTGGTTCTGCATCCTCATCATCTGGGGTAATATTTCTACTTCCAGTATATTCAAAATTATCTGTTGTAGATCCAACAACTGTTTCTTTTTTAATTGCTAATCCCCCATAAGGAAATAATTTATCAATAATAATAACATTATCTGCTTCTACATATCTTCTAATTAAGAAGAAATCTTTTTCAACACTTGCTGGTATGTTTTTATCTAAAATTAATTTTAATCTAGCACCCTCATCTGTAATATTTTCTCCAGGAGGAATTACCTTTAATATTTTATATGTATTTCTTTCATTATTTTCAAATCTAATCTCATCATTTTTTTCTACTTTCCACTCAATATTAAAGTTGGGGAAATTAGTATCCGCGGGTTCAAATCCTCCGGGGAATCTACCATTTTCTGAGGCAGTATAGGGTATATATCCTTGTATATATCCTTGATCGTATGAAGCATTTCCATTGGGAGAAATTAATTCGATTTGGTTTTTTATATTTTCACCTCCCTCATTGCTGAAAGTCCAGTATGGGCCATTAAGAGCATTATCTACTGTTCCATCTCCCTCACGTGAGTTTCCTACAGTAATGGTTATATAGGGACCTAAGGGTATATCTATAGGACCACCACCTTGGTAATTAGGGTAGGAAGTTGGATTCCATAAATTTCTAGGTGCATCAACGGGTTCATTATTAAATCTTTGTTCTACCTTCCACCTATATCTTCTACCTGAAATTATTTCTTCATCAGATGCAAGTTTTATTTGCCATTCTGCGAATTGGGCTCTCCTTGCATCTTGCCCTTGGGCTTGTACAGCATAAAACCAATTCATTGCTCTACATAAAATATAATATCTTGTATTATCGTCTTTTAATCCGGCATTACTTGGTCCATTAATAGTTAATGGGTCTATTGTAACAATTTTATTATTACCAAAATTATATACAATTTTGGGACGTTTTAGTTGTTTCATTTTACATGGCACCCACATATATCCAGTAATTCCACCCGGAACCCTTTTTTCTAACCAAATCTGTAAATGTCCTACTGAGTTTCCATTGTAATCTGAACTATCAAAAGTACCTCCTGCATCCCATCTATATTCAAATGGTGCTGTTGAAAAGAATGAACCCTCAAATTTAATAGTATATTCATCGGATAATTCATTTCCAGAAATACCATCTTCGTTTATAGCAAATATATCTTGATTAAAATATACTTCACCTGGATCTCCCCAAGTTGCGGGTTTAGGAAGTGGAAAATTACCCTTTAAATCCCCTGCTTTTAAAAGTAATGTAATAACACCATCATTACCCTCATTAGGTGATAAAGTTACTTCGTCTCCTTCAGCGTAACTTTGTCCTTCATAACCTGCGGAGCATGTAATTGAAGTTACTCCATTTTCACTCCAAATTACATCTAATTTAGCCCCTGAACCATTTCCTGTTAAAGTAACAACATTAACATTAGTTTCTGCTCCTGCTGAAGAGGGTGTAAAAGTATTAGCAGATATAGATCCTGTATATTCTCCTTCGGGAACAAATTTTCCAAAAACACTATTATCTCCATAAGGGTCTATATCATTACCAGGAATAATAGAGGAACTAGCGTAAATTCTACCTGTCGAATCAAATTCCCCATATCTTGAACCCGTAATAAGTTGATAATCATTGTCAAACATTATACTACCTATATTATTAATGTCAATAACTTTATCATCACTATCATTAGATCTATATGCGCTACCAATTAATGTCATTCCATACTGTAAAAATGTTGCACTAAAAGAAGATACTTCTTTTGGGTTACCTATAATAGGGATAAAATTACTATATGTTGATGATCCATTTTGTGAATATAAAACAGGGATGGGTTGCTTAGATACTTTAAATATATCCTGCAGTCCATTTAAGGTATCAAATTGAGTTGATCCTGGTATTTGGTTTATACCTACCCTTCCTTGACCACCTTCATCCCAAGTTCCTCTAACATCAAATCCTGTAAATTTAGATAAATTAGGTTGTAATGCATTACCATTAGCATCTATTAAATACTTTATATTAAATAAAGTTTTATTATTTACTAAAGGGTATAAATCTATTACCTGATCTGAATATGCAAAAAATGCCCTTTCATAATCAATAACTGGAAATTGACCATATCCTCCTTTTAACCCAAAAGTAGAATTTACATCTTTGGCATAAGATCTACTTCCTATGTATCTAGGGAAAATATGTGAGGCTTGAGTATAGTAAGAATCGGGAACTGTAGCTTTTATAGCTGTATATTTTATTAATTGGTCAAAATTAATAGGGTTAGTAATATCTCCCGAGTAGTCTATATCCATTAATTTAGTATTAGACCTAATGTCAGTAGCATTTCCAGAGGTTGGGTTACAATCTTCAGGTGTAAGTAAAATGTTATCTAAATATGTTGGGACTAAATCTGAAATTGTTGGTTTAGAAGCAGATATACTCATTGAGTATTCGGTTACTATTAAGGCTGAATTAGGTGTTGTAGATTGATTTTCTGTATCTACACTTACTGCTAATCTAAGGGCACTGCCCAATTCTATATCTGTGGGTAGTAAATCTGTTGTTAGAGTTAATGGGGTATTAGTTGCCAAAGGAGATGTATTATAGTATAAAAACTCTTCAGCTATTACAATACCTAAGTTAGAGTAACTACCTTTATATAATTTTAAAGAAGCAGTTTCCCAAGTAACAATTGGAGGTAATGGGGATGGAATAACATCGTAATCATCAAATGGATCTCCATAAATGGCTTCATCATATCCTTCTAAAGGGTAAGGTAAGGAGGCTGTTAAAGTTATTGATGCTGAGAATTCTATTTTTTCTATAGGTGTTGTAGCAAATATATATGCTCCCTCTGCTGTTCTTTCTGATGCAAGAGAAGATGAAAATGAAATATATGTTTCTGTAATTTGGGAAGGTAAAGAATTAGATCCAGTTGCTGTAACCATATATATTTTATAAGGTCTATGCAAATATTTGTTATAATTCCATATGTTTATATCTCCTGTTGATGGGTCTTGCTGGTATCCTCTGTATAACCATAGTTCTTCTCCATTTCCAACTGGTATTTCATGGCCTTCTTCAGTAATATATACTGTATCCGGGGTTAAATCTGTAGGTGAAGAATTTAAACCAACTAATTTTACATTTCTTTTAAAATCATATTCAACAGTATTAGTTTTTGGGTTAGATTTAATATTTTGGGGATCCTGGATTAGAATTTCATTAGTATCTTCTTTATAAAAATAACTTAATGTGCCTGGGGTAGCTACACCCCCATATACGGCATTTTCATAAACAGAATTTGAGTCATACAATTCGTTTGCAGATGACCCTGAATATATTGGACCTATTTGTACTGTTCTGGATTGGCCTGTATAGTTTTTAAAATTAGAGTTTGATATTTGAACTGAGGATGATGGGGCATTTATAAAGAAAGGAAGAGTACTAGCAATATAATTATAGTCAGTATCATTATCTCTTTCTGTTGACCCTGTATGGAATTGGTTTAGGGGATCATTTTTAGTTCCTGTAAAATTTACCAAGTTATCCCCTACATAGTAGTTAGCATGAGACCATCCTCTTATTATTTGTTGAGACCCAAAATCCTGTATATTAGATGGGAAGTATCCTTGGGCTAAAGATTTACTAAATGCGGAAGAAGAGATAGGTTCGTCTAATCTACCTGATGCCGTAGCATACCAAATATAATCACCAGTTGCTGCGAAATTAAAATTTAGAAAGGTTTTATTATCTGAATCAACTGCATATGATGTAATTATATCATTCTGGTTAATAGATAATAAATTATAATTATCAGTAGAGGATATTCCTTGTTTTTGGGTACTATTTGAAATTTTATAACTCTCAACCGTAGACATTTCTGGAGGGGAATACATATGATTCCCAGCAGAATTTCTTGCTCCTGTTAAAAGAAAAGATATTACTTGAGAATTATTAATATAAGGTGCTATATTTTCGTTATTTTGACTAATATGACGAATTTTAATATGTTTAACCTTATACCCATCATTCCACAACCAAGCATACCCATCATTTTCAGGGTATACACTATCTGATAGAAATGTAGATTCGTTAGTACCTGTTGGAATATGATATGGTTCAGAATGGCTTTGAATTATAGATTCAGTAACCCCAACAAGACTTATTACTTGGGGGGTTATTTCTAATTCAGTGGACCCACTTGTATACCCAAACTGTTTAGTATCATCTGAATCATTAAATATTTTATAGTATTCTAAGCTCATATATTATAAATACTTATTATAATTATTTTTTACACCTTTATTAATCAATTTCATCCTTTTAATCTATGTAGCAGCTGAAATAACAGATGTAATGTTTGTACTACCACCACCACCACCACCACCTGTGGTACCTCCACCACCAGTACAAGAGACTGTGGCACCTAATGTTCCCACTCCGCCCAAATTTGACCAATATCTTACTATTACCCCATTAGAATAATAACCAGTTGGAGCTAAATTATCTCCTTCAGAATCAGTATATATTTCAGTGGCGAAATTAAGTTGAGAGTCATCCAAAAATAAAGTTGCTGTGTTTGAGGTACTGCAAGCAACAGTTGCTGAATAAGGGCTATATCTTAAAGATATAGATTCAAATTCTGGTGTAGGTGTACCACAAATCCCAGTTATTGTTTGACCGAGTGCTGGGGTACCGCTAAGGGGTATGTAAGCTGAAGATGAATAAACCCAACACCCTGCTTCGACTGAAAGAGTATATTCACTCCCAAATTCATTAGGAATTAAAAAACCAAGGGGGTTGGATGCTGTTGTTATTAACCCTGAACTTCCTCCACTTTCACCACAAGGACCGAATTCGTATGTAAATCCTAATGAAGATGTTATAATTTCCGAATCCGGAGCAATACAAATCTCAATAGAGCTATAAGTTTCAATTTGTTCAGTATATTCTACCCCAGAACATGATGTATAAGTAACGGTCATTATTGGGTTATTTAAATCAAAATTACCAACAGTATATTTAGTACAAATAGAAGGGGATGAAGAACCACTAGTAAAGTAAAAAATATTTGCTTTAGGAGTTTTACAAAGCAATACTTCTAACACTTCTCCATTTTGATCTATTTTAACACGTTTACTATTATAGTCAGACCCTGAAGGTTTTATTCCCCACCATAATGGTGTTTGAGTCTCTTCGTGTGAACCATCGAATGTTTGGGTAACTTCAGTTGTAGTATATGCAACACTCCCTACACCAATACTAACTATACTTGGTTCTATAAAATATATACTTTCAGTAGATACATTATTACAAGTATTTTCCGGAATACAAGTATTAGCGAATAAAGGTATAAGACCATCAATGCAAATAGGTAAAGACGTATCTATATCAGATCTTTCATATAAAATTCCGGTTGCTGGTACTGGTGGGGTATAATCTTCAATTCTATAAAATTCATCAGAACCACTCAAGAATTCTAATCTGTATAATAATTCGGGAACATTTTCCCAATTTGTATATGGATAGCAAGGATCATCATCTCCTATATTTAATCCTCTCTGCATTTTAACATGACTAGACTGACTAAATTCACCATTATAAAATTCTCTCTGATCGTCTCTTCTATATTTAGGATCTCCTAATATTGAAGGTGAATCTTCATCCCAACTTTGTGTTAAATTAAATATATTGTTAGGACCATTTCCATCACTACCACTAGGGGAAGAATTAATTCCATTATATCTTTCAAATATTCCAACTGTCCCACCTTTTACTGTATAAATAGAGGATCCACTTTCATAATTAGTTTGATTTGTATCCCCTGATCCTGTATTATAGTCTCTAGGGAATGATTTTACTGATCCTGAGAGTGTTATATCTGAAAAAGTAGGTAATACTGGTTTATATACACTTCTTTCTAAAAGGTGTTGTTTTACTACAACCCCAGAGGTTAAATTTGTCCTAGAGGGGGTAAAATCTTTTATCATTTTAAATAAAGAATTATCAAAAAACTTTATAAGTCTAATAAAATCCTTTACATTATAGCTATTTTTATATTTGTTAAAATATGAATCCCTTAACATATCTAAACTAGGATATGAACCTTGTTGAGATGATAAAACTCTAGGATCCCCAATGTATTCCCCTAAGTTAAAATTACCTAATTCTGCTACAATATCATCATTTACTTGGTTTGAAGGAGAAAATGCTACCTCTAAATAATCAGCATCAGGTGTTGTACTTTGGGTAGTATAAGAATATTGTTGGATAGATCTTTCTGAAGATAAAGTATCTCCCTCGGGGGTTATATTTTCAAAAATATTAATTCTATCGTTTATTTTATTTTTAATTCCCTGGAAAGGTTGGTTTTGGTAAGCATATTCTTTATTAACAACAAAGGTTTCATCTTTGATATAAAATGAATTACTATCCCCACTAAATGATGAAGTTGGGGCCCATGAACCTGTTACTTTAGGATGAATTGAGTTTCTATTAGAAATAAATGATAAAGTACCTAAATCCGCTCTAAATATTAATTCTTCTGAAGTTGAATTGTTATTACCTTTAATTGATAAAGGGTTTAAGGTAAAATCCTTGAAAGATGACGTGTTAATTGTTGATGAATAATATCTTATTTCTTGGATTGATCCTGATAAAGGAGTATAATTCTTACCTGAGATTGACACATTTTGGTATGATGGTATATTAACTTTTGTTGCGTTATTATATAATATATTATTTATACCTTCAATAGAATCATGTTCAATAAAACCTATTTCATTATTTATACTATTCGCTACCGTTAAACTGGCAGTTGTTGTTGTAGATGTCATTACTGACCACCACCCTCCGTTGAATATAGGTAAATAAGCACTTACATATGAAGAAGGTGTTGTAGTATCTGGGGTGTACTTTATAGTACCATATTCCTTATAAGGGTCAGATATGGAACCTGAAAAGGAACCACTTGTATAACTAGATCCAGTATACTCAATAGTTAATAGACTTGCATCCCCTACATTAAGAATTGATTGAGATAAATGTTCCGAAGGTATTCCCGGGGTTTTAAATCTTAGTTGTATTGTGTTAGGTTTTGTAGATGTAAATAGTGGGTTAGGTTCAAATGAGGATTGAAAATAATTACTACCATCTAAATCTAAAGAATAATTAAATAGATTTTCTTTATAATCCCAAACTTGGGTGGATTTCCTGTTTTTCCCCCCAAATTCATTTACTTTTAAAATAGTATCGGGGATACCATAGGAAGTAATTAATGCTCTTAAACCGGCTATTGTGCCCTTAGTTTTGAGTAAATATGGTATATTATGGTATATTCGTTTATATAATCGCTTGTTAACATCGTCCAATGGGATGATGCCATTTGAAGCAGATATTTTAGTATCAATGTACTCAGACCCCGGGGATACTGGGAAGTAATCCATTGAATTTTCATAGGGGAATGTACTACCTGATGGGGTTAGGCCTAGGAAGGCTTTATATAAATCATTAGTATTAAAATTGTTTGAATATAATTTTATACCAAAGTCCCTAATTGAATCTGCTACTAAATCTTTTGATATACCATAGTTTAAACGGTTATCAGCATTAAATTTATTTACAATATCTTTTGTATAAACCCAAATACTATCAAAATGTTGACCCACCATATCGATAAATAAATTATATTGGGAATTATTTGGGTCGTCTCTTAGATATTCTGGGATTGTATTTTGTAAATAATCCTGGTTATTTTCATCATAAATAGAAGCTGAGAGTAATATACCCCCATAATTAGGTTCAGTGACATCACTACTTCCTAACCAATTAATAACTTCATTACTTGATGTTGAATATAAATTATAAGGAGGGGATGAGTTTGATTTAGGGTAGCTATAATCCGATCCTGAGTTGTAATAAAGAAAATATTCATAGGAATCAAAATTATTAATGATACCATTTATTTGATTTTCAAAATTAGTTTTAGTAGAACTAAATTCTAAAGTTGTAATATCTAATACTCCAGTATCTAATAAAGATATTTGGTTCGTATACTTTTCAATAAGACCTACTTTATGATAAAAATTTTCAATTCTAACTTGTGCAGATGAAAAATTAATAAAATTAGAAAAGTCTTCATAGTTTAAATTTACTTTAATTCCCTTTTCATTTAGTAAACTTTGAATTTGGGAAGTTGAAGATGTAATTGATGAATTTATTAGTGTATCATATGAGTGTTCTTTAGAAGATACCCCACTTTCATCTTTAATATTTAAACTTAAATTTGGACCTGCTATAAATTCAAAATCTTGGGGTTCAAATACAGGAATTGGAAATTTTACTTGATAAGATTGAGGTTGGGAAATTGCTTCTACAACCCAACATTTACTCTTTAAATTTATATTAGAGGGTAAAGGTTCATATAATTTAATTAAAGTAGAAAATTCATTCCCCTTTATTTGATCTAATTTAACATTATTAGCTAATATTAAATTGTTCTTTCCAAAATTTAAATAAAAATCAACAAAGTAATCTTTATTGTTTCTATATGAGATAAATTCATCTGTTGATGAAGAAATTTCGGAATTTAAAATTGTTGTAGAATTTAGTCTAATCTCTTTTCGATCAGAACTTATTTCTTCTATATAGTAATTATCTTGAATATTAGAATTTAAATGATTTCTATAAAAGTTATAATTTATAAAGTAATCTCCTTCATTAAATTTTAATCTTTCTAAATCTTGTTTAGGGTCTATAAAAATATGACCATCTTTAACACTGTAGGTTAGCAGTTCTTCTGTAGTAGATGGGTAAATTAGGCTTCTATTTCCATCATATACATAATATTCTATATAATCAGAAGATTTAGTAAATTGGGTATCAACTTCAATTTGAGATATCAAAGAAGAATCCTCAATTGAATAATTTTCAACTTGAAAAGTTGATGAATTTACTGGTAGTATTAAAATATTATCTTCCATGTTTTATATTTCATCAAGTCCTATTAATTTTGATATTTCTTGGTTTACATTAGATGTATCCCCTTCTAACCCTACTTCTGGGTTAAGGTTTATTTTTTCTCCAGTTTTTAATTCAATAAGTTGTCCTTCTAATTCCAAATTAGTTTCTCTTAAAACTGTAATTTCTTGTTGTAAAGCTTGGATTAGATCATTTTGTTCATCAAAATTAATATATTCCCCACTTGTTTTTACTAAAAATTCATGTGAATCTGTTTCACCTCTTTCAGGGATTTCATAAAACAATTCATTATAATATTTAAAAAAATCATTAACAGTTACTGTAGATTGAATAGCTTCTGTCATGTTTATAACCCCCAACTCATTAAACTTAGTATCTATTGTTTTAATGTATTGTGGTTTATTAAATACTTCTTTTTTTATATCAATTTTTTTTTCCATTACCCATTAATTACTTTAAAGTAATAATCTTCATCTTTAACTATTGTATTACCATTAATAATAGTTTTAATTAATATTTTATAATACCTCTCAGGTTCTAACCCATTCATATATACTGTAAAATAATTACTTGTGTTATCACAACTAATTTTTGTAAAGTTATCATCAAAGTCTATAACAAATTCATTTGTATCTAAATCTTTTATAGCATAATATGATTCTTCTGGTAATGCAAAATTGTCAGTATAAACAGATGATGTTTGAAATGTACGGACTGGAAATTCAGGACGCACGTTTAATTTAAATTTATTTACACTTTCTTTTCTGAATTTTCCTGGGTTTGAATCTAAACCAATAAATAAGTTGGGGGTGGAAATTTCTGTTAGAGTTGTATTATATGAAGTATCATCCCATTTAAATTCTAAAGTTGGTGGGTATATAGTATTAGTATCAACGGAATAATATTTAAATACGGGTTGTATTGCTCTTGAATGGTTAAATTCTATACTACTTGTTAATTTTAATATAAACCCATTATTATCTATTTTATTAATTGGGGAATCTTTTGAACCTGTATACCAAGCATCAATAATATTAGTAACATTCATATTTAGATCTTTTTCAGATCTTAACCCAAATGATTGGGTAGCTACTACTCCATTTATAGTATAACCAGAACCTGAATACCAATTACCTCCTGTACCATTTTCTAAACCATTACTAATACTCCCTGAATAAGAACCCGTTACATATGGGGTATATCCTCCTGTTTTCCAAATATCGGATCCTGAATATTCTATATATTTCCAACTTGACCCATTTGTTGTTTGAGGTAGGTCTCCGTATTCACCTGTCCCATTCCCCCAATTATCTGAAATGGGGTATGCCTTTATTGTAGTGTCTAGAGTAATTCCTTGAGCTTCAGCTATAAATAATTTTAAACTTCCTGACCAATTTGAACCACTGATTTTATTATCAATTATATCCTCAATTTCGGTTTGGTTAAACTTAATTAAAGATCTAGCTACCCTAGGTGATGGAGATATGGAAGGTACTGTGTTAGAAATTTCTAATATAGCATCTAACCCTGTATTCATAGCAGGTTTTTCTGAATATAATGTAGTGTCTTTTTCGGGAAATAATTTATATACTGCCATCTTTATATTGTTACTATTTTTCCTTTAATATCCTGGTTAGGGTATTTTAATTCAAAAATACTAGGATCTAATGAAGGGTAAATTATTTTATTTTGAATTGCTCCTTTAATATCATAAGCATATTTAGAATATCCAGAAGTAGTCCCTGCTTTATTAATAATTTCTATACTTTTAACAGTTTGGACTCCTTCTATTTTATCTATTAATATTTCAATATCCTTTATTATAATAGGTTGATTTATTTGCCATTTATCTATAGAAAAATAATCTTGTAATTTTGAAATACATTTTAATAATATTTCATTATTGTTATAATTAGGTAAAGTTATAATTTCAAAGGTACAAGCAATATTAATGATAAAAGCATCTTTAATAGATATAGTATCCCCAATCATTCTATATTGATTTAAATAAGTTTTTAAGTTATTTTTTAATGTAGTAGAAGAATTAGTTAAGTTATTATTAATATTATAGGATAGTATATATATATCTAATGAAGATAAGTAATCATCAACTTGTGGTTTTTGAGTATATGCTTTAGATATTACACCATATTTAGGAGGCATACTTAGAGTTCTAATTAGGTAATCATCAGATGTTACATTTCTTAATTGTGTAGAATAATTAGATAAAGAATTTTGTCTAATTTCTTCAATAGTATCTCCATCTTTACCCCCAACGGCCGCACTTTCATTATTACAAGATAGTGTGCTAAATACATAATTAGCAGTTGATGTAGTTAAATTATTTTTTAAAAATCTAGCATCATTATTATTTATATTAGTTAAGGTATTAGCTACGGCATTTGATGAGATCCCCCCTCCAGATAAATATCTTACTGTTAAAGTTGTGTTTGATGGTGCAATACCATAAGTGTTTGTAAATATAAAATTAGTTGGACTATAAGCAGTTGTTAATTTATTTTTTTCAAATGGTAATCCTAAACCAACATTATTTATATTAGGTATAACCTCTTCATCATTAGTTTCTGGGTTTCCTGAACCAAATTGAAGTTGAAGTTTATTTTCTGATAGAAAACGAGTAGCAAATCTTCGTTGTACTTGTTTTGTTTTTAAAATATAAGGGGTATCAAAATTTTGGTAGTTATTAGGATCATTTATATTTGTATTTTTTATACCATCAAATATTAAATCTTGGGCTAAATGGTCTACTTCATAATATTGATTTCCATCTTCATCAAATACATCTATAATATGTGATATATCAGATGAATTTAAAATTACAGTAGGAAATTCTTCAGCTTTACCAAAGGTAAATGTAGATGTATTTATTGTTCCAGATTGGGCTTTCCTTGTTTTTTTCAATAAAAAATATACAGGTTCTCCATTGGATACCTGTGATATATTAACAATTGTGGGGTCTGCTGAACTTGATATTGTAAAATCAACTGAATCTGTAAGAGTAAAGGATCCTAAAGATAAATTAGATTGAACTATGGCACCATCATTTATGTATAAAGCATAATCATAATCGGGAACTTTTTGACCATTTACTGTTTTAGCAGGGATTTCTTGATATATACTTAGATCTGCAACTGCTAATCCTGTTACTTTAGGTTTATAACCAAACATATAAGCTAAATCATATAAATTTGAAGTTTGCCTTGAATACTGTATGAAGTTTTCTTGGATTTGGTTGTTTAAATAAAAAGTTAAAACATCACCTACATAAGCAGCCTGTTCCATAAACATCATCCCAGGTGAGTTAGGGTTGAAGTCAGTATAACTATTTGGGAAGTAAGTTTGGGAATAATTAATTAAATTATTTCTAAACCCACTAAAGTCTTGATTTAAATATTTTATTTCTCTATTAAGTACCATTATGTAAAGCTTAGTTCTAAATTATCTTGTATTCCTGTATTGTTAATTGAATATGTAATTTTAATAGTTATATCATTATTTTCTCTATTAGAGGTTAATAATATATCATTTACAGAAACATTTGGGAAATTTAATTTTAGTTTTTCTTGAATGTTTTCTTCTAAAAAGTCTAAGTTATTATTAGTTATAGACTCAAATAAAAAATTTCTTAAACCCCCACCATATAAAGGATTAGCTATCCTATCCCCAGGATTTGTTAAAAAGAAATTAATTAAATTATTTTTAATAGCATCTTTTGTTTGATAATTAGAAACAAATACACCATCACCATTAAAGGGTAAATTAACACCAATGGCAACTCGGGCCTTAGTATCATTAGGAAATATTTGTTTAACTCCAAATGCCATATATTATCTTTTTATTTGTTTACAAATCCCATTATCATATCCATAGGTACATCTCCTTCAGGTAATTTACCATTTGGGCTTGTTGTGTCTACAGGACCATTCATTTGTAAAGGCATACTATTTGTATTTGCAGAAATAGTACCATTTTTACCAGACATCATCCCTCCTAATACACTTTGTATATTTTCTCTCATGGCCATTTTATCGGTTGAAGACATAGGGGTTTGGGATACTGGGTTCATTTTTGAAGGTGCTGCTACATCTGTTGTAGGTGTACCCATTCTGTTTTCATAAACAGTTTGTTTAGGACTTCGTACTGCTTCCAAAAGAATATCTTTCATCTCTTCTTGGATGGCTTCTTTTACGGCATCTTTTACAATTGTTTTTAATTGACTTAGTTTCATACGTGTATGATTTATTATAAATATTAAATTAAAAAGGTTTTATATTATTTACCTGTATGGTGAATTTGAGTTCATTTATAAGAACTTGGTCCGAGGCACTAAATGAAGGTTCTCCTCTTACTATTATAATGCCTCTATTATTTTTACCTATTGCTTGTTTTCTTTTAACCCCATCTATTGAATTTTTATCTAGTTCTATAACTTCAATCTCAAACCCATTTATAAATTGTCTAGTGTCTTCTTCTTTAGTTTCACTTAAAAGTAAATCCTTTAGATCCTGGTTTAGTTCTACTAAGGGGATATTTTTAGGAGCACATTTAAATATCAGGGAATCAACTGTTGATAATATTTGACCTAATACTTTTAAAGCAGCAACAAGAAATATTAAAGATATTATCAAAAAAATATTATCATTTTTAACTTGTTTTCTAAAACCAGTAATTAATTTTTTAACCTCTTCAAGTGCAGAAATTAAGGAATAAGGAACTCCCATACCTGGGGGGGTAGATACAGGGAAAGATAAAGATGCTATTTGATTTTTTGCCATCTTTAATTTCATAGCAATATATGTAAATAATACAGCTAAACCAACATTAACAGCTATTAAAGTATATATTTTATTTAAAGTTCTAGCAATTTCATTTCTAGTTTTTGCAGCAGAGGCTAATTGTTCTTGTGAAGGGCATATTGATTTATTTTTATCTTTAATTGAAGAAATACCAAATATACCCATTAACCTAAAACCTAGAGGTAATAATCTTCCAAATACAAGTTTGGTTTGTTTCATAATAAGCCCAGTTCTTATATTTCTTATTTTTTCAACTGGGGTTAGTGCTACATTAACAGCATAATCAATGACATCATATATTTTTTGTTCTGCTTCATCAGCTGCTAATTTAGATGCTTTTTCTAAATTAATTAAAGGGGTTGCTTGGATATTAGTTTTTACATTTCTTTGTTGAGTGACAACTTCAGATAGGGATGGGATGTAACCATCTAATGTATATAGTAATTTGGAATTAATTAAGGATTTTTCATTATAAGGAATAATAGGAATTTCTAATTTACTAATAAATTCCCCTTTTTCATCCGTAAAGCTGCTATCTCCAATACCTAATACAGGAATTACTTCAACTCCTTCTAGAGGTTTGGAAGTTATTTTATCGTATATTCTACCTTCAATTGTAAATTCTTCAAATTTGGGTATGAATTCATTAAGTTTTTCTAATAATTTTTTCTTTTTTTCTTTATCCGTTTCTTCATTTATAGATTTTTTAATAGATTCAGCATCTATATCTATCCCTAATGATTTTTTAAATTTTTCATCAGCCAGAAATCCTAAAGCTTGATTCATTAAAGCTTCTTTTAATTCTTCTTTTTTTATTTGAGAATCGTCTAACATTATCCTATTTTAACTTTTTTAGAAGTATAATCATCATAATTTTTATTAAATTCTTCACTTTTTTGTTCTAAACGGCTAGCAAGATTTGTTGTTGTTGGTAAAACTTTAGTATCTTTAGATAATGCCTTTGCTAAACCTTGAATTGCTAATGTTAAAGATCTTAAATTAGCTAAGAATGTTTCCCCAGCTATCGCAGGTTGGGATGCATTAACCCCCCCTAAATTTATATTATCAGATTCTAAAGTAATAGATTTATTACTAGCTAATCCTATATCTTCTAAAGCTGCTAAGTTAATAATTTTTTGGGATGATAATAATATACTATCTTTTGTAGAATTTAAAATTAATCTACCAGAATTTAATATAATTTGGGATGAATCTGTATAGCTAGAGGGGTAAGTTGGGGTTTGGTTATTAGATATAGCTGTGTAATTTAAACTTGAGGCTGATATAGGAATATTTTGAGTTGATGTCATATAGATTGAAGAGGGATCATCATTAATATCTTCAGCTAAAGGTAAAAAACCTAAGTTATTATTATTTTTAGGTTGACCATTTTTTATTACTAAGATAGGGTCTCCTTCTTTACCATACTCAGACCATTTATTAGTAAAAATTGAAGGGGTTTTGATAGTACTCCCTAATCTAATTGAACTACCCCAACGGCTTTCTAATATATTATCTCCACTATAAGGTAAAATAGGTTGAATATTTGATTTCTCAACAAAAGTTCCCCCAGTATCATTTATACCATTTAAATCTAATTCCTGATATTCTTCCACATTTTCAGATGGGATACCATTTTCAATTTCTTCTTTATTTGGAGGATTATTAGATTCTGAAGAGTATCTATAAACGTTTGGATAAGCATTATGGTGTGGGTTATTCCATATAGATATGGAATTTAAATAATAATAATTTTTTGATGTATCACTATTACCCATATTTTTATCTGGGAGTTGGAATATTAATACTATTTCATTAACTAAAGGGGGGGATTTTAGTTGTGGAAAAAGTGGTTTTGCTATGGGTTGGTCAATAGGATCTGCAGTAGAATTTATTAATTCATATATTATAGTACCTATACCAGTCCATCTACCATATTCATTAAATTTTGGGTGAGATTCGTCTAATATTATATCAATAACCCTTGCCGGTAGCATTTGGGATTGAAGTTTTTCTATTGCATTTGAATTAGAAGTATCCCCAGAATTAGAAGAATATTTAGATAAAGCCGCTATACCTATCATTGAATTTTATTTTTTATTTTCAAAATTTTCATTAAGCTTATCTAATTCAGCCATTAATTCTGCTTTTTCATCTTCTGTAATACCCAATGAATCATCGCTTGAACTGTTATTAAGCGCGCGCTGTATGATAGTTGCCATTTTAATTAATTGTTCATCGTTTCTAATGCCAATTTCCATATATTCTTTGATAAGTGGAACAATTAAGGTAGCATCCCCTATATCATTTATAAGTGGCTTTAATTCAGAAATTAAACCTGTAATTTGGGTTTCTTTTTTCTTTTGATTATCGTAAATTTCACTTAGAATATCCGAGAATTTTTTTTTCTTGAATACAATATTATCTAATGATCCCATAATGTTTTGGTTATAAATATGGATATAAAAAAAGGTTAGAATCTAGCGTAACCATTTTCTAAATAAAAGATATATTGGGTTTTGAATATATCATGGAGTTTATCAGCTATTTTAGTAATTTTAGGGGTTTTTACATCTACTATTTCTCTAATATAAATATAAAGTGCTTTTTTATTAAAAACTTCTAAATCTTCTCTTTTACGGAATAACTCAAGTATTGCATCTGCTATTTGAGCATCATTTTTCTTTGGAAATAATTCAAATATATTTTCTGAAACATGATCAACAAATATATCTATGTATTTATCTAAATCACTTTTTGTTTGGCTTTCACCCATACTATAAGTATAAGTTGAGTTTTCACCAGTTAAAACATCAACATCTACCTTTTTTATTTTTTTAGTATAATTTTTAGTATTATATAAAATTAACCAACGTTTAACTATTGTCCCAAAATAGGAATATGCTTTTGCCCCTCTAGTAGGGTCAAATAGATGGATTTTAGATAATAAAAATGTAATTATCTCATGTTGGAGGTGTTCTAAATTTTCTACTTCAGTATGATAAAACTTAAATGTGTGAATTATATTCTGGGTTAGTTTAAAGAATGGGTAGTGTATATGTGTTTCATATATCTTGCTTCTTATTTCAGGGTCTGGTTGGTTATTATATTTAACAATATAGTCCTCTGTCTCTTGAGTAAAGTAATTTTTACTCTTAGGTCTTCTTTTTTTTAATGCCATGAATTATTGATCGATTTTAAATCTTGAAAGATCGTTTTGTATTATTTTTATTTCATTGAAAAACCAACCTATCTCATCATCACCTTGAAATGTTCCTTTTTCATCTATTTCATTTAAACGTTTTTTAGATGCATCTATTTGTGATGATATATTTTGAATAAAAGTATTTTGAGAAACAATAATATCCTCTGCTTTCTCATTTTTTCTTAAAAGATTAAAAGTCGTATATCCTAAGATAACGACTAATAAACCTAAAATTCCTATTATTATTTCTAATATCATAAACTATCTAACATATTCTTTAATCCTGGACTTGATAAAGTATTAAGTGCTTTTGATTTTGAATTAGTTTTCGTGTTTAATGTATAATTTTTCTTTTGGGGCTCCACGCTATTTTGAGAAAACTTTGGTAACCATTCAATCTCAAATTCAATACGCGCTGCCATCATATCAGCTTGGTGTAAAATAAATGGAAGAGATGTGCGGGGTTTTTGTTCTGGCATGAATGATTTTAAATATTTCTCATTTGCTGAATCATATAAACCATCATGTGTTTGAATGGCAACCATTTCATTAAAGGTATATTTAATATCATGTTGCTGGAGTAGAAATAAACCACGGTCAGGAACAGCTGCAAAAGGTAATGCCTTATTAAACATATAATCTTCACCTAATTTATCGCGTCTCCAATTATCTGTCTGAGGGATATATGCTTCTTCAGTATCAGAACCCATTTTACCTAAGTCATGGTTGATTGCCGAAAATACCAATTCTTCCTGGGTAAATGTCGTCATATCACAACCAAACCCTTCCCATACAGCGGACATGGCTAAAGCGGCTTTTACAACTCTATTAACGTGATCTACGTACCCACCTGGGAATGCTGAATGGTATTCTTTTTTATGTGCCGCTGGCATTAATATAATACGATCCTCATATTTTTTATAAAAATCAAGTAATTTTTCTTTTCTATCCCCAGTGATGTATTGTTCAATGTTTGATAAAAATTCTGCCCAATTTGATTGGATTTGTTCTGCTGTTAGATTCATAACCTTTATTATATTTAAATTTTATTCATTTCATCAGGAGACATTGGTTCTCTTTCAACCATATCTTTAATATCCTCAACTAAACCTTGTGCTTTTACAATATTAGTTTTGTAACTTTCAATTGGTGATTGTCTGTTAACAATTTGTTGGAGTGTAATTAGAGTAACTTCTAAGTTATCTAATTTTCGATTTAATAAATTTCTATTTTTCATAACGTATTTATATTTAAAAACAGGGTTTACCTTAAACCCCTATTATTACCTTTATTTCCAACCCTTATTATTCCCTATTTCCCAAAATCTGTAATACCAAGATACATGGGTAGTTTTGTATATCCTAATTATCTTTAAAGTCTTTTAACTATTTGTTGAATGTTCAATAAATGTGCACATCTTTCGTATTGTTCACATGCTTCAAAGTACATAATGGAACTTTGTAGTGCTTTATTAAATATTTTTGGGTCAAAATTTAATATAGCTTCAATGCAAGCAGTATCTTCAACATCTATATTTTTTATATAATGCCATGATCTATTAAATATAGCAAAATCAGCCGCTTCTCTTGTAGATTCAGAATTATATGAAGGCTCTTCTTTTTTTAAGAATTTTTCTAATTTTTGATGAAATATAAAATGATTTAAAATTAATTTAGTAAACATACCAATCTTAGCAAATGGAGATTTTATAAAATCATCTAAAGATTTTCTAGTAGTTACAACTTCTTCTTGTGGGATATTATCCTCAAATAAACTAAATATACTATCTTTATTTATACCATCTTTTTTCATCAATTATACATATGTACCTCGGGCCGGAATCGAACCGGCACGGGCATTCAGCCCACAGGATTTTAAGTCCGGCGTGTCTACCAATTCCACCACCGAGGCAATTTTAATTATTCTAAAGATTTGAGTTCATTTTCTATATCTCCCTGAATTTTTAACAGTTGATTATATTCTGCAACTACATCTTTTTTTTCTGAATTATCTGGGTGGTAATTCCACAATTCTTCTAATACTGTTGTAACAGCAATTAAATCATTTACTAAATTTGCTTTTTGTTCTTCTAACGTTTCTTTGTTTGACATAACTATTTAAATTTATTTCCTATTAAGTTAATTACTTCTTTTGCCTCTTCCAAATCAATCCAAAAGAATTCTTTACTATTATTTGCACGTTTGGATTTCAATTTGTGGTGGACTTCTCTTTCAACCGTTTCTCCATTAAAACATTTATATGCCCATTCTACTTTATACGGTAAAGCCACACCTGTGGCAGCAGATATTTGCTTTGCTCTTTCCTCAGGTAGATTTTTAGTATAACCTATCTTAAGTAAACTGGGCATTGTTGGGTTTGATAAAACATATACCCATTGGTCTCCTTCTCCTTGATCCGCATATAACCCGTATTTTTTATCGGTATAATACGTTACATTTTCCCATCCATCCCCTTTTTCGCTAGGTGATAGTGTAAAATATTTAGCGTGTTCTAAATCCGTATTTCCATAATTTTCTTTTAGCGGGATAAACTTCTTAGCTTTGCCTACTGTTAATCTAGTTAAACTCATTCGAATATTATTTTAAATTCTTTTTCAACTTCTATATCTCTAGGAAATATTGTTTTAACAAATACTGTAGTTGTGTCCCCTACCATCTGATTATCAAAAAATATCTGTTGTTGTGGGTGAGTATTATATTTACTGTAAGTACCTACTAATGTTTCTGAGTATGGGCAATCCATACATTGGTTTTTATTAATAGAATAACCTACAATGTTTAATGGTGGGAAATTCTGCGCCATATCTTCTAAAGTATACGTTAAATTACCTATTGGAATTGGGTTATTAAAACCACCATCTGTAAAATACCCTAACACACTATATAAAGGTACTGTAAAAGTAATACCATTTATCCATACCCAATAATTGGAATCAAAAATAGTTTCGATTAAAGGTACACCATTTACAATATAATCTGGGTGTAATTCACTTGTTGTACCCTTTAAAGTAAAATATTGTATACCTTGGTGTGCAACATGCCAATAACCATTAATATCTTGGTATACTCCTGGTGATACTAGCGGGTCTATTACAAATTCTATATTACAATCCCCATTTAAACAAGGATAAGGTGAAATAAGCTCCTCTGGGCTACATGCCCAGAAGAAACTTACTAAACTAAATATAATTAACTTTTTCATTATGCTACGTATTCTAAAGCTTTTGAAAACATTTTCTTATTTAAATCCTGATCTTGCTTGAAATTTTTAATAATTCGAGCTTGACGAGATTTTCCTTTAACTGTAAGGTATTCAAAATTACCTTCCATAATGTTCTCTTGAACACGATTAAATACTTCCCACAATCCATTCCCCATATCTTCTGAACGTTGAGGATCTAAAACTTCCTGAATTGCATCTTTATTATAGGTATTATTTGTACCTTCAACTCTCATATCAAGGAATGATTTTGCTAAATTAAACATTTGCTCTTCATTAAGCTCTGTTTCTTTCATTTTATTCATAGATTCAACAGTTAAATCAAGATTACTAATAATCTCTTTAATTGTATCTTGAAGTGTTTCAAAATCATAACCCATATGTTTAACTTTAAAATCTTCAAACTTAGTATCGGCAACAACCAAACCATTTTCACAGATCATTCTAAATAAACCTGCAGTAAAGGTAAATGAATTTTTACCATCATGAGAATTGGTAAGTAATACTTGTGGGTAAACTGTATCACCATCTTCACCATTAATAACAACATCAGGATTTCTAAACACAACTAAATGTTTTTGAAAACCAACATTTTCACGGGCTTTAACCTCTTTAGCATCCACAACTTTCCAACCAAGTAATTCCATATCTTGAATAACTCGATCAGTAGGAATGTGTGTGTACTTATCTGAAGTACTTTCTGCACCTTTTGTAGTAAAAATACTAGGAGCAATTTCTCTTAATTCTTCTAAACTTTTGAAATTTGAACTTGTGTAATCTAACATAACTTTTATTTTTAAAATTAAAACGCTCGAACCATTCGAACACGTAAATATACGACAGATAGCCTGGGGAGCCAAGCTACCTGTGCATTACTTTAAAGCTTTTCTAATAAACTTGGTGAAACTCTAACCATACCAATACCACCAATTTCTGAAACTCTGATGTTTTTAGACATGATTTTTTCTACTAACCATTCTTTACCATTAGCACTTTTATGGTTAATTTTAACTTTATCACCTACTTGGAAAGCTTCTTTTGTTAATTTAGGGGCAACTTTACCTTTACGAGCAGTAACTTTAAATCTTAATTCACTATCTGAATAACGGATAGTACCTGTGCTAATATTAACACCATACTTTTTTTGCAATTCTGTAACTGCATTTTGAAAATCACTTCTGAAATTTTTAACTTCTGTACTTGTCATAACCTTTATTATTAAATTTTAATAGCTCGAAACATTCGAACACGTAAATATACGAAGGATATCCCGTGTAGCCAAATTTCCTGTGTGTTACTTTTAGGAAATAGTTAAGGCAGTATTACCTGTTGTTCTTAAAAAGGACCCACTAACTAAAACATTATTAGAAGGGGTAAAAACTAAGGACCCACCATCTTGTTCAACTACTACCGAAAATATGTAGGAAGATGAAACTAAGGTTTGTACATTGGTTAATGAAGTAAAGGTTCCAACAGCATTTAAAGCAGATGTAGAATCATAAAACCCATCATTGTTTCTAACAGTTTCAAATGTAAAATAAGATGAACCCGAAAGAGTAGAAGGGGTTGTAAAAGAAAAAGTATAAGGAGTAGTAGCATTTAATGCTTCATTTGGTGTCCCTGCCCCCGAAAGTTGTATTCCAGTATATGATGCCATTTTTTATTTTATTATAAATATATAAGGAAAAACGACTCTTTCTCTCCTACATACTCACATATATCTATACGTATATACAATACAATACAATACAATACAATAAGAAAATAATTAGAATAGTTTGGTTATTTAATACCAAGTTCGTATATTACACCAAACAGGAGAAATGGCAGAGTGGTCGAATGCGGCAGTCTTGAAAACTGTTGATGTGAAAGCATCCGGGGGTTCGAATCCCTCTTTCTCCGCAAAATAGGTAGGATACCTAAATTTAAATTATTATATTAATACAAAATATAAAAAAATGGAATTATTATACTTTATTAGTGGAGTATTATCGGTAGGAGTAGTATATGGGGTTAAGTTATTGCGTTCGATAAAATCTTCACATACGGAATTACTGGCTCGACATCAATCACAATCAAATATCTCCTCTATCCGGAATATAGAGTCAAAGGAGGAATTAGAGGCTCTGAGAATATTGATTGGAGACATTCAGGCGAATATGGAGAAGGATCAGTATGAGAGTTTATCTGGAATAAGTAAGCGGATAAAAGAATTGGATACTGTTACTTATAGTACATTGGATAAGGTTCAATTTGCGAGTAAATCGAATGATAAAAACTTTGGAACAGTATTTAGTGAAATACAACAATTGAAAAACAATTTAAAAGCATTGGGTCAAGATCCAAATATGTTAAGTAGATATTAATTTTAAATTTTAGTTATGAAAAAGTGGTTATTTTTAAGTGTTTTAATTATTTGGGGATGTGAAGATCACCTTGAATATGTAGAGGTAATTAAACAAGTTGAAGTTGAAGTTGGATGTGAATGTGTTTGTGATTCATTCCCTATAGAGGGTTTAATTGCCTGGTATCCTTTTAATGGGAATAGTTTAGATGAGAGTGGGAATGAGAACCATCCTATTGAAGATACCTCTATTTTATCCCAAGATAGACATGGGGTTGAGAATAAAAGTGTATATTTTAGTGGTATAAAAAATACCAATTTTATAAAAGTAGACATAAATACCGAATCTATATCAATATACACAATATCTTTATGGGTATATAGAGAAGGTAGGGGTTCTGATGAACCTAGAGTTCTTGAGTTTTGGGGAGATAATGGTCCTGGACAGTTAGGATTTACATGGCCGAATGGAGGTAGACCAAGTATAGGTAACATATATGATAATAGAACTGTGGGTGTAGTAGAATTCGATATCCAATCCAATAATTGGCACCATGTGGTATATTCGGTTGGGGATGAAATAACTAAGTTATATCTTGATGGAATATTAATAGAAGAACAAGAAACCCTAGGTATTCCTTCTTTATCTGGAAAGGTAGCTTTTGGGATGATGAATCACCCTTTATGGGATGCATTTAATGGTAAATTAGATGATATTGGAATATGGGGTAGAGCAATAACCCAAGATGAAGTAACATATCTATTTGAAAACTAATATATTTTCCTCGACGCCAAAAAGGTTTTGAAAAAAGAAGATTGCCATTTTTGTGTTTTTTAAAATTTGGCGTTAAATGGAAAAAAGGGGTCCCAATGGGGCCCCTTATATATTTTGATATATATTTGTATATACAACCCGATGGTAGAAGATCGTTAGAGAGATATGTGTTACCCTACACCCTTTCCTTCACGTATACACGCCATATGGACACCAACGCGCGTGGTATTATATATAGTGTACGGCGCCGGTATGGCGGTACCCCCAACGCGGTACATAAGTACGGGGCACCCCATAACGGGATACCCACATACTATAACTAAATTAAAACAAAAACAATATACTACATGGAAGTTAATCGCAAACGTGTATGCATGGAATTGTTTTTTAATCCCATATAAAAACGTTTACCATCAATAACAACATCTTGATCACGTGTTGCTAATTCACTATCAAATTCTTTATTAACAAAGTGATAGAATGGTACTTTATTCAACATTATCTTCAACACACTAGTTTTACCAGTAATGGTTTTAGGTGTTGATTTAATTTTCATACCATCTTTAATGATTGATGATGCATTCTCTAATGTTGGTGATTCAGATAATTCAAATTTTGACATATAACCTTTATTTAATTATTAATATTATTTATTTTCAACGTGGTAAATATACGAACCCTTATTCGGGTAACCAAATTAACCACACATTACTTCCTGGAGATTATCACATACCCAGACATTCTCCTTGCCCCAATGTTTAATGGCAAGTTTCTCATAGTGGTGAGCTTCATCTATGTCATTACCCGACCATATGTTTTCAACCCAACCGTCATTGTCATTACTTACTTTTAATGTGTATCGTTTCATAACCTTTATTTTACGCTGGTGCTTAACTGCATCAACATGGTAAATATACGAACCCTATCCCGTGTATCCAAATTTAATCGCATATATTTTTTAAATAATATTTAACTTAGCTCTATATAAAATATCTTGCGATGGTGCTCCTTCCATGTAGTGTATAAACCTATTACACTGAGGCTCACTACCTGTGTACACGATTGTATCTTGAAATACTACTGCGTGTTTGTCAACTGTTCCATATTTGAATGTAATCGTTTCATTGGGGATCTTAACTATCTCCATAACCTTTATTTTATTTATAAGACCAATGACTTTCATTTTTAAATTGTAATTTAACTTTATTGTATTCAACTTTTTTAGTAGTGTTTATACAAGTGATTAAATCATCTACAACACAAGGATCGACTATAGCGCCTTTTGATTGTAATTCATAAACGATTGATTCTAATAGTGTGTACGAGTGCATTGTTTTTGACATATAACCTTTATTTAATGTTGATGCTTAATTGCTCAACATGGTAAATATACGAACCCTATCCCGGGTAGCCAAATGTTTCAGCATAAGCCGTTATGAACAGTCGTGAACACCGCTTGGAATTGTCATATCCTCATTTATACAGCCGTTTCATTGTGAATAAGAAAGATCTACACGTGTGCCAATTGTGAATAATGCAATTCG
>JACKZZ010010098.1_pt1 | contig 31214 bp, 15 predicted proteins | sample 8027871 | NCBI WGS metagenome assembly JACKZZ01 (sample SAMN15724774, study PRJNA655200) | protist metagenome | isolation source: fluorescence activated cell sorting (FACS) single amplified genomes of... | place: USA: West Boothbay Harbor, Gulf of Maine | collected 2000-07-19
AAAAAATATAGTTACTGATAAGTCATATGATATTGATAGCTGTACACTGCGTTTAAGAAATGTACCATTTGTTATAGGTACAGAAGAATTAAAATTCTTATTTAGAAATTTTGATATGGCTCGTGACCGACCATGGGAACGTCTCTCATTGAAGGGCAACCATCATGCTAGTAAGCATCATGGTGGAACTTCGTATAATTGGTTTGTGAGATTTGCAACACCAGCAGAAGCAGAAAGAGCATTTACAACTTTAGAAGGAAAGAATTTATCTGGTAGACCTGTGCAAATGTTTCTATATGCGTGAAAGCAGTAGGAAGGAGAAAATGATCCACCCACCAATAATGCGTCTGGGTGGGTGCGCTTTGATCTCTTGTTCAATTGTAAAAGTATATTTACATAATTACAACATATGTGCAATGCAACTGGCACTCATTTCTCATCTTCTTTTCACGAATTCCTTTCGACTATCAACTGATCTAGCTCATGCCCATGGCAGCAAAGCTGATCTAGCTCATGCCCATGGCAGCAAAGAGTCGTCTCTTATCTAGCTCATGCCCATGGCAGCAAAGAGTCGTCTCTTATGTTCAATTTCTTTTTTCACTTCTTCCGCATTCATGATTTTTGGTTCTGGTAATATACTTTCATCAACTTCAGTAGGATGTTGGAATATACGCCAACGACTTAAATCTGATGCAGGTGTGTCTGGTGTGTTGCCTTTTACAGCAATACAAAATTGATATGGATCAGAAATACCGTACAATTTTACGAGTACCTCCCAGACGTCTCTAGGTATTCTACGATATTGGCCAGGTTTAATATCAAATTCAGGTTTACTATAATCACCTGTATCAATTTTAGTTTTTGTTGGTGGTGATAATGTGGATATTGGACGAAAACCACCTTCAACTGTATCATCACTCTTAATTAGGGAGCCGATATCAATAGGACCAGGAGCTTCATCACGTAATTTTAAATGAGAAAATAATAACCAATTACGTATCCAACGACTTGGAATAATCATCCATACTTGGTTAGGATCACTATCATCACCACAGTCACGTTCAAGTACGTGTAATAACTCTTCTTCACGTTTTCTGTCAGATGTACCTTGTCTTAAATTTCCATCAACATCCCAATATACCTTTTTAACATCAAATGAATGAACATTACGCGCTGGTCTACCAGTTTCACAAAGTATAGCACCTAAAAGGGTACATGACTTTGCAAATGATTTATACCATGTTTGATACCAAGTATTTTGCTTCTTCTTCTTCTTGTTGATGTCTTGTAAGGCATCACTCTCCTTTGATTCATCAGCACCAGCTGCTGCGCGATTCTCATCCTTCTTTTTACCCATGGTGGAAACACCTCGGAGATGCACGTTATATCACTCACGTGAACGTCCAATGAAAAAAAAGGTTGTCGACGTGGTTTGATTGATTGATTCTTGGAGTGTGTGTAAGATTTGGACAAGCAAAACCTTTAATTATTACATATATCACAACACAAATAGAATTAATTTGTTGTTTTTTAAACTTTTTTTTGACGCTTCAATGCTCTCATTTTTTTCCGCCCGCGACCAGTAGTTGTGGTTCCAGCAGAAACTATTGAAGGTGATTGTCTTTCCAAGGACGTGTTACCACCACTTCCAATATAAAACGTATCACCACCTCCATTGGTATACGCAGTTGATGAAGAGCTATCATAGCTAGTAACACTGCGAGGGGACGTCCAATAAGGATTATTCAATTCACTATCATCACACTCTGACACTGATTGTTTCTGATGACTATGCCCACTAGTGTCACCACCATCCGCGTTTGTCGTTGATGCGTTGTAACTGGAAACGGAAACATTACCAGCAAGTGACAATTCTTCACACAAATCATCATTACCGTATTCACTATTATTAGGCTTATATCTCATATTCGCACTAGCACCACAGAGCACTTCGATTGGATTTGCAGCATCACATACAACAATGCTATCGAGACCACTATCGGGTCGTTGGTGATCCCTATCAGATCCATGCACCGACCAGCAATCACCTTCTTGACTGCTGTATGATGTATACGAACTGGATCGTCGTTTCCTACCTAATCTAGGTACTCCACCACCTGATAAAAGGGAGCTAGCGCTCACACTGCATGATGTGTCTTCATCAGATTCAACTTCACTTCCTTCACTTGGTGTACCACCTCCATAACCAACATAAGAACCAGTAACTCCATCTAAAGAACAAATTTCAACAAACATACTTGTTGCAACACTTACGTCGTCATTGTTTTGATCTGATGCCCAATCAGAATCCGATTGCGCGCCATCCATCACGACATCATCATCATTATTTGCAATTTTATACGCATGCTGTTGATGATACATTCGATTTCTATGTTCTTGTTCCTCACGATCATATTGCTCGTTCAGCTCTTGAACACGTGCACTTCCTGCAAATTTGAGATCTACAATTTTTGGTGAAAATGCGCCCAGTATGGATTCGTGTGTTATATTAGACGAATACGGGGTAAGGATATTAACATTGATATTACTTTCCCGTGCCCTTATACAATAAGCACTGCCAGTAATATCACTTGTAACATTTTGCTGCCACCTTGAAGAACATTGCAATGATATCACGTCAGCTCTCACCAAAAAATCTGTCACTGCTGGTGTTGATGCCAACTCCAAAAGTGAGTTCGACTTTGTTGATGATATCTGCATTGATCTTGGCTATCTTCTTGCACACTCTACCAATAAACCCTACTACAAAGATTCCCCTTACCTTATGAAATTCAACAATCAAATATTAATCACTTAGAGTGATTAAAAATTTTAAATGTTTTATAGCTTATTCTTCTACTATTATTATCTAAGTTTGTTATAACTAGTGAGTATTCATTGATTTACGAAAGGAAATCGGTCGATCGAACGAGATTGGATGATGGCTGAAGAATGTGCAGTGCACTCGGTTGTGTACTTCACCAACTCGAAAGATATAACGAATCATTGCTTTTATTGAAAACTATATATTTATATCATGCATAACGTGTGGGTTAGGCTGAACGCTGTGGTCTTTTTCGCCTTGACAGTGCTGATGTGCATGGCAGTACTTGCTGCTTTCAGTTCTTATCTTCACACTGGGGAGCCAGTAATAGAATCACTTAGAGTGAATGAGTTGAAATTATTACGAAATTTTCGTGGGAGAGATAATGCCGAAGTATATTTAGATATTCACGCTGATTTGAGACCAGCATGGCATTGGAACCTCAAACAATTATTTGTATATGTTGTTGCAGAATATGAAAGTGACATAAATCCATTGAATCAAATTGTAATCTGGGATACAATAATAGAAGATCGCGAATTAGCTGTATTAAATTTAGAAAGACTAGAAGGTAAATATAGCCTCATTGGTCAAGGATTAGAACTACGCAACAAAACAGTACAACTCAAGTTACATTGGGATCACATGCCTTATACAGGGCGTATATATCCTGGTATGGGTCTTGGTAGTACTTATACATTTCCTGGATCATATCAGACGACAGTAGATAGGTCGAAAGATAAAAAATCTTCGAAAACTGCGAAGCCCAAGACCAGCTCTAAGTCTAAGTCTAAGAGTAAAAGAAGCACACGCGCTGAGCTATAGTTACACAGCACGATGTTGTGACAAGGCAATGCATAGATGAAATAGATAATAGCAGGACATCTGGAACAGAGACAGGCAGGAGTAGAGTTATGCATATTTGGACAAGTATTGTAAGTTTAAGAATTCTCTATTTTTACAAGTATCTATCAAAATTGTACATTATATTAGCCATTATTTGCTTATAAAAAAGTAATCGTATTGCCTATCTATGAAAGGTATAGATATGGAGCGGATCTGATCCAAATGCCTCGTGAAGTGCTACTCGATTTTCAGTGTTATCATTCTCGTAACGAATTTCCCGTACAAGAGCCTCTGCTGCTTGAACTCGAGCTACATTCCCTTTATATACATCGCTTTTATTATTACAATGTTCTTTCGTTTCTAATAAAGAGCATAGTCCGAGAGCGCTTCTACTATGTAACCGGATGCTTAGTGCTAAAGCCATAACTTCAGAATTATCACGCAAAGGTACAGGTTGTGCCGACCGTGGCGCGTTGAGAATACGGTGTAATTTTTCTAATTTTTGTGTGAATGGATTTAATAACATCCATAATAATGGATGAGAACCATGTGCATTTTGAGTTCCTAAACTCTGAGCAGATAAACTGCTGGGTGTTGCAGATCCATTTTGTTGTAAGGAAGCTGAAGGTCTACTCCGTTGGCATATTTCAAATATTATCATACCCCTACGCACTATACTAGTCAAATCCGCATGTAGTCGCATGTCATCAAAGAGTTCATCTTCGACTGCTACACATGGTAGTCGGGGCACTGTAGTCATATGCAATGATTTCTCTTTCTCCGAAGTATGAGTATTGATCACATTGGCAAATCTAGTTACAAGACTTCGGAAGTTCCCTTGAAGTCGCACTTTGCATTCTTCCGCAATATTTTCATCCTTGTTATTATCTCTGCTTATCCAATATATGAAGTGGGCGCTAGCTGACATGGAACAAGTGGGGCATACCAACGGTTTCAATTCTTGTGCATTTAAGCAATGTTTCCAACAAGATATGCAGTGTGAATGACCGCAAGAAAGAGATAGCACTGCATCTGCGCTATTTTCTGTAGTCTTGCTGGAATTACCTGTTGCAGCACATGAAATGCATGCATGTCTTGAATTCAGATCTTCGTTTTCTAGAAAATTTGCAGATTTGGTTGTCGCCGTTGCATTTAGTGGAGAAAACAATAGAGATCTAGATGCATCACTACTTTCTTGTTTGCGTCTTCTATAGCGGTCTAAACCAATACGAACAAAGATATCAGGACAAGCCCAATACATATCAACAGAAGCTGTAGCATCCCATTGGCATTGACTCAGTAGTTGTAACAATTCATGCGTTGCTAAAGAGCTCGGAACTGCTTGTCTTACAGTATGCAGTACTTCTTGTACAGAATGACTCGTTGCAGGTGAATCACTATCACCAAGAGTCTCAGCAAGTATATCATCTAGCACAGTAGCATCTAACCCTACTTCTTTTTGTACAGGTACAGCTTGGTCCATATCTGCAGCTCCAAATGTACCACAGCGGTCTTTATCGAGATAAGTGAACATTGCTTCAGTCATACCAGTGATAGAAGGAAGTAGGGCACTATCCATTGACTTGTTGTCAATGTGTGCGCGTTTTTCTTCTTCTTGGATATGATTTTCAATATTTTTTTCATTACACTCAACATCACTAACATACGTTGCTATCAATGATGCAGTGTTATCAATAAGCAATTGACTCAATACAGGTACTGCGGCAGCTGCATGTGCCAATCCTGAAAATCCCATTGAACTAGATAATGAATGTTCACCTCCAGTTTGTTTGCTTTCTTGCTCATCTTCCTTTACAGTGACCAATGGAAAAGCTTTAGACATACTTTGTTCACAACTACTAAGGTACACAAGCAGGCGATCATTAAGACTTAATGCAGGCTCTGGTGTTTGAGAAACATCCCTTGTCATGAGAGGGGAATTACTTCCAATTGAACTAGTATCTACAATTGGCGAAAATGACATACTTGGAAGATCTCTCGGGGGAAGAAATAATGATAAGGAAGATGTACTTGACATGGCTGATGATGGTGGTAATGGTGGTTGTGGTTGTAAGCCAGCAACATTATGTAATGCACCGTTTGCGAGAATAGAAGGAGGAACAGGTGGGAACACGCTTCTGTTGAAAAACTGTGATGCACCAATATTACTAATACCTGAGCTGTACTGTGGTTGTGTTCGAGAACTTGTGACAGTACTATTACTAGGTCCGGTATTTGTTGAAACACTACTCGAAACACTACTTGAGGCTGAGATAATATCTTTGGCAGCTGAACTTGCCTGTGATACCTTTTCTATGGCCATTGCTGCACGACTTGCTGGTTCATCGTACTGCATTGCAGCAAAGAAAATATCCTTTAGACTGATTCGAAGGGAAGGCATTGCTGCCATAGCTTCTTCATGTAATCTGCGTGATTCACTTGATGTCATGTAAGATGCGTTTCCACTTGGTGACACGCCTTTCTCCTCTTCTCTATCTCTATCGCTATTACCTTTGTTTGCGGTATCTATGGCTCCAGCACTCACGTGTATGGAGGGAGATTCTATATTACCTTTATCTATAGACACATCTACCGTACCAACGTATAACAAAGCATCTACGAGTGTAGCACAACCATAGTTGTTACCAGCATTCTCAAGAGCTGCAGGTGAGACCGCATGTTTGCGGTTCCATTGAGCTGATACACGCTCTAGTAATGCAGGTGAATCTAAATTATTTAGCGCTTCTGGTGATGGACATGGTTCACTGCTACATGCGAATAGGAGTTGAAGAGCCGATTTTACGTATATAGGCCTTACGGTCTCAAAGCATAATCTGAACATATCCATTTGATCCACTATTTGATTAAGTGCAGATCCTGTGACTCGAGTCAAGCGCTCTGCTGTACTAGTAAAAGACGCAAGACTCTGCTCGAGTGCTGAGCGTGCCTTCGCTGTTTGCGCTCTCGACTGTGTTTCGAGGCGTGCAAGCTGTGTAACTGCAATACCTGTGCTTAATAAAAGAGTACTTGCGATGCTTTTCACCTCCATAGTACGCAATGGATCAGACCAGCGGCGATCCTTGTCATCTGAATCACTATCCCCTAGTTCAGAACAATATGAATAATTGAAGCCTTCGTTTCGATCAAATGTATTCAAAGTAGGAATTGCTATTTTTCCAACCCAGTCCATATAAGAAAACGTGAATTGTTTCATAGATACTCTAGCCTGAGAAGGATTTGCATGCACAATACTTAATGTACTGACAAGTTGGGTGAATAAAGAGCTTCTGGGAGTAGTTGTCGAGTTTTGTCTGTCAGCATAAACAAAGCCCATACCTGACAATGCACCAGTACTCGCGGTATTGACCTTCCGAATCAAATCAAAATCAATTAAGGATTCACATCGAATCAGAATGTCGGCCGACTGCACGGGTACTGAAATGCATTGTCCCGCACTTCCACCACACAAGTTATCACGTACTGCAGCACATAGATCTTCTGCAGACATGGGTGTTCCAGTAGCACGTAATTTTAGACATCTTATGATGGCTGCATCAACGCAACTATCCAACCATTTCCGCTCTTGTCTTGCAAAAACATCTATTGTACTGCTTGAACTAGAAATGCAAGTGCGAAGTACCCGAGACTTATTACTATATTTGTCTTCTTTTAATATTTGTGAACATACTTTGAAATGTTGTCCCTTTGTGCCAGATAATTGTTCCAGTACAGGCACTTTTCCTTTGCATAAAGATTGCAACAACTCCAGTGTGACTTCAGGTGAGAGGTTAATCGACGTGGCTACTTCATGAACACTAAGAGAAGTCTCACTTTTATCCAAAGTATTGTTAAATACCATCAAAATTGCTGCATGTGGTTCTGAAACATCAATAGAAACCCTTGTTTTACCACCAACAATTAAACTCAAATTTACGGTACCGCTACCATGACACCAATATAGTTTCTTTTTACGAGGGCTTAGCTCACAACCTCCAGCAAGAAAGGACCTATAATCTAAACGATACTTGCATAAACCAGAATTTGCATCACTATGAGCATCTGAAAACGCCTGTACTTCACTCAGAGGCCATGATGTTGGTAAAGTAGAACAAAACTTCTCAAATTCACAAGCCAACTTTTGTAAATGAGCAGGGAGCTTTAATGCGTGGTAAACACTAATTTTTGTACAATGTGCTGGCCATACTGATGAAGATATGGCACGTATTTTAACAGAATTGGGCTTTCTAAACAATATATCCATCTCTGGACCATACAATAATTCGCCTCTGTCAAGACGGCCTAGTATAGCTTTCTTAAAATCAACCATATACGAACCAAAGGTATCTACATCATCAAGCATAAGTTTCACCTGTGGCATGCACGGCAACCTCTTCAACACGCGAAGTTCTTCATGCATATTGAAGCTATTTTTTAACAAGCGCGCTGCAAGCAAATCTTCGTAGCAACGCTGAAATGGTCCCGCTACAGTTTCTGCCAGGCCTACATACACTAAGTCTATTGTTTGATCAAGTAGTTCTGCGTGTGTGGAGCGACCATTTGGAACATTACTGCTACTTGTATCAAGTAATTGTGCAAGACGGTGTGCAAGTGCTTTACATAATTCACTTAAATGATGAGGTGGTAATTGAGAAAACGCCCGATAAAATGCAACGTCTGCACATACTCTAAATGTACCAGCAGCATCACCAAACTCATGTTCGCACGCTTGACGTGCACTTGCAAGCATTGTTAATAGATCATCAAGTAAAGAATATGATATATCTTCTGTTTGAGAAGCAGTAGCACTATTTTCACTTCGCTTATTACAGCATCGAATAGTTATCCAGTCTTTCATCACTTCTGTCCACACTTCAGCAATACTGCAAAGGTCTTCATGATCACATGCATCCAAAAGACGACTTAATAAACCGCGCAGTGCACATGGTTTACCACTGTATCTTGCTTTATCCTGTAAAAGTTCTTGTAATAGAACACGCTGTAAATCACTTTTTTGCGAATTACGAAGTTGCATGGTAAATTTGGAAGCTATTGTTGTAAGTGCACAGCGCTTAACTGTCGCTGTGAGACGCTGTAAAACACGACGCATTAGACCTACGGACAAGTAATCTCCAAGGCACTGTACAGCTAATTGAGCATATAGACCTTCTGATTCTTGAATTTGATGCAAAGTTGCAGCAGATCCTAAGAGTTCTTCGGCTGTGCGAATTTGATTAGGAGCAATAGCTAAAAATGCATGTGCTTGCAAACGGGCCTGTATGCCACATTGGAACGTGAGTAATCTACAGAAATATGGCGCCAGTAAGCGCTTGAACGGTCCCGTAGCTAGAGCGAGCAATACTTGTTCAGCAGCCTTGAAGCATGGCTCTGCAGCTAATTCCTTGATTCTCTTCTGAGCTCCAGCTGAAGAGACATAATCTTCATCATTTTCGGTTTGACTTGATGGAGACAATCCTTCCGTGATAGCAGACAAAACTTCTGCCATAAGTGCTTGAAATACTTGGGAAGAAATATGATCAATTGGAGAAGAATCATCAGTCAATAACGTCGAATATAATATTTCAGTGTCTACTTCTTTCCCTTTTTTCACACTGGAACGACGTTGAGGTGATAAAAATTCTCCTCCTGGAGTACTTCTTTGTGCTGATGTAGTGGCTGTATTTGCAGTATCTACACTGCTATGGTTTCTGTCACGTAGCATACCTAGAGCACCATCAATATCCCATAGAAGCTCATCCTCTCTGTCGTAAAAAGCTGCATCATCAACACTCTCCTTCTTTTGGGAGACAAGTTCTTCAGCTTTTTGAGGTGGCCTTACAATGGTAGCTAGCACTGCTTTAGACCGATCTTTTGTGTGCATACCAACTGGACATATAGTTTCTCCATATAGCATTGCTCTCTTTATAATAACAGGCTCATTAGAAAAGTTATAGGATACATCGACCCATTCTTCTTCGACACTCATGGCAATAATTTTTCCCCACATCCATTTTTGATGCACTGTATCATCATTACATTTGATTTCAATAAGACCACCTTCAAATAGATCACCACGCCAATCTCGTGTCATGGAGTTAAGTGGTGCAATTCTTGTTTCTAGCTCTTCCATAGAAATAATATCATCCCACTTGCTACCCCAACCCATAAAATGCACTTTGACATTCATTCCAGGGCGAACTTCAGTAATAATACTTTCAAACCAGCATTTCTCTTTATCCATAGCATCAACTAAATCGCCTACACACATTTCTTCACCTTTACGCCAAATATTACTTCCGCCACGTGTATTAGGTGTCTTTGAGACTTGATCCTCACTTCCTTCGATTTGTGATTGCATTTGCCCAAAATGTCTTGCAGCTAATTGAAGGGTATCAATGCGAAGCTTTTGAAATTCCTCATTACTATCGTCACCATTATTCCTTGCACATTGCACTCTAAAAACTGCTTCTAATAGAGGTTGTAAACCCGCTGGAATAGGTGCTTTTGGTACAAGAACTTGGCGTGTTGGCTTTTGCAAAGGTGTGGTTGTATTACTACTTGGACTGCGCCATAGATCTCTAGGAATCCCAGACAACGAAGGCCGTGCTGGTGAGCTTCGTTGCAATTGCCGAGCAGGTGACTGTCCTGGGGTAGATCGATTTGCTGATCCAGGTGTGCCAGGTGTTAGCTGATTAGGTGTAGGTATAGAGGGACCAATACTTAAAGAAGGCTGTGGATCACTACATCGAGCAAGTGTAGACCCAAACACAAGTTTAACAACATCCTTATGATATGCGCTTGCAAAAGATATCGAACTATGTTCTTTTTCATTCGTGTCCTGTGGCAGTTCCTCGCGTGTGCTGCCGTGCCGTTCACGTCCTTGGTCCAAAATATCACATATCAGCTGTAAATGTGCAGCAGTTGCTCTACCTAATCGCAATGTTCCTTGGTCTGCATTTGATACTATGCTTTTTGTACCAATCCCACTATTTTGAGCATTAATAATAGTAGGACTTCCATTATTTAGATCTTGTGATGAATTTACGGGACTCAGCTGCATTTGCGGGGTGTCTTCTTCCACTATGAATTCTTCGTAACAAGGTTCGTCAAGACATTGCAAACTATCAAGTATACTCTTATATACAAACTCTTCGTCGCCTGCTTGTGCCGCACCACGAAAAATGGCACCAATTGCAGCAATAACACGCTCCTGTTCTTCATGACTTACTGATGCACCATCTAGATCCGCTAATACTGATGCAAGTGATGAAATTACACCACGAGGAATAACATTAGGTTCTGGTTTCCACGATCGTTCTAATAAGCTATGCAGTGCTAATGCACTTGGTACCAAAAGTTTTTTTACTCGTAAATTACTATCATCACTATTGTCACTTTTTTTAACAAGAGATGGACTACGGGCATGAACGGCTGACATTGCTCCCATAAATGCTTCCGCTTGTGACAACATAATGTCCTTCATAACATCATCATCTGTCTTCAACTTTGATAATGTATTATTGTCCTTATTATTATTATCATCATCTAATTTTGATAATTGTTCTAAAAGTTGAGGAAATATAGCTTTTTCTATAATGGGGTCATTTTGACACAATTTTCCCAAGTCAACAACAACAGTATACAGTGGCCCCAAATGTGGAAAACGTAGTGTTAATATGTTCTTATTATCATGATTCATATGAACTATACTATGTCTTAGATCAGTTTCTACAGTAGTACGGCTAGCTTTAGGTTTATTACGCTGACGCTCCTCTGCTACTTGTAATGCTTTCAATCTTTCTTGCAGTCTATATTTTTCATCTTGCAACTCTTCCACTGGAACTACTTGTACACGATGATTATATGCATCAACAACAAGTAATGTACCTTCTTCGACATTCACGCACAATTCCATAGGTCTATTGAATATGACACTAGCACTACCAGAGCTAAAAGCACGTAAAAATGTAAAACTATTTTTATCATAAATTTTTACTTGATTGTTTTCTTTATCGGCAACAAATAATAATTTTGAACCTGAATCGATATACAAGCCACGTGGACCACGAAATTCACCACTTAAACCACCACCTATTGATTTTATATAATGACCGTTTGACTTGTTAAATACTTGAATACGATCGTTCAAAAAGTCACATACTAGTACTGTGTCATTTTCAGTGTCTAAGGCTACTGAAATTGGTTCATGAAATTGTCCTGGTGCACTACCTGGTACTGTACCATATTGACCAATACTACGAATAAAAGTACCAGTATCTTTATCAAATACTTGAACACGATGATTATGATAATCGCATACGTATAAATGACGCTCAGGAATGTCTATAGCTATCCCATGTGGTTTATTTACAAAACCAGCAAGACTACCCTGTCTCGATATGATACGCATCAGATCACCTGAATTATGATCATACACCATAATTCTATGATTTGATGTGTCTGAAACATATAGACAACCATCATCATCTAAGGCGCATGACATAGGATTGCCTAAGGCACGCTCATTCAACGTATGTTGTAGTGTTGTACTTCCTGGTCGTGCCAAAACTTGGATGTGCTTCTCACCTATTGAGCGAATAAAGGCAAGACTACGTAGATCAAATACCTGCACACGGTGATTGTTGCTATCAACTACAAAGACCTCTTGACTTTCATGGCTAATGGTAATCCCCCGTGGCTGACTGAACTGGTTATCAGCAGCTCCTTCAACGGAGCCTAATGTTCGCAAAGGCACCATACCGTGGACCGGTTTTTCTGGCTTCAAAATATATTTGAAGTCTGGTTTTGACAGCTCGAAACTCAGGCAAACAACCCCCGGGACCTTACGTAGCATTGGAGAAGAGGTTTCCTGGGTTAATAAATTAGCTGATAAAGGTTCAATCTCAATTCTGAAATGGCTACTATAGGTATCGACTTTGGAACAACATATACCCGTATGGGTGTGTGGAGAAATGATCAACAACGCGTGGAAATTATTCGTGATGGCAACAGCGGGAGCGTCAACACGCCTGCGAGTGTTCTGTTCAAACCTACAAGTGTTATGTTCATGGATAGTGAATGTCTTATTGGCGATGAGCTCTGTATGAATGCATTCGCATTCAATACTGTCTACAGCACCAAGCGTCTGCTAGGTCGTAAGTTTACTTCTCCTCAGGTTCAAGAAGACATCAAATATTGGCCCTTCGAAGTCAGGCAAAGTGATGGAGACAAGCCAGTGATCTGCACTCAGTTCAATGAATTTTCTGCCGAGAAAATATGTTCTATGTTGCTTAGATCCATGATACAGAAAGCCCAGGTATATTTAGGAGAAGTAGTCGAAAATGTTGTAATTACCGTCCCAGCAACATTCGCTGTGGACCAACGTCGGGCTTTCTTTGAGGCCTGTCATATCTCTGGTCTTAATGTTCTTCGTATTATCAGCGCACCTGTTGCCGCTGCCATCGCATACGGTCTAGACAAAAAGAGTCCTGAGAAGAACGTCCTTATCTTCGATCTCGGAGGTGGAACTGTCGATGTTTCCCTTCTTACAATTGAGGAAGGTCTCTTTGAGGTCAAGGCAACCGTTGGTTGTACTCACTTGGGCGGTGACGATTTCAATAACCGTGTGATGGAGTACTTTGTTACGAAGTTCCAGCGCGATAGCGGAAAGGATATCTGGGGAGACAAGAGAGCACTCGGCCGTCTTCGCACCGCATGTGAGAATGCTAAGCGTACTCTTTCTATTTCTACCACAAATAAGGCATACATTGAGATTGTCTCTCTTGTCGAAGGGTTTGACTTCAATGCTACCATCACCCGTGCTCTCTTTGAAGACTTAAACATTGATTACTTCCGTCAGTGTATGGAACCCGTTGAGAAGTGCCTTAGAGATTCCAAGCTTTCTAAGTCTGCAGTAGACGAGATCGTCCTTGTTGGTGGTTCTACCCGTATCCCCAAGATCCGAGAGTTGCTTTCTGAGTACTTTAATGGCAAAGAGTTGAATATATCCATCAACCCCGACGAGGCTGCTGCTTACGGTGCTACTGTCCAAGCTGCTATTCTTTCTGGTGCTGATCAATCTGAGAAGCTTCAAGATTTACTTCTTTTTGATGTTACCCCATTATCTCTAGGCATTGAGACTGATGGTGGTGTCATGACAGCCCTTATTAAGCGTAACACAAGTATTCCCGCAAAGAAATCCAACACTTTCTCCACTAATGCTGATAACCAATCTGGTGTGTTGATTCAAGTATTCGAAGGTGAGAGAACTAGGACTGAGTATAACAACTTAATTGGTACGTTCCAACTTGAAGGCATCCCTCCTATGCCCCGTGGTCAACCTGAGATTGAGGTTACTTTTGACATGGATGCCAACGGTTCCCTTAATGTCAAAGCTAGGGAGATGTCTACCGGTAAGGAGGGCCACTTATTAGGTAGTTGGAAGAGGTTCTGCTCAATGAGACCATCAGCTGATAACATTGTTTCTAGTCGTGATTTAAGTGCTCCACGTTACTTGAAAGATAGAGGTGATGCGTCCTTTAAGACGAAAGCTTATTCCGAAGCAATCGAGCATTACACGAAATCCCTCGATGGAAACGATGATATGACCAATGATCTCGCTATGAAGTGCTTTGGAAACCGAGCACAGTGTCATCTAATGCTATCACAATTTGATGATACAATTGCTGATTGTAATGCTATTTTAGAGCACCGTCCTGCAGATGAAAAGTCTCTTGCCAGACGTGCGAAAGCTATTGAAGCAAAGAATCAAATATAAATATGATTGGAGTTTTCTTCATATATATGGGAGAATGGATTGCTTGCTTGACATGTACAATACATTGAAACAGTATTTAACTTAGTCTAGTGGAGGAATAAAATATATAAAATACAAGACAGTTCAACAATGAACATTATTTACTTTAAGGACGTCGCAACAAGTAAGGAGAATTTGGAAACCTGTAATTAATTAATTAAGTTATACATTGTGATCTCACTCCCAAAACCCGAAGCACCAGTGGCAGTGTCGGTGCCTAATACGAGCACCAAGCTCCCTAAGCCTCAATTTAATCGAATTCCCTGAAAACTGTTTTTTTACCTATTTTCGTGCCACGTGATTTGTGTTAGGTGGCCCGGGCCGGTCCGACACGGGTATGGGACCCACGTGGACACGTCCGCCGGCCTAAGGAATCTTTTTGCAAAAGTTAAAATATTACTACACTACGATGGATACTCAATATTTCAGATCAATAGCTACTGCTAGTGCTAGTCATAAGTATGACAAATCTAGGAAGTCTAGCTACGGGACTATCATTTATATTCCACCCTCTGAGCACAAGGTAGATTTGACTAATGAGCCATATGGTAACCATTTAAAGAAGCGGTTGTGTCCCCGTGTCTTGGTAGTCAGCACATGGACAGATAATCGTTTTGGTTTTCCAGGTGGGGGAATTAAGAAAGGTGAAGATCCATTAAGTGCATTGAACCGTGAGTTTAGAGAAGAAATTGGAGCTGATGCTAACTTTACTGAAGAAGACTATAACTTCTCATATCGACGCGACGATGATAATTCATTTTCACATTTTTATGCCAAAATTACAAATGATTTATCTTGGTTTGAGAGTCTTGTAAGAGCATTTCATTCTGAAGAAAATGTTGGTTCCAAAGCATACATGGATGAAATAATAGCTGTAAGCTCAGTTCCTATATGGACTGAACTACCGACTGAAGCTTTCCCTGGACAAAATTGGGGATTGGTGAGATTATTAGTCGGTAATGGTGGTATGTTCACACAAATATCTCGACCAGGAATGCCAAAATACAAAAGCAATCATGTAAGGGAGCACTTCATTGTATGCCTTCTCTTGAATGGTGTCGTCGAGGACGAACTGATGAATAAAGTTTTTGATCAATGTGAAAAATTTACTGAAGGACCTGTTCTTCCCAACTATCTAACTTTTCTCAAGTTGGAAGGTTTAGAGGAGTTACTACTGCATAAGAAATGTTAGTGCATCAATCTTCTGTAATAGGGTGGATGTTTTTATTGTAGCATATATGATTTATACATGTGCTAAAGCGTCTTTTTTATATATTGTATTCTTTTATATTCTCGTTCGCTCTCAATTAGAGTTCCTTCCTTGGTTCTGCTTAGTGGTGGTGGTGATATACTAGCAATACTGCCGCCCATATACCCACTTTTGCTTTTCGGAATCTTATGCATAAAACCTCTAAACATTTTGCTATTTTTCGGTTATGGTGATATTAGAGCATTATCTTGGGAATTTAGAGGTGATATCGTTAGATTAATTACATCTTAAAAAATGTATTTAATCATAAAACGGAATTCGTCTCTTAGATGTTTCTTTCAGGCGTGACAATTTCTGGGGTCGTTCCATTTACTATATGTGTGTTGTCAGATATGTGTTTAGCAAACGGAGCATGAAAGAAAGAAGCGACATGTTGTAGAGAATCAATGTTAACAGGTGAACAATTATTCAATGTATCAAATTCAGTCGTCATAAGGATACGGAGTGAAGGGAATCCATCCTTTAAAATATCAATATCAACTTGAGATTCGATTCCAAGGGACGCAAGTGCTGTATTATAAATCTGAATAGCAGATTTATCACTGTTTAGCTTATTCTTTTCATTATCAAAAAAGTGGTTCTGTTTTTTTAGTTTCTGAATAGCTTCTCTTTGACACATATCCTGGTGTAATTGAGCTACTAGTTCAACTGATTCTTCAAAAGATCTTGCCCATACAAGACGCATCATCCCACCACACAATTTAGTATTAATATCTAACCACAAATCTTGATTTCGACACATAATTACTGTACAGCAATGACGAAAACTTCTCTGGATCTTTTCAAGTACTTCAAGTGTGGTGGCTATAGAATTTTCATCGCGTACAAAGGACACATTTATAGCTATTTTTAAAGGTGGTGGGTAACAATCAAATAATAAATGTGCGTTGTTGAGATTTTGGCTATATTTCACTTCGTTCTGGGAGTCATTCCTCCCTACATGTATCTTTGAAAACAGAGCATCAAGAAAACGAGATTTTTTTAAGCTTTCATGGACTAATACAGGCATAATAATAAAGAAAAATGTATTGTTTGGTGATAAGTATATTTTGTTTCCTATGTACTTCCCATTTCATCAAAATATTGATCTTCAAAGTGTGACCCGATGACGTACGACGACATTACGTATCATCTCAAGAAGATCTTTGGAAAGAGCTTTCAAGGGTGCTCTTACTCTCCTAGTAGTAATAATAATGACAAAGGCTCAAGTTCCTGAAAAACAAGCTGCAAAGGAAGCCATGGATAGCCTTGAATCACAGCCTTCAAACCAGGCATCGCGACCGGAGGTAAAAGACTCAGGAAATTTCGCTTATGCGATTATGTTTTATCAAGGTGTTGGTCAATTGTTTCCATGGAATGCGTTTATTACAGCGTCTGCATATTTTGGACAGAGATTATGCGTAACAAATTTTAAGGACGATTTTGAGAATTATCTTAGTATATCTTTTACAGCTTCACAAACAATAGGTTTAGCGGTAACAATATTATATGGTGGTCGTATGAGTTATCATGATAAGATAGTTTATCCATTGTACATTTATTGCTCATTATTTGCATTAACAACAATATTAGTATTAACAGATATTGATCCTAATTTATTATTTTGGATTACATTACTTTGTTGTATTGGTTGTGGTGCTAGTGGTGCATTCCTTAATGCAGGTTTCTTTAGTTTGAGTGGTGTGTTCCCACCATCTTATACAGGGGCTATGATGAGTGGTCAAGGTTTAGCTGGATTTTCAGTAGCACTTACTGGTTTACTGACACAAATGGCGGGACCAGTGCAAGATGGATTCTGTACAAGTACAGATACTACAACAGATGACACCGCAGCACCTGCTGAATGTGTTGATGACACAACGAATTGGTCTGCATTTTCATATTTTACTATAAGTACTGTAGTATTAGCATCATGTATTGTTTTATTTTTTATTTTGATGAAACTTCCTTTTACTATATTTAATCTTCGGGGACAAGAGCAGCTATTGGGTCGTCACAGTCATGATAATTATGCCATGTCAGAACCATTATTATCTGAAACATATGATAAGGATAATACTAGCGATGATGATCGTTCTCTGAGCGATGCCGTCACATCGTCCCGCACTAGTGAGGTAACAGGGGGATCTGTTGCCGACAGTACGCGTAGCAGTTTAGGTTTATCTGGTATTGTAAAGCGTAATAAAGAGCATAGCAGTGAAGTGACATATAGTGATGGTGAGAGTGATCCTTATACAGAGAATCCAGTTGGATTGAAGGAATCCACATTAATGAACAAAGACGATGGTGAACGAGATTCACACGGGGTCCTCGGAGTAACAACATTTGGAAATATAATAGCTATATTTAAAGTTATTAAATTTCCCGCTATTACAGTTTTTTCATGTTTTGCTGTTACACTATCATTATTTCCATCATTGACAGTATTTTTAAGATCATCATATCGTTGTGAAGAGGGTACAAGTAGATTTTATAATGATTTATTCGTTCCCATGTTTTTTGTCATGTTTAATGCTGGAGATTTCACAGGTAGATTATTAGCAGCAAAATTTCCTATATTTACGAAAGATAATGTACATTGGGCTGGTATAGCTCGTTTAATATTTTATCCTTTATTCATGTTATGCAATTTAGGTCCTGGATCTCGTATGCCCATTGTGTTTTCGAATGATTTCTTTCCATTCTTATTTATGTCAGTATTTGCTGTCAGTAACGGTTACACTGCAAGTCAGTGTATGATGATTGGACCTGTAATGGTTGATCCTTCTGATGCACCTATGGCAGGTAATATTATGATCTTTTGCTTAACTGCGGGACTCATGGGGGGCTCCATTCTCTCCTTCTTTGTCACGTATATATCGCAAGGAGTTTTCTAATATGATTATAATCGAATGGAACTGATTGTGCTAAATTTATAGGACTATGTTAGTATAGGAAGTAGGGTATTATTGTATATAAGAAATAGCTTTAATTAAAGATAGAAGGAAATAATATTAATTTGCTTTTACTTTCTATTCTACAAAATAACAATTCTTATAGAAATTTTTAAACTAATTGCTCATCATATTGCGCAGACTATCTGCTGCATGAGTCATACTAGGATCCAGTGCAGGAGCTTCAGCTCTTAATGGCTTTTCCACACCCCAATTCTTCAATAACGCACTTTCTTGTGAGCCATCATCATTACCGGACGCCAGACTGCCTTCACCAACGAACATATCTTCAGTTGATAAACCTGTTTCAGATGATTTTAACGCACTTCTAGGTGGTCTACCAAGTGATGCTGTAGTACCTGGACGATCTGTACCAGGGCGACTGCCACCAGTAGCAGTACCACCGCGATATGCGCTGCCATCAACCGTACCAACAACTGTCGTAATAGCTTCATCATTGATTAGAACTGTTTTCTTAATTTTACCAGATGCTTGATAATCTTTTTCAGTTAATTCTGGATTCAAATTTCTTTTCTTAATATCTTCTTCCGTTAATGCCTCAAATGCGCCATGTTCATGGGCAAATTTAACTTGGTCTTTATCTACTTTCATATATTTTTCAGATGCTATGATCTCTTGTTCCACTCCTTTCAGTGAATCACGCAAGAAATTTCTATGTTTTTTAGCTGATTTTGTATTTGTGATATCTTGTACACTAGATTCTTCAGATGCAATGCTCGCTCCTGGTAGATTGCCGCCGTCCATATCATTACCCGAAGCAGCCATCTCAGCTTGACGAGCTTTCTTGCGTCGAATTCGCTCCATTTTTGCAGCCAAACGCATCTCCTTTTCTTCAGCTTTAATTTGTAAATATTTCGATGGTTTAATAAGTTCACCCTTCATAATATAAGGTTGTTCAATAGTATAAACACCATATTTTTGAAATTTATCAGGACCTTGCTTGCCGTACCGCGTACCGAATATACTTTCCTTGCTTGCTGCAGCACCACTCATCAATACCCCAGATTGTTCATCGACCATCTTTAACTTTTGTTGTGCAGATATTAAATGCATAAGAGGATGTTGATCTTTAAGTTGAGGATTTTGTGAAATTTCTTTAAAGAAGTTACGCTCTCGTTCCGCAACCATCGATTGAATATCAGCTTCCTCGAAAGTACCTCCACTAACCATGCTTTGACTGGCACCAATTTGATTGAGAGAACTGCTACGCGCTAGTGATTGATTAGTTCTACTCATACTATCAATAGATCCTGTATGTAATGGACCAATATCTTTAGTTTTTCGAACAGCTTTTGGCATGTTAGGTGCTCGTCGTTTATCTTGAGTTCGGAGGCCAATAGCAGTATTTTTCGCTTGCCTATGATTTGCACTTGGATTAAATTCTTTACTATGTCCTCTAAGTGTATCTGATGAAGAGCGATTGAGTGTACTCATTGCACGCCAATCTGCACTACTTGGTCTTGTACCATTCGTCATATTTGCACCTGTAGATAAACTTCCTTCATGCAGACTATTCAATGAGTTCACAGCAGCAGGGTCAGGAGTGAGTAGTTTACTTAAGTCACCACCCATACGTAATAGCATTGTTGTGAATTCAGCAAATACTAAGAAACATGGTTCACATACAGTAGCTGTCTTATATAAAAATAGCGGGTCACGTCTACATTTGAAGTAAGCCGGGCCAGACAATTTAGGATGTAAATAACGCAAAATTGGGGGAATTCGTAGTTCATCTTCTTCTAATGGTTTATTCAATTCCATACGTGTTGATTTTGCTAAAATATCATCATCTGCAACCATATCAATACAACCAAAACCAATACCACCAGCAGCTTCTATTATGTCAGGATCTGGTGGCCAGTCTAAAACTGTTGTATGCTGATTTGCACAAATTTCTGTCATAATATGAATAACATGTTCATAATGTTTAATAATACTTTTATATGTAATAGGATGCCTCATATCATCTAATGTCTCTTTAGCACATGATATACAACGTATACGTTGTTTTGCAACAATTTTATCATATGATCTTGATGGATTTAAATTTATAGTATTAGGTATGTTCACAGCGGCTCCAATATTCACCAACGATCTTTTCTGTTTAACAGCATTTTTCATGAGTGATGATGTTGCTTCAACTTCTTCTAAATTGTCAGTTACTCGTATACTTGTAGTATATAATAACCAAATCTTATCCCGACTATCTACCTTGAAATTACAGACCATTCGCGTAACCTCCTTTTGAGCAAAGGTTACTTCCGATATATGTGTTACACAACTTTCACATAGTTTTTGAATTTGTCCACCTAAAACGGGTCCACGTATAGCATTTGATGTATAATAATATTCTGGTCCTTCCATAGTAACACAACGTTCATATAACCCATATCTATGATCATGTAAATGGTGTATGTTTTCCGCTCTTTCCACGAGAACAACCTTGGGCGACCAAATTGCGCGAATAAGTTCGTTTTTAGTACCTTTGGGTTCAATAAAGCGCTGTAATATACCGTTGCTATTCTCTTTGGGTCTATTATATAAAAATTGGTTTAAACCTTCTCTATCAAGATATTCTACAGTGCTTGGTGGAATCACTCCAGTATCAGGATCAACATCTTGATATATGTTTATGAACATTGCTAATACATCGTATCCAAGTATATTCTTTGTGAAGACTTCTTCAATCCGGGCATTCATTAAGTTTTGTCTATTCTTTTTACGCACTTTACCATTATTAGCTGTGAAATACCATGCTGTAGGATTACCATACTTGACAACAATCGTATCAGGGATGTTCAATGATGGTCCAAAGTTGAGTTCATCTTTTAACCACATCAAATGGAAAAACTCTTCACTGATACCATCGCGTGTAAGTTCTTCATTGGAACTACTGTCATCCCCCATTGTTTCACTCCTTGTGGTGGCCCAGCAACGACGGTCTCTTTGAGACTATATAGGGCTCAATACACTTGATTCCAACGAACTTGATACAAAAAGCTCGCTTATAGGTCCTCAAAGCAATGAAATTTGGTACCGTACAGTATGTAAAGCCTACTGGTGATCCTGAAAACGCATATCCGACGGTCGTACCAAAACTTTGGAGTCTGAAGCTTTGATTCCATTATCTCATCGCAGAAGTGTAAAGAATGTCATCTTTTACTCCTAGTAAGGTATGTTGGACTGCCTTTATTTTAATATTTACATTATACTGCATTTAATTTCTCGAAACTAACCAAAAATCTCATCGTGTTTTGCTTCGCCTCTCTCTATTTTCTACATCTCTTATCTTACTATTGCAGGGTTTGGTATTTCTTGATTCGCAAAATGCGATCTTGAAAGAGAATTTGCGTACTCGTATAGTCGAAGGTTTAAGAGAACCATGTGATTTAAAGTTCTCTGATTTTGATGATATTCATTTTCGTCTTCTTGTGACGAAAGAAACCCCCCAAATAGCAAAAGTCAATGTAATTTGTTGTGCATGGAAATTTTTATCTAAAGATGGTAGTAGTGCTTTACTCGAAAAACATTTCCCAGGCATGATGGCTGATCCAGAAACAGGATACGATCTAGCAATTGAATTCGACATTGATTCCTTAACAGATCCTAATGATTTTTTAGAAAAAATATCTGATTTAAAGAAATGGATTATTGGTGGACCAATGTTACAAGCATTTACTGCATTAAATAATAACAAGGTTGAAGATACGACATTAAAGCGCTTTGACTTACGTGCAGACGAAACTATTTTTGTATGTCCTAAAAGAGATCGTGTTGTCGTTATTATGTTATTGGCCTTCAGTGATCAAACTGATAAAGCACTAAGTAAAGTTTTTTTACAAGAATTTGCTGAATGTAAACGTGCTGTATCTGGTGCTCACGTACCCAATGTCTCATACACGAAGGATCCACCGACAGAATTAGCCGGACAAGCACTTCCATCTGTATCAGACTCAAGTGGATTTTTATTATTTCAATTTGAACAAAAAGCTCTTGCTGGTGAGCATGCTAATTCAGCTGTTCATTTGTTAACAGGTTTTAGATCATATTTATTATATCATATTAAGGCATCAAAAACATATCTTCATATGCGTATGAGAAAACGTGTGGCAGGATGGTTACAAGTACTTAATAGGGCTCGACCTGCCTCAGAAGTAACAAAAGAGAAAAAGGGCATCACTGGTAAGACATTATCTTCTGGACACCGATAAATATGATAAGAATATCAATCAAATAATCACATTATCAATATGATGATGATAACATGTATGCTGCAACTAGCATAAATAAGCCTGAAGCCGCTTTATCTGACTGTACACTTGCGGTGAATGGTCGGTGATGGGGAACGAGGGAAGTAACAATTGTGTGTATAGCTAAATATATATATATATTTATATGAGAAACTTCATTTCCAGGGTACATTACACTATCTTACAATATCTACTGCTCTACCTGTACAATCGAGGTACATTTTTTAAGTTATTTACGGGATTTGTTACCATTCCGTATTTCCTCACTTAACCATTCTATACCTGGAGCTACGCCGCTTCCTGTGATAGCATTACTAGCGGTCATATGCCATGGTCGATCCCTGATATTAAATAATCCCATTGCCTCCATACACTCTGCTGGCGTCAATGCGTCAGAAGAATCTGTTTTATTTGCAAAAAAAAGCATGGGACATAAACTACTTTTCACTGCATCATTAGCAAGTAATGTTTGTAATTCTTCACTTGCAACACACATACGAATCTTATCTGTGCTATCAAGAACCCAAATAATTGCTTGTACGTTAGGGTAGTAATGCTCCCAGAGTGACCGATATCTAGTTCCGACACGAGTAATGGAGAGAAAGATAGATGAATAGAATAAATGAGTTAGTATATCATGTGTGCATTCAAGATTCTGCTGCTTCTAGGTATTCAGTTTATGACAGCACTCACCTGCTGTGTCCTGACATGTCATAGACATTGAATTTAATTGGACCTCGAACAAAGTGTTCCATGTTATATCCTACGGTAGGTGTCACATCATCAACAGATCCTGCACTATTTGAGCCCATGAGGTGGTGAATCAGAGTAGTCTTGCCGCTATTATCCAAGCCGACCACTAACACTTCTGCTTCCGTCTTAATAAGTCCGAGAGCTTCTCCTATTCTCGTTAAAAATCCCATCCAGAATTGTTTTTACCTTTTAATTTTAAATTTAACTCTGTTCAATATAAGATCAAAATTTAATGCAATTTGATGCTATCTTTGTGTCGCAATTTGCCTAAATTAAACAGTCCAAAAGTGGTAGGTCGTCGTCGGTTGTTTTGATTTACCCCTCTCTATCATCACTTAGAGCTTAATTATTACAATCCCTGTATATTAACGACTCACACATCTTATTTGACTACCGAGTGGAAAATCTAGGCCGTCAATAATGGATGCACCATTACCGCCTTCACCTCCGAAGAAAAATGCGGATAGTGGTCAGGTTGCTCCTGGAATCAAACCATCTGTATCTCCAAAAAAGCCGCAAAAGCCACAGGGTAAAACACTGACTGGTGGTCATTCGGCAGCAGCGCTTGGTCCAGGTGTTTTGCATAGTACCAATATTGCTGAGGCTGTACATCATGTAATGGATGATGCTTCTGATAGTCCAACTACTGAAACAAAAACAGATGATAAAATAGAAAGTGCATATTCATTTACTGTTGGCTCTTTTGCAAATAAAACAACTGTATGTCCAACGAAAGGTACGATGTCTGGTTTATGTATTTCGGTAAAACATATGAGTGCCTCGAATTATTTTGGTGGTAAAGGAACAAAAAGACGTTGGTATGAAATTGACGGTGTTAATTTTAAATGGTGCGCAGGTCATACCCGTGAAAATACATTCAAAGGTTCAATGCCTTTATCTAAAATTACGAGAGCATATGAGGGAAGTGACACAGAAGAACTCAATTCTATGACACCTCACACATTTTGTATTGAAACAACTGACGATGAGCGTAATTATGAAATTGGGGTTGATAGTGAATTAGAAAAGGAACAATGGTTAGAAGCATTGGGTTTTCATTTACGAAGAATGGCTCGAGAACGAAATAGAAAGAAAAGAGGATCAATTGAGGGGACAAGTAAGAATTGGGTATGGCAACAACATAATGATAAATCAAGTGCACATACTGCACATATTGCAGGATTAGGCATCAAATCAGATTTAGGTGATGCTTTAGATGGGTTTTCTAGAGTAAAGACATCATACATGTCTGAAGAATACTCTTATTCATTTTTGAAATTATCCGAATGGGCAAGCAATGAATCAAATATGAACCATAACAATGTGCCTCCAATTGTTGTCCGCTATCCAGAATACGTTCAACGACGTCCTATAACACATGATAATGGTGCAAAAATGGTACATATTCGTCTTGCTCTACCTACATCATTAGATGACTTCCGTAGATCAACTTTAAGTGAAGTTAATAGTATTTCAGGTAAGACAGATGTCTCAGCCAGCACCTCATCTGGTGCAGATTGTGCTGAAGACACTACTGTTATGTCCCCTGGTAGTGATTCTCATAAAAAAACTATAATTATAGAAAATAGATTTTTTTTGAGCCAACCCATGGAGGCCGTACTGGAGTGGATTCAAGTGATGCTAAACAGTCACAAAATTGACATCCCGAATACTGAATTAGTCAAAGCTACTCTACAAGAAAGTGGTAAACAAGATTACTTATTACATAAATTTCTACCATTAGGTATGTTTCATTGTGTATCAAGATGTGTACGTATGCGCGAAACATTAGAATGTTCTCTAGTTTTTATTGACGACGATGACTTTGAAGGCCTTAAAGGGATCATGCTAGAAACTGAAGATAAATATCATATTCGTCACGAAACAAAGAATCCATCAGGATTTTTAAAATCTAATAATACATCACATAGAAAATCACTAAGTTTAAGTGTTGCACAAACAAAATTAAATGGAGGCAGTGTTAGTATTTTTGAAGAAAATGGTATTATGATGATACCTAAGAGTCTGGGTACTCATGCACTGTGCGTCCGATGCGACAAGGTTCATATACCACCCACAATTAATTTAGAAAAATATTCACAAATGCATCTTGAAGTTACTTTAGTTATGAATGGTGAGAATTTACTTCGTGAACCATGCGTAACACCTTTGACTGTCTGGGTGACACAATCAGATAAATCTACCATAATTCAATGTGAAACATTGCACAAAACTAAAGTAAAAGTAAGCGATGTACCAACAGAAACGCGAATTGTTTTTCGTTTAATAGGTAAAAATAAAAAGGGTAAGCCATCGATCATTGCTGGTGCAAATACAAGTCTATTCAATCATGTGGATCGTATGAACTCTGCACCATTTGTTTTAGACCTTACGAATATTAAACCTAAGCTTGATGAAGAAGCTGTTGCTGAAGTAGAAGATGTAGATGATGGAACAAACCTAGTGCTAAGGGATGATGATGGACATGAAATTCCTAATTTCCAAGCATTACATCTGGATCACTGTATGTGCACTGCAAAAGATAGACAAAATATTGTTGAAGATGAATATGAGAAGCGGTTACAGGTACCTGTAGTAAAAATAAGTCTTGCGTTTGAAATTGCAAAAGATACAGAATATAGTAAAGCTTATCAAATTGTCAGTGATCAACCATCTTTGCAGCATTTTGTGGAACATGCTGTTAATGGTGCTGTCAAGACACGTGTAGTCTCACATCGTTTTGAACCAGAACCTGAACAGCAAGCTAGGTTAGATGAAATAGCTAATATGAGTGCCATAGATGCATTGAGTAATAGTGATAAAGATTTGTTATGGCGATGCCGTACATCATGTATTAGTACACCATCACTTTTGCCTCCTTTTCTGAGGTCAATTGATTGGTCGTCAAAAGAGCAAGCACTAGAAGCACGAACTTTGATGTTAGTTTGGAACACATCATTACCAGAAGATTCTATAGAATTACTAGATATATATTATTCTGATACAATTGTTCGCGAATACGCTGTTCAGCGCCTTGAAGAGCTGCCGCATGAAGCACTAGAAGATATACTTTTACAGCTTGTTCAAGTACTGAAATATGAGACGCATCATGACAGTGCATTGGCACGTTTCCTTCTTAGAAAGGGACTGAGTTCGCCACTAACTATAGGCCATAAATTATTCTGGATGTTATATAGTGAGTTACATTTACCTATTGTTCAAGAAAGGTTTGGTTTATTGATAGCAGTATATCTCTTGAACCTAGGCCCTTACAGAGAATCTCTTCGCAAACAAGTGCTAGTAAATGAAAGTTTACAACAAATTGCACAAGATGTCAAACTTGAACCAAATAAAAAGAAGCGTCTTGAAGTGGCACTTAAAACATTAGGTTTGTTTGATGAATATTTACGAACACAACCACCATTTTGTGTCTGTCTCACTTCTAAGATTCTTTTACGTGGTATTCGGGTTAATAAATGTAAAGTTATGGAAAGTAAAAAAATGCCATTATGGCTTGTATTTGAAAATGTAGATCCAACGCAACCTGATTTTAATGTTATATTCAAAGATGGTGATGATTTAAGACAAGATCAACTAACATTACAATTGATCGCATTTATGGACTCATTATGGCGAGATCGCACACAGGACGAATCTGACGTTGGTACTTCTGATTACGCCGAACTAGACCATTTAAAAGTTTCCCATAGGGAACTAGGGCATCATGAAATTAAGTCCTTATTGGCTGAATCAGTACTTGATGATGATGAGCGTGGTAGTTTAGCTGCACCTCCAAGAAATCGAGCTTATTCTCGAATTAGTACTATAAACCAGGCCCAGTCAGAAATTGTAAGCGAATCATTCTCTTCAGAGACTACTTCACCATCGAGAGGATGGGGATTATTCGGTAGTTCAGATAAAAGTTCAAGAAATACAGATAGTGAATCAAGTGTTCAAGAACCAAATAATTCTGAATCAGCATCACCGAGTTTATGGAAACGATTGCAGAAGAGTGTTGTTGGAGTTTCTCGTGAAGATATCGTTAAATATTCGCTTAATTATCATCAAGGTGTCTTGGATCTTAAAATGAAACCATATGGTTGTTTTAGTACAGGTTTTAATACAGGTATGTTGGAATGTGTTATGAATAGCTCCACTCTAGCACGTATTCAAACTGAATTTGCTGGTAAGATGTCCGGTGCTTTCAGCAAGACGACAATGGTTGATTATATGCATAAGCATAATGAAACTACTGAAATGTATGAATTAGCTGCAGATAATTTTATTCAAACATGTGCAGGTTATTGCGTATGCACCTATGTTCTAGGTATTGGCGATCGACATGCAGATAATATTATGATACAAAAAGGTGGACATTTTTTTCATATTGATTTTGGACATTTTTTGGGTAATTTTAAAGCAAAATTTGGCATTAATCGTGAGAGATCACCTTTCGTATTTACACCTGAGATGGCTCAAGTTGTTCAAGAAAAATTTCAACGAGTTAAAGAACAAAAAACAAATGATCACGAAGAAATATCAGAGTTCTTTACGCCAATGACTGAATTTGAATCAATGTGTGTGAAAGCATTCAATATCTTACGAACACATTCAAATTTGTTAATTAATTTATTCGTATTAATGATACCAGCGACGATGCCTGAGCTGACCGATCCGCTAGATGTGAAATATCTTCAAGACCACTTGCATCTAGAGTTGACTGAACATGAAGCTGCTGATAGGTTTATGAAGGAAATTTCTCAATGTTTAAGTACATTCAGTAGGCAAGTAGATAACTTTCTGCATAATGTAAAACACTACTAAGGCACGTATTGTATATTTATGTAAATGTTTATAATAAACACATCACTTATTTGTTTCACAATGATCACATACACTCTCTGTTGAGCCATTTATCTACTCCTACATATAACGGATGTTTCCTACATAAAAAGGATGTTTCGAACCTACCGAACTAATTAAAAGGGCATATATTCTTATACGGTAATAATTTACATGGACGAAAAACTCCTTTTCTAAAGTTTGCGTTGCCCATAGCCACCATAAATCCATCTATTTCAATAAATGGAAGGTTTGGAGATGATAATGGAATCCATGTCTTTTGATTCATTCTATCTCTTTCGTCACAATTTTGTCTCTTCAAACAGCACATCATATGATTCACATTCATGTCATCACTATCAAGTTGGCCATAAGTTGTGTACTTATTTTTAGGAATTATACCATATTTATTTTTCAATAATTCATGAGCATATGGTATAAGACGATGCGGACTTAGTACAGCCCGGGGATAAGTATCAAGCATATCGTATAATTCTAATGGTTGTGCATGGGTCTTGTTTACGTATTCTTCTGGTCGTGAAACGTGAAGCTGATCTGATTCACTAAAAAAGATGTAATTGAATGCATGCCATAATGAATCATGATTTGATTGAAAACGCTTTTGTGCTTCTTTAATAAGTGCGTGTGGAAGGCGGTCTATACTAGCGTTGGACAGGATCCATATTTCTCTTGCAGGTAACTTCAAAATATCCTTTATTATATTCGCATCGTTTTGTGAATGAACTCCAATAATGATATTATCATTGCTATAATATCTATAAAAGCTCCAAAAACATATGCGCAAGTATTCTTGACGGTAGGTTAAGCGTGAATTGCCAACGCCGAGTTCGGAGCCTGCCCAGGGTAGCAAGACTAGAGTCTTTGCGTATTTTTCGTGTTGTGAAATAGTTGATTGTGGGTGTTTTGTTACAGCAGATTCTATTGCATTGGCTATCGTGTAGATTCTTTTAATAGCGGGCTCCATTATAGAATCCCTAATACTATCATAGCGATTAATTCTACCTTCATGACGTAGGGAGCGTTCATAGGCACTGAGATGAACCACTGAGAGATCGAGAACATCCAGTGTTTGGATTATAGCACCTATTTTTTCTTTAAATTTGCTTTGTTTTCGTGTTTCCATAAACATAAAACTTGCACTTTCCATAGACATATGTGTGCTATTCAGATCAATACTTTGCTTGGAAAGGAAGTGGTGCTTCGTCACCAGAAAAGATGCTGCATACGCTTCACCTTCGTCAAAGCATCTGTGAAACTTTAACCGAGATGCATCTTCAACAACTTGTTGATCAGTCTTAGTAAACCTAGATTTGATAGTTCCAGTCAAGGCTGCTTCTACTTCCTCACAATACCCAATGATCAAGAGTATCAATAACCACCAATAAAGAACCATCACAGCTTTTACGTAATTAATCTAGAAAACAACATTTATTTATACTTGGTTTTCGTATGTTTTCTCACAGATTTGATAAATAGATGCGGGTTTCTTGACGAATTCATCCTGCAATTTCAACGTTTACCCGCGACGACACTCTGTATGTGTATTTAACAATAGAGTGTGTAGATATCTTTAACAGGAATGAAACTCACCTGTTCATATATTTTATAGATTGATTTGTAACTCTGGGTGCATTTCAGTACATAGGTGAAGAGTATGAGTATGGATTTCTTGGCAAGCAGGGAGGTGGACTCTAGTGACTCTTCCTTCGGAAGTCAGGTAGAAATTAGCGATTGGTTGGCTGAAGACAGTCCCGTTAAAGATACTTTAAGTATTGGTCGCTTCTCAGGTACAAATGATAAGGAAAATAACGGGAATAGACGTAGCAGTGAAGGAAGGAGGTCATCTGTGAATCAAAAGCAAAAGTTAACATTATCAAGAGATCATATGTTTTCAAGTAATTCAGATATTAAAGTTATCATTGTTCCCGATAGTGATTATATAAAATCACATTTAGATGAGTTCGGCGCCTTATGTGAAGTTGATGAATTAGACTTTGTGTCTAAACCATTACATGAACAAGAACTCATCTTACAATCCATGGAAATACTTACATATTATCCAGGTGACACTATATTCTCTATGGGCGATACATCATCTGACTTTTATATTGTTATTGCATCACAGGCTACATGTAATACAGCGCATGTTGAAGTTGTGAAGGATGGACATATTTTGACTCATCTTTATCGTGGACAATATTTCGGTCAAATGCAGTTTCTTACTAGACAGCCACGCTCACGTAATGCATCAATTCGCATATCAAATACATTAAATTGTGACTCAATAAAAATTGCTAGAATATCAAGTCAAAATTTTACAAAATGGAATTTCTTCAGAACTATGTTGATTGTCAAGGCAGTCCCATTCTTAAGTCAAATGCCCACTTCAAGTCGACAAGAACTGCTAAATCATACTCTAATTGAACATTATAAAAATGATCAATGTATTATACGTCAAGGTGATGAAGGAGATAGATTCTACATCATTCTTGACGGTGCAGCGAAGGTGGTTGAAAACGGTGAGACGGGGCTTGCAGATGGATCAGAGCTAGCAATTATTCGAAGTGGACATTGTTTTGGTGAAATGGCATTAGTAACAAATGCATCACGGGTGGCTAATGTGCTATCGGTAGGAAATACC
>JACKZZ010006357.1_pt1 | contig 31207 bp, 20 predicted proteins | sample 8027871 | NCBI WGS metagenome assembly JACKZZ01 (sample SAMN15724774, study PRJNA655200) | protist metagenome | isolation source: fluorescence activated cell sorting (FACS) single amplified genomes of... | place: USA: West Boothbay Harbor, Gulf of Maine | collected 2000-07-19
AGCATCTACTTCCCCGGGAGCGCTGACCAATTTGTACTACTACTGGTTGATGCCGCCCATTTTCCTCCCAGGGGATAGCAGCCGCATCCCGCCCCAGCCCGACGCCATCACCTACACGTTACGCGGGCTCTGCCGCCGGTCGTTGTGCATCTTCGCCGAGCACAGCACGACGAGGCGGTTGTGTGTGTCGATTATCAAAAACGTCTGGTTCGAGCGGTTTATCCTCACTTTGATCCTCGTGAACGCGATCATGCAGGCGTTCATCGACTACCGGAATCCCAACGGCTTTGCGACGACGTTCGTGGAGAACACGGAGCACATTTTCACGCTCTGCTTTTTCCTGGAGATGGTGGTCAAAGTCATCGCGCTTGGGTTCATTCTGGACAAAACCAGCTATCTCAGGGACGCCTGGTCGTGGTTGGACTTTTTGGTCGTCGTTTCCGGGTTGGTTTCCTTCTTCGCACAGCAGCAGTCCCAAAACAGCAATTCCGACGGGGAGTCCCACTCCGAGGGGTTGAACGTGATCCGCACAATCCGGATTTTGCGGCCTTTGCGTGGGTTTTCCAAACTCACCGGCCTCCGGGCGATCATCAAGACATTCTTGTTGTCCATCCCGCGGTTGGCGAACGTCGCGGGGCTGTTCGTGTTTTTAGTCGTGATCTTCGGCATTGTCGGGTTGAACTTCTACGGCGGAACCCTCCACCGCCACTGCCGCGCGACGGACGAGCCGGTCGTGATTTTCAGCGGGAAGAATTTCCTGTTGACTTCCGCAGAAGACCACGATTTCCCCTTCCACAGCGACCAGACGGTGATCGAAAACCTGCGCAGTTACTTGATCGACTCCGCGGAGGAAGGAGCGGGTGCAACTTCTAGTTCATCTAGTACCGGTGGTTTCTCATTGTCACCGCCCTCAGGCAAGTTCACCGACCGCATTACCGGGCAGCAGTTGAATTTGCTGAAATACGCTTTTGATTCCGACCTAGTAACTTCCGTCCAGGATTGGAACGTAGAGCAGTGCAGGAAAGCGTCGAGCAAGACAGAAGTTGCAGCTGCGGGGGCTTCATCTGCAACAACTGCGGTGCTCGTGCAGGAAGCAAAAACCTTCGCCCTCGGTGACTACGACCCAACAACGAATCCGGTTTCTGGATCGGGTGGAGAAGACGATGCTGAGAATGAGATCAAACAGTGCTTGAAGATCGGGATTTCTAACGCAACAATCACAATGACAACATCTTCACTCGCTACAACGACTTCGAGCGTGGTAACAAAGAACTCTACAGAAGTTCTCCTTTCCAAGGCCGCCGTCCTCGCGCGCTACTGCCCACCGAATTCCTATTGTGACTACGTCACGAAAACTGAGGGCCGAATGTTCGTTTTCTGGCCCTTGGCGGACTCGGGGAACAGAATTGACCAAAATCACGACTACGATGTAGACTTCGACGTTGGAACCTGTGGTGGCCGCGTTTGCAGTCAGGAAGGAGCAGTCGTGCCGGGATTTGCGGTGGTGAATGAAACACGGCTGGCGCTGCTGAATGCCACGACAACTAGTACTGGTGGGGGAGGAGGTGCTTCGTCCACCCAAGACGCAACCACCGTCTTCCTCACCTACGGAGGGACAAGCAGAACGGCGGGAACCGCCGATCACTACACGAAGCTGTTCCAGTACCCGCAAGGCAGTGTCGGTTTTAGTAGTGGTGTGTCATTACCTTCGCAATCCCAGCAGCTTCTCCTTCAGGATCAGAACCGCGAAATCACTTGTGGCAGCATGCTGGCGGAGGACGTGATCTTCGGCTATCCTCAGAAAATCCCGGACTTACTTGATCTCCTCCACACCGGCGTGCGGAAAGCTGCGGTAGACCACAAATTCATGAAGTTCCCTAATGTCGGCAAGTACGAGGGGCTAGCGAGGAAAAACCCGGTCGAGCACTTTGAATATTTCACCGAAAACACGGAGTCGTACAACTTCGGCGTGACGCACTTCAACCATCTCGGTGGTGCGGTCTTCGCGATTTTTCAGTCCTTGACGCTGGAGGGGTGGGTGTCCATCATGTACTTGTACGAGGACAGCTACGACAAGAACTTATCCTGAGTAAAGACGTCCCCACACCACAGTTGTCATGCAGATTTGCAATGAGAGGAATGGAACACGTGTAATGCGCATCGCCAGGAGAGGCATTTTTAGTCGTGTTTTGGAATTTGTAATGCTGTAAACAGGATGAGCAGATGGATTTCTGATGCAGCTGACCTTGCGAACCTGCACTACACTACGGACTGCAACTTGTGATGCGTGACCCCCAAAAGTTCTAGGCTTGTGTTGCAAAATCCCCATCTCGACTCTGGTGTGGGGATGTTTTTACTCAGGATAGAACTTTTCGAGGATTTACTTCTTTTTACTAATTGTCCTCGGCGTGTTCTTCATCTTAAACGTCACTCTGGCAATCGTGTTCGACGCGTTTTCGAGTCAACAGGAGAAAACCGGCGTGCCAAACCCGTTGGCAGACATGAAGGACCCAGGCGACAGCGGGTCGAACATCGGGAGTAACGACAAGTTAGGGAGCAATAACAGCAAAACGGTCGCGAAAACCAGTACGGGCAATGGTGGTGCGACAGTAGGGTCATCTGCACCGGTGAATGCCACAGCGTCCTTGAAAGAGGGAGCGCACAAGTCGGACGACAGTGGTGCACAGGAGGGTCGTCAAGACCAGGTACCACAAACGAATCAGAGTGTGAGCAGCTTGCAGCTTGACGAGCGGAGTCTCCCCTATGTGGTTGATGAAGACGGGGTAGCGACTAGCGAGCAAGTTCCAGCTCTGTTTGAGAACAACCTCGTTCTCCCACAGGACGACACGAGCGTGACTGGTTTAACTTCCGGACCGCAAACGGCGGATGAGGGGACCAAGACCGCGGACGAGGGGACTACGACCGCGGATGAGCAGGGGCACAGCGGCAGCGGAGGTGCCGCAACTGGAACAAGTGATCAAAAAGAAAAGATCCAGCTCAAAGTCGACGCCCCGCCGGATGATCTTGATGACACTAAAGAGGACAGCACAAGTAGCAGGCCGAATTCCAAGCAACGCAGGTCGAACCGCGGCGGTCTGAAACCGCACCCACACCAGGAAGTCGTGGCCAGTAAAACGAACACTTCGAGCATAGGATTCAACAAAATCGCCAGTAACAGCAACAATTCGACGACTTCCGGCAACTCGAACTCCGGGAACAGTCGCAACAACAAATCCGACACGAATGTTTTGAACCGGCGGTACACGGAATTGTGCCAGCGGGATCAGACTTTCACCGGGAAAATCCAGAAGAAGATTTTCGAAATCACCGACCACGAGTCCTTTCAATGGGTGATCCTGTTTTTCATCGTCGCGAACGTAATCACGTTGTCCCTCGACGATTTCCCGGCGCGGGAAAAGGAAATTGTGGATTTTTTGAATCTGACCAACATGATTTTCTTCGCGGTGTTCTGTGTCGAGGCCTTGTTGCTCCACATCGCCATCGGGCCACGGTTGTACTGGACCCAGGCGATCACGGCTTTCGACGGGTTCATTCTACTCGCGTCGATTTTGGAACTAATAATCGCGAACACGAAGTCTTCCTCCGACAACACCTCCACGTCCGCGATGACGGCTTTCCGTGCCTTGCGCGTTTTCAAGCTGGCGAAAAACTTCACGGCTTTTCGGCTGTTGTTAAAGTCGATCTACGGAACGGTGATGCAGATCGGGAACTTCATGCTTCTACTCGCGTTGATGATCTACATCTTCGCGCTCGCGGGCCAGAACTTCTACGCGACTTACTTTCTATTCCACCCCGTGTCCGGGCAATTTTTGTCCGAATGCACGCCGCACGCGAGGTTTTTGAAAAACCGGGAACACTGCGAGCATTTGTGCGGATCATCTTCAGGAGCAGCTTCTGCTTCCACCACAGCAAGTGCAGATGCGATATCATCGAATTCCAACTTCGATTTCGAGAACTGCCAGTCCCGGGCGCACTTCGACACGTTCCTTTGGTCCTGCGTCACGATCTTCCAGGTTTTAACCGGCGAAAACTGGAATTTGGTTTTCTACGACGCGGTAAAATCGCGGGGGCCGATCGGGTCGATTCTGTACTTCGGCGTGGTCGTGTGTGTCGGAAATTTCGTCATCCTGAACGTGTTCCTCGCGATTCTGATGTGCAGCTTCGAACGGCAGAACGAACAGTCTAGGTTACAAGAGGAGAAATCGAAGGAGTCGAAGCAAGCGAGAAGGACACAGATGTGGTCCCGTCTCAGCTTCGTGAAAAACACAACTTCCGGGAACAGCCTGCCGGATTTCGTGTTTGGAAACTCCGAGAACGAGCAAGGCGGTCTAGTAGGTGGAATTGCCGCGACCAATTCCTATCCGGGAACTTCTGTGGGAAATAATCGTCGGCCTCGGCGCAGCCTTTCCATGGCGGTGTTGCAGGAAAAGAAGCAGGAGATGTTCTCGCGCTTGAGTCAGAAACTCAACGGGAAGAAAGCAAGTAATGATATTTCCGGCACGAACTCACCGAGCAACACGAACAGCAGCTTTCAAAAAGCATCATCTGGAACAAACAACAATAAGAGTAACCTCCTAGCCGTCCCGCAATCCACCTCCGGACACCACTCGCCGAACGTTCTTGGAGAGCTATTAGAGGACTGCGAGAGCAGCAACTTGTCCCCGATGAGTAAATCGAGCTTGTCCACCGGGCTGTCCTCCCACACGAGAAATAACCGCGGATCAACACACCACGCTGCGAAAATGTTCCGACGGGCGGCGTCGGAATCTTGGAAGACATACAGACGCTATTCGAACTTTTTTGTCCGCTTCCTCGTCAACCGGAAGAACAAGTTTGTCGACTGGATTCAGGACTTGCGGCAACTCCGGTTCCAGGAGTGTGTCACGCTGTTCTTGCTCCACCCGATTTTCGAGCAGACCTCCATGATCTGCATCTTGCTTTCCTGCGCGTTGATGACGTGGCAAAACCCTTTAGCCGATCCAGAGTCGGACGATCAGGTTTTTTTGAAGAATTGCTCGACTTTTTTCACCATCGTCTTCACTCTGGAATGCTTGCTAAAGGGAGTGGGTTTTGGGTGGATAAGTTTACCGAAGAAACATTTGAACCGGTATGTGCGCGGCGTGAACTACTATGAGGAAAAGAAGAGACGGCGGGAAGAAGCGGAGAAATTGAAGAAACAATTAAAGCTAACCGGCGTTTCGAAAACAACTTTGAGAGCAGCGGACAAGTTCAAAAAGAAACTCGTTTTGCACAAAAAGCGGGCAGCGTCTAGTAGTAATGCAGCAAGTAACAAGTCAAAAAGGGGGAGTGCTCTTGTGTGAATGTGAAATTGAAAACGAAATAGGTTTTTTTTTGGTTTTTTTGCTTGAATTGAAGCTGAGGGCTGCTTGATCGAGATAGGAAAATAAAAGTCGGCGGGGAGTTCTACAATGAGAAATTTTGAAATTGAAAAGTGTTGCCGAAAGGCTCCGACTCGATTGATTGTTTTAATTTTTTGCTCGCCTTAAATGTGAGAGAGTTGAGCTTGTGAATTCGAAATTAATTGTTGTAAGAGAAACAAGAAGTAGAATAGCACATAGCTATTATCCGCTAAGACTGACTCGGTAGATCAAAATACTTCAAACGCGACGAGTTGCGTAACAAAAACAACACATACACGACAAACTCCTTCGATAACAAAAACTACTACAGCGGACGGGTCCTTGCAGTTAGAATTGTACGTGAAGGGAGTGTGAGTGGTGATCGATGTCTTCACACAGGTCGACGGGGGAGAAATATTTACCGTTAAGTCAGCCTGCATTTTCGATTTTCGATAAAACAAACGATAACGCGTCGTGATGTTTCGATTGTTATCTGTCGTGTTAACAACGAAACGGCAAGTAGGTCGTTTCTTCCTGGAGGGCGAACGATGTTGGCTGGTGGACGCTTTTTACGAGAAGAATGCGTACGAATTAATACGATACCGACATGTTGAGCAGGAAGCCGCAGACATCCGCTTTTGCACGACGAGCGAATTAAAGTCAAACCGACCACAGCTGAAAGACTCTTCACTGCGAAAAAGACACATCTGAAGGACCGAAAGAAAACAGACCACCAGGCACCGACCAGGATTTGGCTCCTGCGGCTGCTATCAGGCCACGCCTACGCAAAAGACTTCTGTAAGACCCGCAATCTTCATCTGGAAGAACGCGAATCTTTCATCTTGCTACGAAGAGAACCGATTTTACCGAGTCAATCTATCACAAAAAAACCGACGCAAAGAGTCCCCGAAGGAGGCAGCGGGCTGAAGTTGGTGTTGGCTACTGAAGACACTAAGATAGCAGTAAAGCACCAATGCAACGCACGCTGAGGCAAGTGAAGAGGTCCGAAGAAACCGAGGCTGACTTTGTCCGTAAGATTGTTCAGACACATTTTCTTTGACCGATTCGTCTCTCTTCGTAGACCTGTCAAGGCACTGCACCTCCTCGTCACGAACAGCAAAATGAAAAGCAGCTGCTCAGAGCTGCACTCACGCTACAACTTCTTCATGACAACTGTCAATCACACGAGGCTCCTTACGAGGGCAGTTTCCCAATTTGACTGAGCAGAGTATCTTTCACCTCCTGCTACTTTGGAGGGTTCAACTGATGCCTCGGCACATCGATCAACTCGACAACACAAAACTTTCCGGGATTAATTTGACCCGGGGCTCGCGGATTTCAGGTCCGCACGACCAAAAAGTCTGCATGCCACCAGCGCCAGCAGTTCGCACCAGTCATCTGTCGAGCGGACGCGTTCGCAAAAAGGCCTGCAAAAATTGCCGCCTTTACTACTGCAGCCCAGTAGTAATCGGAGATCCGCAACTGACGGTCGTGAGGGAAGCGGATACAGTCCCTTGGTGCGCTTCACCTCGTCCGTGTTATCGCAGTACCCGTGTTTTGTCGTTGAAGTACCACTATCAAATGTAAAAATGTCTGGGTCTGGAAGATTTCTAGACTTGTCATGCATATTTTCCATGACCCATGACGTATGTGATGCATGCCGTAGCATTACAGATTTTTAGAGCGTTTTCTGATACCTCTACCGCATGAGAGATGCCCTCTCCGCGTAGCACAAGCTGGAGTCCTCTTGCTGTTCATGCAATACAAATTTGCTTTAGAATCCACAGACAGCATCACAAGTTTAGAATCTTCCAGACCCAGACATATTTGCAGTTGATAACCACTCGCTCGGCGCTTTCTCCTCGACGTGCCCGATATTCATGTACTCGGGAAGCTTTTTGAAGCCGAAAGACCGTATCACACAGAACAATAGGCTTTTCTTGTCGTGCGTCTAGCTTATTAGTATATTGCGAGACAACGAGAACGAGCACGCATATTGACTCTCATCCTGGAGTTAGTTGGAGCTGCCGCAACTGAAGAGTGCAGAAGCAAATGGCCTTTCTCCCTGCTCGTCTCTCGGTCGTCCAGCTTAGTCAGGTGCTGGAAGATACAGGATTGTATTTCGGATCTTTCGATGCAAATATCGTATCTTTTGCACAGAAGCCAGCATTATTTCAGCGTGATAAGCAATCGCGGCGGCAATCGAAAAGTTGGCACGTGCCCTCGGTTTTGCGCGTCGACGTAAGAAAGCTCTTGTCCCGGAGACGGTGGTGGACCGCCACCCGCTGCGCCTGGCGTTTTCCCGTAGATCGCATCGTCCTCCTGTTCCTGCGTTGGCTTATCAGGGGCAAAAGTAGTGAGTCTCTAATATTGACTTCTCGGGAGGTGCATACAGGAAGCATACCGTGGTGGTGGTCTCAGAATCGCGGCATGACAAATTGAAAGACACTCTCCAGCTCCTCATCCATGCGTGCAACTGTATTTCTATTTCATATTCATCAGATCAAATTATGTAGAAAAATCGTACAAAAATGAAAGGTCAACTGGCCAGTTTGCCATTGCCATGCCCGTTTTTATGACTACGAGCGGCCTTCCTGTAAGTAGCGCGACGAGTAGTAGATTCTCCTACTTCATCTTTGGCATTCCATATGGCCACCCGAACCTGAGTTCCGTGTCCAAACTCGGGTCCTCCGGCGGTTTGTAGAAGTCGAAAGGCGGTCGCGTCATGGCATCCGGTGGCACCCGATTTTTCCGCGACGCGTGCTTCGGAACACCGCCCACCCGGGGCTCATTTTTGCATTCCATACCACATGTGTAAAAGTTCTTTTTCGACCCGTCGCCGCAGCAGAGGATCCGTCCGTTTTCGTCGCGGGGAACGCCTTTCATGCTGAAGCTAATTTGTGGCACGGCAAACGAGGTGAAGGCTCTGTTGGTTTTGTTTCGGAAAATCATGCTGTTTTCTGCAGAAATAGGACGAAGGTGGTCGTGTCTGGCGCGGCTCCCGCAGGCACCGCTGCTGCTCGGCGTAACGGCCGCGACCTCTTGTTGGGACAGGAATCCACCGTCGATATTGATAGCAAAAAGTTCCTGCAACCTGAACAAGGGCATCTTCGTCTGACTGCGATTTGTATTTTTTGTTCTATTGCTTGCACCTCCAAAAGGATTTTGCCGATTTCTCTTTCTGGTCGTTCTATCTTGCTAAAATGAAATCGGTAGTCCAACTAGATGTGGTGATCGACGACCATGAGGCCCTTCCTCGGTGCGGATATTGAGTACTGATGTGTACGAAATGCGATGACGAATGTTCTTGGAATACCAGGGGGGACAATGCTCATTAACCGTTCGCGAGATCGAAGTGAAGCACTATTTGTATTTTGTTAAACACCTCTGCTCTTGAGCTTTTCCCTCACAAAATCTGCGCAGGCGCGACCGCGACTCGTCGGCAAGGCCGGTTTTTGCAGCCAACTCAGGATGAAAAGCGAAACGAATACGAGAACGACTGGCACATGTAACTAGCTCTGCGCAATAGAAGTACGAAAACCCGTGAAGGAGTTTTCTCGTCGCACTAGGCCTCCTCCCCTTCCTTCTTGCGCCTCCAAGAAGGGCAAGGTAGCGGATCGGATTAGCGGTAGTGGAACCGAGTTGTAAACATCTTCTAGCAACGACAACGGCAACGAAAAAGCAACACCTACAGGCAACGAACACAGAAGGAGAGAAAATGAACATCGTTTAGTTCTTGCAGTACTCAGAAATCTTGTTTTGGGTTACAGGTAGCAAACTCGTCAAACTTCTAATGATGGTTCGAAATATGCGTTCTGCTGGCACTAGAGGTCGATTTCCTTTTGCAGTAAACTGCATATGGAGCAGCAGCTGCTGTGTGTGTGCGGCAGGTAATATTAGCTGTGACCGCAAGAGGTCGACGGGGTGGAACTGATGCAGCCGCAGCTACAGAAGTGCAACAGCTTGTTCTGTAAACGCACTTTTTGATAGACAAGCTGTGTGATGTTTTTTAGGACGTCGATAGACAAAATTTTTCACGTGAAACCGACAAAAAATCCGAAAAGACCGCAGCACCGGGAAGAGCAGCGCTTTCAAATGGAGTAATTCCCAATCCCTATATGAAGATAGTAGGCTGCTCTGCAGGCTTACTAGAAAGAAACTAGAAAAGATGCATGTAAATTGAAAAAAAGCGATAGAGAATCGTGGTGAAGGTGAAGTTCAGTCTTCATATGAAAGACATTCGATTCAGGACAAAGGCTAGCTACGAATCTATGTAAATGCAAGCAAAATGACATCGCGTCAATATGTCACACTGCTCGAAGCTCAGTAGGCACGCTGCTCGCCCATTCGGGTAAGTCAATGACTACATGCCGACGAGCAACCATAGCGTAACTTCATATTTTTAGACCTAACAGCGCATTTCGAAGGAGATCATCCAACTGGGTGTTGGGTAGACTCCACAAGCTGCACCGAATATCGTAGAGAGGTGCCGACAGCTGCGAAGAAAGCTACTGCACGACCAATCCAACACTACTTTGTGACAGCGCCAACTAGCGCGTAAATCACGACTATCTTTTGAATCCATACATCGAGGACGACCTACTAAAATTCAAATTGTCCATGACTACGTCTACTTCAAGGAACAATGGAATTCCGTACTTTTCGCTGCTTTCTCGTGCCATTACCGCAGGCATGAGCCCGCAGCAAAAAGTATCATCTACCGTGCGATGTTGCCAATAAATAATCTCTTCTTACTCCTTATGCACGACCTCGGAGCGGATACTGCGGAGCACGGGTTGCATGGTGTTGATATGTTCCTGCGACGGCAGCGGCACGTCCTCCAGGCGCCGGGCGTGCTCTTCCGTCAGCAGGGCCGTGTGGGAGCGGCGGTGGCTCTTGCGCTCCATCTGCGAGGCGGACTGCTCCAACTCGTGCGAGATCGCGTGCGAGATCGCCTTCGCCATCTTTGCCTTGCTGTACTCCTCCTGCAGCACCTTTTCGTCCTTCGTGCTCATGCGCCGCTTCTGCTCGGCGTCTAGTATGCGCTTGACCAGCGTTTGCTTCTCCTGGCGCAGCTGCTCCTGCATCTTGTCAATCAGCTGCAGCTTCGCGACCCGCTCCAGCTGCTCCTGGTCTAACAATTCCTTCGCGTGCTGCTGGCCGTACCGCCGGTGCCGCTCCTCGAAGGACCGCATGAAGGTCTGGGAGTGCATGGCCTTTTCCAGACACTCCGCGGACGCCGCCTTTCCGAACACTTTGTTCACCTTCCCGGTCCCAAATTCCTTAATTCTGCGGTTTTGCTCGCTCCAGCACTGGAGCGCCACCTTGTTCTGGTCGATCTCGCGCAACTCTTCCGCCATCTCCTCGTCCGCCTTTTGCTGCGACACCCGGCTGGCCTTCTCCTCGTCCATCAGATGCAGGGCGAGCCGCTGCATCAGCTTTCGCTGCATATTGTCGTACGAAACTTCCAATTCGTCGTTGATGGTTTTACGAAACGGCGCCGCCGCGGAGTACTTGTGTCCTCCGCCGAAATCCAGGTACTTGAAGTTCTGCGAGCCCGCCTTGGCAGATTTGAAGAACAGCCGGCCATTGACGGAACTGTTGTTTTCGCCGATATTTTCCACGTTAGAAAACACGGTCGTGGCCTGTTTCAGCACGTGCTCGACAAACTGCTCGTCGCTCGCGTTGATCGGTTCCTGCATGTGGTCGAAGAACAACTGGCAATTCTTGAACACCGTATTGCGAATGCGCTGCTTCAACGCCTTGCACTGGGCCTTCTTCATCGGGGATGCGTCCTTGGGGCACACGAAAAACCCGATGGGCACCATTTCGTCGAGTCGCTGACCGGACTTGTCGTTGTGCACCACGCGGACCGTGTACGAACACCTGAAGTTGTTGATTTCAAAAATCCGTATAGTAGTTATGTGTGACAATTTATGGCGAACTTCTGAAATGGTATGTTGAATAAAATCATCGAGACTGTATCTTGCTGCATAAATCAAATCCTTATCCAATACCAGTGCGGTTCGTTCTTCGCGCACAGCTCCGCGGAAACCAGCATGCACTCGTGGTGACTAGAGTCGTCGGAATGTCCGCCGGACTTGCAGACCTCCAATTTTTCGAACCGCTTAGTCCAGGTGAAGACGGCGAAACACGGATCTTTTTTCGTCACCGAAGTTTTGCACAGCTGCTCCCACGCGGTGATCGCGTCGCCGAGTATGGGATTCTCAAACGTTACATTCTCAACTGTTACATGGATTTGTCATGCAAAATTGCCATTACCCTCCACTTGATCAAGGTGCTTAGCATGACAAATTGAAATTTTCGAAGGGCTAAACAGCATGACACTCTGTGGAAAATCTGTGATGCGAAAGTTGCAACCTTGCCACTTTCACTGTTGCTGTTCTTGCATTGCAAATCCATGTAACAGTTGAGAATGTAACATTTGAGAACGCCATACCGAGGTTGGCGTCCTTATTGGGTTCGAACCACTCCGGCTGAGAGTGGCGCACCAGATCCAGCTGGGAGCCCGAGGACCGGTGGCCAGCGAGGGACTTCCGCGCCTTGCCGTGAAGCCCGGCCGTGGAGTTGCTCGGTGACGTTGCGGGCGAAGAGGCAGCCGTGCTTGCGTTTGAAAGATTTCCGGAGGACTTTTGCATCTTCATCGCCGGAACCGCCGGGACGGAGCCCTGGCGGATCGGGGGACGGAAGATCGCGGTGGCCATTGTCGGGTGTTCGGGGGTTTTTGGCTTCAAGAAGCAGGGACTCGCTGCTTGGTGTTGTTCTTGGAATTGATTGTTGTTCTATCCAGTTCTTTACTGTCGTCTGCGTAGCTGTCTGTAGTTTCCTGTCACGACCACGAGCCTCTTTGGCTTTGGCTTTGGTAGCAAGAGCATTCAATTCCAATTCGTGGGGATCCCTTCATTGCTCACCGCAGGTTTTGAAAACATCCCAGATGGGGTTAAGAGTCTAGGACGAATCAGGACGACCAAATCCAGAAACAACAAGAGTGACAGGTCACGCGGATACGGAGCTCCATCCCTTAAAGGGCCACTCAAGCCGTGGAAAAGGTAGCGGCCCGCCCCTTGAGGCAGATTGATTTGGCCGCAGCCACCGATGCTGATCCCTCGAGGAGCCTGAACGTTTCTGAGGGATTAACGACAAAACGAAACTTCGGGCCTGGGAATGGTCAGTGGTTAGTTTGCCAGGCGCTTGGCCCCTCAACCAAGAAACACCTTAACGACGATAAAGAATCAACACGGACCCAAGAAACTACACAACGACAACAGAGCTCAGCCCTGGGAATGGTCAGCGATTAGTTTGCCAGGCACATTGTCCATCGACATAGAAGAAACATCCTTTCCGACAACTTCGGGGCTTTTTCAACCTTAAACCCTAAGGGGCTCCCTGTGTATGCATAGTGATTGGCAGGGGGGGTGCCAATATAGCGTTAGCGAGGACGCAACGGACGGGCCATTAGGCGCACAGAACAACCAGCGGACACTAAGATAACAGAAAAAAAACACAACAATCGACAGGGACGCGGGAGACCACCTAGTCCGGTAGAAGTGACTACCAGACCTGAATTCCTGAGCAGACCTTCTCGCGCTCTCAGTTTCAACATATCGGAAGGCTGCTAATCAGGGGAGTCACGGCCTTGGGAGCACCCTGATTATGCCCAGAGTCGGAGCTATGCCGGTGGCTGGGCGCTCTGGAGCCTTGTTTGCCCGGCTTTGCTCCCGGGGGCCACGAGCCTCTTTCTTTACACAGAAATAAAAATAGCTAGGTTATGTATGTATAGCCGTTGGCTTGCACTTCTACGCTCTTGTAGTTTTGCTAAAAAGTTGTAAGTGAAGATGTTCTGCAGTTCATCTAGTTTTGCCTTTGTTTTGGTACTGGTGTTTATTTGTACACGACTGTACTAGAAGTCTATCGGCGATTCAGAGTGAGAGCGTCGTGCACTGTTTTTAAAGGGGGAAACAGAAGAAACGGGGGGCTGTGGTGCACTACACCTTGTGCAACCTGGTACTCGAAAAATTCGTGTGATTATGGAACGAAAAAATGCTGATACTGAATGCAAAAGAATCAAAATCACCGACGTTCGTAGTGCAGGCATGTCGTACTCGTCGGCGATACACCTAGTGATGTCAAGATGAAGGTGCACGACAATATGCTCATCTCTATTGTTTTTAGTTTTTGCACGACTTCATCCGGAACGGGATCAATAACTGCACGAACCGATTTTTCTATATCTTTGCATAACAACTGCGAGAAGTACCATTACCAACAACAACCGAGTCAAGTGCCATTATCGTCAGAAACTTTCTATTTGTCACGACCGAGAAGCTAATTTTTGTGTACCAGCAGAAGCTGCAATGCGGAAACGTATCGCAATCCTTCCACTTTCGTCGTCTCGTGTGGAGGACGGAGGTTGTTGTACTACAAATGTTGGCTTTGTTCCTCATACTAGAGCAACAACTGCAGAAAAGATTCCGACGAAGGGAATCATGTACAACAATCACAGTGTTTACTTTGTCACAAGCAGGACCTGGATGTCGTGTGATACCACAAATCAAAAGATCTACATTGTTCGTGATCGCGATTATCACTCGCAGGCGCAGCTTTTTACACTTTTGATTTACTGATGCACAGCCGCATATCCATCCCAGGATCATGGTTGACCTACTTACTGCTGCGAAGCGACATCTTTACTTCTTTTTCCGTCCCCCCTTCTTTTTCTTTCCTCCGTCGTCGGAGTCCCAATTTATTGGCGCCTCCTCCTCCAATGTAACATTTGCCGCCCCGCGCTGTTTTTTGTTATTTGCAGCGGCGCCGCCACCTTGCTGCGGCTGGTCTCCAGCACCGTCCGCCGCCGCAGCAGCCTTCTTCGCGCGCTTCTTTGCGGCCGCGCCCATCTTCTGACCTGGTGCGGCTTGCTTGTTCGTGTTGCCGTCGTCGTCGTCATCTGAGTCCGGCGCGCTGGGGTTTCCGGTTGCAGCTGCAGAGGGCGTGTTGCCGCCAGATAGATTATTTCTACTCGCAGTGCTGTTCTTCCCACCGCCAGGTGTCCCCGCGTTGCTGTCGTTCTTTGGCTTGTTGCTGTTGCTCGCATTGCTTTTCCTCTGCTCAGACACGGAAGTGGATTTTGCTTCCACAACTTCCGGCTGTGCGACGCCGTCCGCAACCGCAGCATCGTCGTCACAGACGCTCTGCATTTCATAGTACTCGCCAACCTTCGCTTCGAATTCATCCGGATCCAGAACGCCAACGTCCCGCGCGGTTCCCTCGATGTTCAGATGGACGCAGGAGAGCAAGAGCCCGTTATTCCAGGCACCGCCTACTTTCGCCCGCTTCACCTCCTTCCCGTCCGGCCCGACTTCGCCTTCCGGCACAACGACCACGATGGCACCCTCGGAGGGCACGTCGTTGAACTGGTTGGTCACGATGGAGATCGTTTCATTCGTGATTTTGTCGTTCACGTCAATTTCCAATGCGTAGGTGCCCTTCTTCTTCATGGCCTCGGAACTGGTAACTTTGCCAATCTTGTACTTCGTGAGCTTCGAAGTTGGCGCTGGTTTTGGCGCAGCGGAAGTGGAGGAGGTGGAGGCCTTGTTCGGTGGTGCTGGTGGTGCTGGTGTTGGCTTGGAGGTTGTTATTTCCTCAGCAGCGTCGCTTTCCTCATCGTCGACCACAGCGGACTTCTTGTTGTTGCCCTTTTTGTTCTTCGTATTTCTCGCTGGTGGATCGAAGTTTTTCTTCTTGTTCTTAGCGAGGGCAGCCAAATCGACTTCATCATCACTCTCTTCCTCCTCAGACTCCTCGACCTTTGCCGCTGGTGCTTTCTTCTTCGCAAAAGCGGCTAGATCCACTTCGCTATCAGAATCCTCCTCTTCGGAGTTGTTCTCTTCGCTATTCGACGCCTTCGGAGTAGGCTCTTCCTCCTGTACCTCTTCCTTTTCGTCTTTGCTACTAGAGGACGGTGATGGCGCGGATTTCTTGCCTTTGGACTTCCTTTCTGGTTCCTCTGGTTCTACTGCCACGGCATCGAACTTTTTCTTCATCTTGTCGAGCTTTTTTGGGTCTTCCTTTTTCTCTTCCCCCTCATCCGATTCCGAAGTAGACTTCTTGTTGTTTTCGACATCCGCAGCAGTAGATTTTTTCGGCTGTTCCTCCTCTTCCTCATCCGACTGCTCATATTTCACTCGCTTTCGCTTCTTCTTTTTCTTTTCCTCCAGCGCCGCCGCCTCCTCATCACTGTCCGCGTACTTGGTGGATTTTTTTTTCTTCTCTTTCTTTTCCTTTTTCTTTTTTTTCTTCAAATCCTCGTCCTCGGAATCCAGGTCCGGCACGTCAATCCAGGGCGCTGCGTCGTCGGACGAGCCGGCTGTGCCGGTCAGGGTCGGCTTTCTACTGTCGCCGTCGAAGAGGAGTTTCTCCTTTTCCGCTTCGGCTCTTTGTTTCTCCGCCTCCTCTGCATCCTTCTTGGCTTGTTCCTCGGCCTGCTGCTTTGCTTGCTCCTTCTTCAGCATCTGCCGCTCCTTCGCCGTCATCTTTTTCTTCTTCCCGCCCTCGTTGCCAGGGGAAGCGTCTTGATCGGCGTTTTCCTCCGCCGGGGCGTCGTCGTCGTCGTCCGCTGCAACGGTCTTGTTGGCCTGTGGGAGGTGTTGGTGTAGTCAAAAGTTGAGATTTTGACAGGAAAACCAAAAAGAAACATAGACCAAGACGAATGGATTACATATAGCGAAAGTTGTTCATCTTCATTCGCAGTACGATACTCAAGCCGCACTTCCACTTACCTTCTTCTTCGCCTGCATCCCCGCACTGACGTCCACTTCTCGGACTGCCAGACCCAACTTCTGTCGCTTTTCCTCCCGTTCCCTAGCGCGCTGCATCGCGATCAGCTCGATCTCCTCCTCCCGCTCTGCGAGCTGGGACAGCACATCTTGCCGGTAGCCTTCGAACCCGCGCGGGTGCCTCCTGATTTGTGCCGTGTTCGGCTTGACGATGGGGTCGTGCAGCGCCACTACCCAAAGGGTGCAATCCACCGCTTGGATCAATCGGGCGTCGTGGGTTACGAGAATAACACCGCCGTCGTATCGGCCGAGCTGTTTTTGTGATTGGAATTTTTGTGATGCTGTATGATCGCGTAGAATTCTTATTCTACTTGTGGCTCTGTGGCCCGAGCATGATTTCCTTTCTAGGTGGAGCAATTGAATCCGCATCATACACCGGAATGCAAAAAAAAACAACCCCGCCGGTTCAAGAAATCAATACCGCATCAATAAGCGCCTCCACGGATTCGATGTCCAAGTGATTTGTCGGTTCGTCCAACACCACAATGTGCGGCTGGCTCAACGACAAAGCCGCAAACGCGACCCGCGCCTTCTGACCCCCGGACAGGTTTCCAATTTTCGTCAAGTGCGCAAACGACGGCAGTCCGAACTGGCCGAGAGACGCGCGCGCTTTTTCCTGCGAGGAAATCCCCGCCTTCTGGAAATCCGACATCAAATACTCCACTCCATTCTTGTCCAACGGCAATAACTCATCGAAGTGCTGATGGTAGTGCCCGACCCGCAACGCGTTTGCGTGTCGCACCTCGCCCTCGCACGGCTGCAGCTTCTTCAACATCAAGTTTAAAAATGTCGATTTACCCACACCGTTGGGCCCGACAATTGCGATGCGGCTCGTCGTGTCGCACCCGAAATCCAACTCATCCAGCAGATACGGCTGCTCCCCGTCGTAGGAAAAGCAAACGTCGGACACGTTCAAGCCGCCAATACCGGAATCTTGCCCGAGGCCGAAGAAGTTAAATTTGACAATGTAGTCCTTGATCTTTTCGTGGATGTCGTTGATACTGTCCAGATTGAACTTTTTCTTCACCTGTTCCTCCGCTTTGTCCTTCGCCATGCCGGACCGTTTCAGCATCTTAAACTCGTCTTGCATCTTCTTCAATTCTCTCGCATGCTCCAGCTTTTTCTGCCCCAGCATCTTCTTAAACCCGGAGTATCCCCCACGGTAGTAGAAGAGCTGCTGCTGGTCCAGATGAATCACGTCGGTGCAAATGGCGTCCAGGAAGTCGGCGTCGTGGGAAACGCAAATCACAGTGTGGGGGTATTCCTCGGAGAGGTAGTTGTCGAGCCAGAGGACCGCGTCGAGATCCAAGTGGTTTGTCGGTTCGTCGAGAAGGAGAAGTTTGGGCTGCAGGAAAAGGGCTTTCGCGAGGGAAATGCGCATGCGCCAACCACCAGAGAAGGTTTCGACCTGAGCAAGGTTTTTGATGGTTGCAAGATGGTGTTCTGAGCGTGATCTGATGCAGACCTTGATGAAAAATGCTATAATAAATGTTTTCGATTTTGTTCGATGAACAGGCAATGGCAAGTATTCCACAATGATAATGAATCATCACAAATAAAATCACTTTAGTATACCGTCTGCGTCTGCATTTTCTTGGTGAACCCGAGACCGGTCAAAATTTTCCTCACGGTCGACTCCAACGCGTTCGCGTTCCGCGCGTCCAACTCGGCGGACACTTCTTCCAACCGTTGCTATGCATTGCAAATATGTCTGGGTCTGGAGAAGTGCCAGGTTTGTCATGCTCTGCTAGCATGACTGTCAAGTCTGTCATGCAAGGTACCCAAAAGCACCACTTTTGTGTGATGCAAAAACCCAGTTTCTCATGCGGGATAGGCAACACCTAGCGACTCAAAGACGTGTCATGCTGCGCCATCATTTCTGGCGTTCTCTTGATTCGCCAACCATCATCACAAGTTTCCAGACCCAGACATTTTTACATTTGATAGTTGCCTAGTTTTTTCCATCTCCACCGCGTCCAATTTGCTGTCAGCATCGTCTGCCGACTCCAGCCTTTCCATCAACGCCTTCTCTTCGTCCAACAGTTCCACGCACTTCACGTCCGAAGCCATCACCTCCTCGACGACGTTTTTGTTGCTCGCTTTTGCCTCCTGTTCCACCAGTAAGATGTCCCAGTCCAGCGGCACGGGCAGTTCCCGCTTCGCGATGTGCCGGAGCAGCGTCGTCTTACCCATACCGTTGGGCCCGAGAAAGCCGTACCGGTGGCCCTGCACGACTTTGAAGTTTGCGTTTTTGAACAGCCAGTTTCCGGCGGCGGCGAGGGAGAATCCTTCACACACCGCGGAGTCGCCGGAGGGCGGGTGGATGACCTGCCCGCCGGGTACGACGATAGAGAAAGCTTTCAAATCGCCAGTAGCGGCATCGTCGTCCGGGTTGTGATATCTGATAGATTGGGGGGGAGGGGATCATTTGTGCTGCGAAAGAGCTTGCTTTCGTATGTATGAGACGTAGGAAAGCACAAGCACCACCTACAAACATAGTGCTACGATGACCTCCATCAAAAAAAAGCAGTGAAATAAAACAATACTTTGTCTCCGCCGTGTGTCTTTCCAACATTTTCTTCTCCTTCGCGGTGAGTTTTTCCCCATTCGCTTGTCGCTGTTTCAGATCTTCGACCTTCTCGTCCAAAGTCTTGTCGTTTCTCGCATCGACCACCAGCCCGACGTTGACTGCGCTGGATTCCATATCAGCATTCTCCTGTGCCTCCGTCGCCGCGAAGGACTTCGCGTGGAAATCCGGCTGGAAAAAAAGGAGTGATTTGGATTCCTCGAGGGTGGTTTCAAATTCGATCTCTTGCTCTTCGGGTTTCAAGATTTTTTTCTGTTTTATCGTCCCGTAGTACCCGGCGCTGGTTTCGACACCCCGTTCCCCAGTGTTATCATTCAAACTCGTCCACTTTTTCACGGCGGGGTCGACGTTTGCGGTTGGGGCCATCGTGAGAAAGAAAACCGTGGTTGGCCTGGCGCAGGTGAAGATCAGTTTCTTAGCTTTCCCCGAGCAACGGAGGAAGCCGAAACCGGTGGCGGGCGTGAACTCCCCGAGGGAGAGAAACTCCTCCGCATTCTTTGTGCCCGCAGCGACACCGGCGCGAACCAAGCCGGACCCGACATTACGGACGGAAGGTTGGAGCTTTGGGTCGGCCTGAAATGGAGAAATCGGAATGATGGTGGAAGGTTTTTTGATTCTGCCGAGGAACATAGGCTATTTCACTACGGCTGCTGGGATTTAATGAGCATATGCATATACGCAAGATTTAGATCGTGCATGAGCAGTACGAGTACGTGTTTTTTTTTCTTGTATTTCACAATGAGCACCATCAGAAAAATGAAAATGAGCAGCAATCTCTACTATACATCTGTCGCCAGTGTCTTGAACGTTCCGGTCGCGAGCAGATCGTGGACGACGCGCCCCTCCATCATGTTTCCAATTTTGTCGGAGACCAATGAGTCCCCCTTCAGGTCCAGCTCTTCCAAACTTCTGTCTTTCTCCCCTCCGGCGTCGTCCAACCCGGCGAACATGTCCTTGGCCTTTTCCGTTTCCTGCTTCTTTTTCTCCTTTTCCGCGTTTTTCGTTTTCTGTTCCTGCTCTTTTTTCCTCAATAGCTCCTGCACGATAGACGTGTTGCCCGACGCATCGTCGTCGTTCATCTGAATTTTCTTCGCCGCCGCCTGCTTGTTCGCGGTCTGGTCCTTATTTCGCTTGTCCAGCGCCTTGTCCTTGTCCTGTTTCAAGTAGTTATCCGCGTTGGTCAGGTCGGTTTTCTTGATATCGCCGACGGAATCCCACATCGTCATCTCCTCCTCGTCCGAATCGCCGCGGCGCTTTGGCCGGACTTTTTTCTCCTTCTTCTCCGCGCCATCGCCGGTCTTGTCCTTCTTCTCCTTCTTTTCCTTCTTCTCCTTGTCGGCCGCCATTTTGAAGAGAGTTTTTAGGCGATCAAAGATAGAAAGGCTCTTCTACGTAAATTAGCAGAAAGGAATCTAAGAAGATCTTCACAAAGATACACAGGAGATTCAGATTCTCTGATGTCAACTACACAATATCAACCAGTACTTGATGTCGCTGTAAACAAATTATGATAGGCCAAGGAAGATTTTCGCTTGATTTTTTCTTTCCAAAAATCTGTCGGTGTCGTCCTCGAGCTTTGATCTCATGAGAGCCTGGATCCAGTACTTCTGTGATGGTCTTCTTCTTCCTTTCGGATCTTCAAGGAGAGCGCGAGCCAATTTTGATCAATAAGCTCAAGCTTCAGATTCTATTACAGGTTGTCTCGATGCTTGCATCAGGGGAACAAAATTTCGTCTTCGAGGCACTAGTTCTGACAAGTGCAAATGGAGCACTTCATGAGAGAGGTAGCTCCCGCCGGCTTACTAGTTTTTTCTTCAAACAAACAAACTTTCTGAAAAGTTCCTGAATTGTGTTTCGGTTTATGAAGATGCGACCTTTGTACACACAAGCTAGGTCCTTCCGGTGCTTTTTTCTTCACAGATTTCTTATGCGCGCACACAACTAGCCATTTTGTAAAAAATTGAAAAAAAAGTAAGCGAGAAGTAGAAGCGCAGTTACGACATATTAAATCTTCTATGACCCTCTCCTCCCAAACACCGCCCGTACCCCGGTGAATCCCCTGTGCATCATGCGCAGGGTTTCCAGTGTCTTCGGCGCGTAGTTGGTCATGTGGGGGACGATGTGGTATTTCCAGAGCAGGTTTCTCCGATTCTTTTCCTTCTCGTTCATGTACAGGTCCCACGTGTCCTGCGCTCCCTTCGCCTTGGAGACCCCGGAAAGAACTTGTTTCTCGACCATCGGGAACGGGGACCTGAAGGCCTTGTTCCAAGGCTGTAGCTCCTTCGTCCCGCCCATTGTTGACTTTGACCCGCCGGTGCTATCTCCATTTGGAACAAGTTGTTGGAGTCCATCCGGGCGTTTCAGATTCAGGAAATTCTTGGGGGATAAGGTTTGGGACAAGAGACTCTTATTCTCTTGCACCACGGGGCACAGACAGCCGTCGGGCATGGACTCCTCGAGCCCGGCGACAAGCATCTTGAAGCCGCCGATCCAGTGCATCGCGAGGCACTTCATGAACCCCTCGAACGCCGGGTGTGGGTCGAACAAGTGCCGGTTGGCGACGAGCTCAAAGTAGGTTTTGGAGAAAACCACCTCGGAGAGGTTGCCCTCGTACAACGCGTCAACCTCTTTCGCGATGTCTTGCTCGAGCAACCCGGGGTGGTCCTGCTCGGGCGTGATGGAATCGTTTGGATTGTCGCCGTTATTCCCCGCCTGGGCCTCCATCAACTCGAAATACTCGTCGAACGCCTTGCGGCTCGCGTTCATAAGTCTCTGCTTCACGTACTCCCGTTCGGATTCCGACACGTCTTCTCTGAAGGGAAAAACGCGAAAAATGCGCTCCGGCTTCATCAACATCCCGCCCTGCAGGAATTCATACATGCACCCGGAGATGCCAGAGGGGTAGTCGCGACCGAAAATCTCGTAGGAATTCCCGAAATCGATAATGGAGAACCTGTTTGGAGTAATGGTAGGGGTCGGGCGTTTCGGAGTTTGGCATGTTGTGTGGTAATAGCAAAAATAATCATTGCGTAAAAAAGAAAGACGAAAATCCTGATCGTGAAAATTTTTTCGTAGCAAATGGAATCCTAGAGAAATCCAAATCGCCCACTTTATACCGTTTGCTCTTGTCGCACCAGAACAAGTTTCCGAGATGCGGGTCTCCGTGAAAAAAGGTGTGCCGGTGCTGCTTCTCTAATGCGACGGACAGCCAGACCTCAAACGCATCAAGGTAACTGTCCACCGCACTGTGCCAGTCGATGATTGGCGTGTTTTTTTCCTGCAAAGCTTGCTGCTCCGCGAGAAGACGGTCGAAGGGGCGGCCAGGAGCCATCTCGAGGATGAGAATACCTGAGCGGGCGAAGCAACGATTTGGAAATGCTTATAGAAGTTAGAACCCATGTGATGTAGGACCTGTAGTAGCTGCAACCGCACGTAACTTGGGACGTGAAAGTCCAACTGCAACTACATGGACCTGAAATGCAATTCGAAACCGAAACGCTAACGCTACGATAAACAGATCAAACAATACCTGGGTCTCCCGGCGCGGCAGACAGCTGCCCCGGTACATTCGTCCCACTATTCCCGTTCCCGTTCATCGACGAATACCCGCTATTTATCGCCAAATTGTTGTTCCCGTTCTTCCCATTCACCCCCTGCGGCCTGGCCAAAACCCTCGGCACCACGATGTTTTTCTGCTTTCCCTTCCCGTTGTATTTCTCGTACCCCAACTCCAAGTACATTTGCTCCTGCTCAAAATCGCACTCATACAACGTTTTGTCCACGTAACTCTGCAATAAATACGACCTCGCCCCCGGCAATTCCTCCGTCACTTGGTACAAAACTTTCCGTTCCGCCTCCAATTTCTGGTAAACTTCGGGCCTCCGGATTTTCAGGAAGATCTCGGGGAAGGTTTTCCGATTCAAATCCATGGAGTCATCGTCCGACTCAACCTCTAAAAACTCGTCCATCGACGTCGTCCGGCCGGGCAGAGAAGGACTAGTTTGGACTAAATGGCCGCCGTTGTTGTACGCCGCGCTTTGTTTGTTTTTCGTGATCAAGACTGCGTGCTCCCCTGCGGCAATGCTCGCGTTGTAGCTGGGGACCGCTGCCATCGCGTACTCGCCGAGCGGCTCACCGGAGGGGGAGTGGAAGGCGGAAAGGTCTAAAATGACCGTTTCTTGCCCCGCGTCGTACCCGTTGAACAACATTTCTTCCTCCTCTGCGGAGTAACTGTGGGAATTCGTCGTCGTTTTCAGAATCTTCGCCTGCTTCAGCACCTGCCGGACTGCAACTGTCGACATGGGCTTCAGTAACGATTTGAATTTCGCGAAGCTCTGGGTGACGTCAAACGGTTCCACGGTGAGCTTCGCGGTCAAGGGCGAGTGGATCTCCGGGTACTGGGTGATTTTGTATACGGAGTCTGTGATGTAGTCCCTCCTTGGACTATTACCTCCGTATTGCTGGAAAACTTTTTGTAAGACCGGGCCCGCGGCGTGGAAAATGGTCAAGAATTCGAAGTTGATCACCGATCTTAGGTTTTTCAGCAACAGTTCCGGCCGGTCCCTGACGTCCAAGACGAAGAGTTGTAAAAAATCTATCACCATCGGGATTTTCACGTCACAGTTGATCAAATCAAAATAATTCGCGATCAGCTGTTTCAGCGCTTCCACGTTCACTTCGGGGAGTTTCCGGAAGTGCAAATCGAGGAAATTCGGGTCGCGGACGAACGCGGAGCCGAGAAACGCAGCGAACTCCGACTGGGGGAAAAAGCACTTCACAAGTTCTTCCAATTTTAACTTTTCCACCTGCTGCCCCACGTCGGTCACAGCGGTGGATTTTTTCAACAGATTTTCGCTGTCGTTGAACGCTGTGTGCATAAACGCCGAGGTGTCCGCCGCACTCGGGTCGTGGTAGCCGTTGAGAACGCCGGCGGTTGTCGCGGAGAAATTCAACATCGCTCCAGACGTGGAGCTGTTTCGCTCTCCCCGCAGCATCGCCCCGCTTTGTCTACTGGACGGTTGGTAGTCGTAGGGGCCAGAAGTACTGCTTGCTCCAACAGACGAAGTTGTACCGCCATTACCGTAATTCGACGTTGATTTCGTGCTGTTTGGCGTGACCATGATATCGTTGGACCGCGATTTCAGCTCCTCCTTCAACGCCTGTCGTAGTTGCGTCACCGCGTCCAGTGGGAACCGGCAGAGGAAGTGCAAAAACTGCTGCTTGTTCCGTTCCTCGGGAGAAAGATTCGGATCGAGCTGCATGCTCAGTATGGCACTGCCACTATTTCTACCCACCTGTGATGTTCCTGCGGTCGTCGACCCTCGTCGCGATTTGCTACCCCCGCTTGCATGCTTTCGGCTGGAACTCGTGGCAGAGTTTGGCGCGGTGGGTATCTGTGCGCCGTAGCTGTAGCGGATGTTTTGCTCCTGGACAGCGGCCCTCTCGGCGGCTTCGTCCAGAGCCTCGGAGCTTCCGAAAAGATACTCTAACATAGCGAGGAACTACTGATTTATTTCTTGCTTCGATCAATTCAATGTCGCATGTTATGATATCAATCTGCAGGTTCCGATAAATAGATTGCGATAACGACACCCAGCCTCAGGGGTGCCGTGGCAAGAATGTCGAAAAGGAAAAATGCTCCGCCAAATAAAATAGACGTAAGTACTAGTACTACTCTGGGATAAATAATGTACACATTGTAATTGATCTACTCACTTTGAAAATAAGGATGATAATTGCACAGCTTTGGGTCCTGCATCAGTCACAAAAATCCGGAAAAATCTCCTTCGACCCCAATCACGTGAATTGGTGCACAGGAGTTTTTGCTGCACCCATGGAGGCCTCCGGGGGGAGGTGGAAAAGCTAGAGCACGATACTACGAGGTCTTTTGCACGAACGGGACGTCTTGCGATGGACTAAGAATGAACGATGACCGATGATTGATAAAGGTCTTGAATTATGCACACGCATACCGGTTACAAGAAGAAGAACGACTTCCATGCTCATGCGACATCAACAGATAATGTTGATGCAGTAGCTCATATGATAACCGACGGCGACGGCGAATGTTTTGTCGTTGCTTTTCGTACGCCGCTGATAAGACCGATCTTGATCTCCATAATGGTCACATAGATAAAATTTCTACGACCGATAAATTCTACACTCTGATTCTTTTTCATCGTAACCGATGCGCTTTCGAAAAACTACATGGCCAAAGCCAACGAATTCGAACATGATATCCAGCAACTGAAGATATTCATCAGACTGTACATCATAAATCACTCTTGTGCGTGCTCTTCGTACATTTTTGTGCGTGTAGACATCAAAGATTCAAAAATCCTATTGCCGGAGCACCTGAGTCATTTACAAAACACTATTTGCCTCAGGATATCGAGGTTGCAACTTCGATGGAATGAGTATAACATTTACCTGGGATGATGACTAGAATGCTCTTCGAGTGTGTGGGTGTGCAAACTCATGCTGATTTTCTTGCGGACTCTGCGGTCGTGGTCGCCAGTGGTTTGTGATTGTAAGAGGTAGCGGCCTTACTTGCGACTCCAGCTGTTGCGAGACCTCCACGACCACGACCTTCCTCAACAAGACCACAACCAATTTTTCCTTCCTCTTGGAGGAGCGGCGCTCTTTCCTTTGCAAGTAGACAGGAGCCGTGGTCTTCTTTTACCTCCGACTTGGGCGGCACGCACGACACGTTTTCTTTGCTCGCCAACCACTCTTCGACCACGTCCAAGGGCCTGCGCCACCAGTCTGCCCCCACTTGCAAACGGAAACATCTCGCCACCATATCGACGAACGGCTTGCGGTCGCAATCCTCCGAGGTGCTTGCGCCGAAGTGGTCCAGCCATTTCCTTCGCATGTACACGTTTTGGCACAGCTCGTTCTTTTCCATTTCCTCCTTCGTGCACGGCTCGTCCTGCAGGGTGCCATCGTGAAACCGCATCAAAATTTTATCCAGCAAGAGCAGCACGACCAAACGCTGCAGAGATTGGCTTACACTCTCCTGCGACGAGCGGCCGCTTTTACTCTTACGCTCAAAGCGATCTAGCGAGGGACTGTAAAACCCCGCTACTTCTGGTTCTGGCCTTTCCTGAAACAGGCACTGCAGCGCTCCGAGCAACGCTTCCACATTATTTGCGACGCGTTTATGCGGCTCCCGGTTCGCGTCGCGGCAAGAAACTAGCCAAATTGGGATCTTTTTCCATTCCGTTTGCAGCGGGTTCGCCGGCTTCCATTTTTGGTGTTGGCGCTCGAAAATTTCCACCCCGGCGCCGTAATGAAGGACAACGTTGTAATTCAAGAGCTCCACGAAATGGCCCAACCAAGACAGGCACTTCCTCACAGCACTTTCGACGCCGCCGATCGGAAAGTCGCAAGTAATGTTCTCAGGAGGCAGGTGCTCACAGTTATAATTGTCTTCATCTTCAAGGCCCCAGGCCAGTTCGACAAGCGCGTGTTGATCCACGCGAAACAGAAGGAAATCCGCATTCCGACTGTCAGACAGAGCCTTCAGCCGATGGTTGCGCAGGAAATTGCCCATCGGAAGAAGCATCTTCCGAACACCATATCCTTCTTCCGCCGTTTCTTCCCGAATGGAGCCAGGAATAAGGCCTTTCTTATAGCCGTGTTCCTGTTCGCCACCTCCGAGAAATTTCGCGTCCCGAAACACGTGATCGTCAAAGTAATTTTCTTTCGTCGTTTTTTTGTCCTTGCTCACGGGCGCCGACAAGCCCACGACAACCATTCCATCGTCCTGCCACATAATCTCGTCGCGCGTGGCGCGCAAACACTCACCCTGCGTCATGCACCCGAACTCGTCGAACTGCGCTGGGGAGTACTGGTGCGCGTGTGGTGGCAATAAAGTTTGAAACTTCCACGACCGCTCCGTCCCGGCGGATTTTGGGAGTTTCTTGCCCTTCACCTTTTTATGACCCGCGACTTTCGCCATTCCCAACAGGTCCCAGGCCAGCATCCGACACTGCTTATCGCCGATGGTCTCGCAGACTTTGTGAACGGAATGGGGCCTCTGCTCCCCGCGATTCCAGCCCTGCGGGAGGTGCGGTGCAAGGCGGTGCACGCCTCTGATGATCGCGGTTTTGACCGCGGTCCGGTCGGCTTCGCTCAACCCGGTCCAATGCGTTCTGTTTTTGAAAGGCATGGGCTTGAAATAATGGCCCGCAGAGAGCGCCGCAGGGGGTTTTTTCTCTAGCTTCTCTTTTTTTTTTCTCTCTTTCGCGGCTTTCCGGTCCTTCTCACTCAGCGTCTTTACCGTTCTTGCGCTCGTTGTACCCAGCTGCGTTGAGGTCGCCTTTGGCGTCGTGCTCTTTCTTCCCGGTAGTTGAAAAGTGATGCCGCGATTTTGCTTTTTCTCCGACTTGTGAGAGTGGTCGCTGTTTTCATCATCAGACTCCGAGTGGTTTTTCTTGTCGCGCTTTATTCCTGCGTCATCCACCGCTCCTGCCCGGCTTGGCTCTCTTGTTTGTCTTTCCCGCTTGAGTTTCTGTTTCGCAGCAAACTCCCCGGCGAAAAACTCTTGCAGTTTCTTCTCCTCCCTTCTCATCTTTTGCAGTTCTTCTTTCTCCCCTTCGCGATTCATCACTTTCGCGCACAGGTACGGTTGGACGTGTCGCTTCAAATGGCGAACTCCCGAGGTCGGGCTTTGCTCTTCAGCATAGACCAACTCTTGCTTGTCTTCTATCCAACGTTTGTACTTCTCGAGATACTCTGGGTCCTCTTCGTAAAGGCGACTCTGGTTCGCTTGAAGTCTTTCTTTCTTCCTCTGCCTCGCAAAATGTTGCCCGGGAGCCGACTGTGGCAGAAACGGATAGCGCTCCCACAAAGTTGAGCCATAACCGAAGCTGTTGTAGTAGGGGGAATTGGCGCCGCTAGCAGCGATTGTGTCGGAGGCACGGATAAAAGGGCGCTGGCAGAAGTTCGTGGCCGGAAGCGCGGAGGACTTCACACAAAGATCGTCGGGTTCTGTGTTTTTTTGCCCACCGAGCGCCAGCTTTTGCAGACACGTCTCTAAAGGTTCGCGAGGAACGGCTGTATCAGCATCATGCGGGTGCTGCTGTTCTCGACCTCGACGGCTCTTCGTACAAGTGATCCGCCCCTCGTCCGGAAGATCTGGAATCAGCAACTTTCTTGAGGAAATGTCGGCACAACCACGAGCTCCATGATCTTCTGCGTCGACGGTTCGTCCTCGCGTAGGCGTACTAGAAGATGAAGAAACTACTTGTACTTGCTGCTGGTCGTGCAGTAGCGCTTTTGGTTTTCGTTTTGGCACCGGCGGTTTCTCTTCTTTCTTCATTGGCAAAGGTACAATTTTCGACGCTGCACCTTCGACTTTCATGGCCTCACCGCCCCCAGTCCGTCTCTCCTCGCTTTTCGTGGCAACGGCGGTGTCAATTTTGACTTTCGTCCGACTGCGCAAGGATGGTGCTCTCTCTGAATCACTGTCAAGGGAGCAAGAACCTGTGAGCATCGTCCTCCCTGCTCCACGCACGCCCGCGGCGGCAGCATCAGGCTCAGCTCTCGCAGCCAGGTCGTCAGGAGCCAGCGGTAGATCATCCGTAGTCGCAGCTTTCGTCGTGGCGGTGTTGTGACTCGCTGTAGTGGCAGATTTCTCCCGATGCAAATTTTTCCAAGGCTTGAACTTGGAGCGGGTCTTGTGTCTCCCCCTGGTCGTGGGTGTGTCTGTTACGGTTTCTAGTCGTCCTGGTCGTTGCGTTCTTGCGCCAACAGTGGGCTGTTGATGCTGCCGCGGAACCTGCATGCGGCTATGTGTGGCCCTGCCGAGAGCATCTGGCCACTGTCCTGGCGAGCCCGAAGACTCATCCCCTTCATCTTCGCCTCTGGACAAGTAGGATGAAAGCGATTCATCATCCAACAGAGTTGACGATCGTCGTGTCTTTTTGTTTCGTGCTCGTGCTCCTCTTCGTGACTGGAGAAGAAGGCCCCCATCATCTCGGAACAGCTCGTCAAGAAAGGGAAGCACTTGCTCATCCTCTTTTTCCATTCCAGGTCTACTTCGATGGTTCCTCGTGCTGGACGAGAACGATGAAAACGACGAAGACATGTCTGACGCAGGTGCTGCAGACCTACCCCCAGATTTCTTCCTGGCGTCTGTTCGGACACGGACCAACGACTGCTGTGGTGATAAAGATGACGACGACGGCGACGATGCTGATGAGGTGGACTCGCGACTGATACTTGATCCGGCGCTCGATTCACCACTACAACTGTCACGACTCCGAGATTGCTGGCTCCTATTGTCGTGAATCAGCTGCCTCGAGGAGCGCTTCGGTATTGATCGCGTCAACATTTTATTTCAATTTGCTCCTGGTCAAACTTAAAAGAGAGTCATCATAGGTAAACCAAAAAAGTCAAATCTGAACTTTGCCTTGGTTCGTACTACACACTGACTTCTACCTCGCGTAAAAATAACACGGACGAAACTGCGATTGACTGAGAGCAGCCGGAACATCCACTGATGCTCTGATGAAAGACCCTCAGCATCAACTGCATCTCTTTTGTTCCACACGACAACTACTCCACAGATCCACAACCCACTCTTGTTTTATGCGTGGCATCAAGGGCCAATTATTAGTTCGATCAATTAAGTATACTATCTTCCTCTATTGGTGGTCGTGAGTCTCAACCTGAAGGATCAAAGTCTTCACCTTGCTCATCGCTGCGAGGTTCTGCATCGTGAGAGAGAGTAATGTGGACCAACTTGAATCATTCGTCGAACAGATGTTGGCCCCGGGTCCGTAGTTTTGCTTGCCACGTTGTGCAGACATTGTGCCTCAATTCACTGGCACACCCTGGAGAAGTTTCCAACTCAACTCAACTTCAGAGATAAAAGGCAACATCATCAAAGAACTATTGAGTGGTAAGCTTCCCGTCAAACTTTACCTGAAAATGCAAATCAGAGCGAGCAGTACGACGGAATACAAGATATTTCTATCATCACGAATGGATTCACACTGAAGATAGGCGTAGCACTAGGTTGATATTACTACGATACTGAGGAAAACGCATAGTTGAAATTAAGACCACTCGCGAGAATTTTCGTCGTGTAATCGATCACTGCATGAAGTGCTGCAACAACCATATAGTCCCTGCTGATACGACCACGGCCATACTTGAATCCTACTTCCAACTTCCATTTTTCGTTTTTTCCAAATAGTTTTTGCATTTACACTTTTCGCGAAATAAACAAGTGTTTTGATGTAATCCAACATAAACATGTTCATTTTTTAGCTAGTCTTGAAAAAAAAAGAATAAGAAAGTAAATGGTTTCAGCAAACGGAAAAAAAAAAGTTCTCTAAACACCTTAGTCTCAAACTTTTTGGTAAAGTGAAGTGAAGTGGCACAACATAGCTATAGCATCAAGAGTATTATATTGCTTCCTTGGGAATAAAAGTGAAATGATAAATAACGCACCAAATAATGCTGACGATAAGTTTCTTAGGAGTAAAAGCGCGATCTTCTTTTTCTCGGAGACTATGACTGAATGACATGCGATAGCACAAGACCACCGGCTGAGCTACTTTGGCTAAGCCCGGTGCAATGGAAAAGATCAAAGAACTAGAGCCTCCATTAGACATGCGAAAGATTTTTTTTGTCGTATGGAATGATGAGGAGCTACAACTACAGCTTGCTTTTTCATCCCTCGACGTCAGTCTTTGTCGATAGTCTCCAACTGTTTTTGCAGTTCCTCGATGGCCCGGTCGATATCTTCCAGGCACGTGGATTCCTGCTGTTCCAGTTCCTTTAAGTCTTCGAAGGAAAAATCCAGTTCGTCATCAGCAACTGCAGCTCCAGCTGCTCGATTCAACGACCCACGTGCAGCGGACGACGCTTCTTTGTTGTTCCCCCGCCCGCGGTTCAGATCCTCGCCCGGGAAGTAGTCCCAAAGGAAGTTGATATCCTTGTCAATCGACGCCCGGGCATTTTCGAACGTGCGGGCAGAGGTGAGTTTCGTTTGCTTCGAAGAAGATTTCGTATTCTGCTGAGACGACGACGGCGCGGACGAAAAGGGAATGATGTTTATTCCCTCGGAAGTACTAGTCGTAGAGGAAGCCCCCGCTGGCTGGAAAGGAGCGGCAGAACTAGTAGACTCCGCAACAGCAGGGTTCTTGGTTTTTCGCTTGTTCCGGTTTTTGTTCAGCAACAAAGCGTGCGTCTCCTCCACCATCTGCTCCATTTTCTCTAACGACATCATGCTCTTCGCCTTCCCCTGCTGCAGCAGGCGCTTCTGCTCGAGAAGCTCCTCGGAACAGAATCTCAAATTCTGATCCACTGGGTCGACTACTTCGTCCACATGTTCGGACGATCTGTAGTGTTTATTCTGAGCATTCTGTTGT
>JACKZZ010005155.1_pt1 | contig 31198 bp, 13 predicted proteins | sample 8027871 | NCBI WGS metagenome assembly JACKZZ01 (sample SAMN15724774, study PRJNA655200) | protist metagenome | isolation source: fluorescence activated cell sorting (FACS) single amplified genomes of... | place: USA: West Boothbay Harbor, Gulf of Maine | collected 2000-07-19
CTAAGTAACTGAAGAAGAATTTTTTCTCCCAACGACCTTGTTTTCTTCGGCGATAACCAATATATTCGCGGTCCGATGCTGAAACACGAATGCATCGTGCATCAATAGCTGTGGGCCAAAAAAGGCGATATATTGATGGAGGATGTAAACGTTCTTTACGCAATAAAATAGCTGAAATTGTGTCCTTGTCACTCTCTGACACTTTTTGCTTTGGGCCAGCAAGATGAAAATCTGCAGCCCATCTTGATGATGGTCTTGTTCCTCCTTCAGCTGCAATTTGTGAGGCTAAAATATCTGTGGCCTTTGCTACTGCTCGAAGGCAAAGTTCCGATAATTTTGGTACTCGAACCGATGGACGAGATGATAATGTAGATAGCAACTCAAGTGAGTCCACCTCGTGTGTATCACTATTGTGTTCAAAATATCCTTCATTATTTGGTAGTAATGGAATAAGTGATTGAAACAAGGGAAGAGAACGAATAGCATCATAGCATATTGGATTGGGGGTATTGCTAACCTGATGAAAAGCTTCCTGCTTCGTTATACACTTTTTAAAACGTTCAGTGGGATCCAAATCTAATAGCATATCTAATAATTCCTTTAGACCGCTTGGAATACCAGCTCCATATCGTACATTTCTTCTTTTTATACGTAAAAATGTAAGGTATGGAGATGCAGATTCGAAAGGTGTGACTCCTGTATAACATTGAAAGGCTACAACTCCTAGTGACCATAAATCAACAGCAGGACCAGCAGACTGGCTCTTGAGCGTCTGAGGAGACATATAGTCTGGTGTACCTACAAACTCTGGGCCATTAAGGTCAGTTTGAAGCAAATCTTTGGCTGTGCCGTAATCAACAAATTTAAGATGGCCATTGGCAGTTAACATCATATTTTCGGGCTTTATATCTCTGTGGACTACCCCTTTGCCATGCATATACTCAAGAGCATTTATCGCTTCTGCCAAAATAAAAGTCGCAAGAGATGGATGTGCACCTACAGGAGAACCATCATCATCACGTAATAACGAAAACAATTCGCCACCTTCCATTAATTCCATATGGTAATATAGCGTTCCGTAGTCTTGGAATGTGCTTAGTAAAGGAACGATATTAGGATGATTCAGTCTATTTAAGACTCTCTTTTCCATAAAAATTTCGTTATTTATATTTGGATGGCGTCGTTTCATGCGTTCTACTTTCATCTTTTCGATCATTTTGACGGCATAGAGCACTCCTGTAGATTTCAATTTACATTTCACAATGGAAGAAAAATTCCCTTCGCCCAACTGTTCCATCACCTCAAAGTCGCTTGGTTTCGGCCGGACAGGTATACCAGTAAGCTTACCAATTTCAGCTTCTAGTGAAACAAATTCTTTCTGTTCGCCGCATTCCTTTATGGCCATCTGTGAGTCAATTCATATATAATACCATAAAAGGAAGGAAAAGGTAGTTTGTTAGCAAAAATGTTGTACAATAATATCAGTGATTAAAAGAGTGAGAGAGAAAGAGAGAGAGGGGTAAGCATGAAGTGATACATGCTATTCACTTATTTCTCATACTCTCGCTCTCTCTCTCTCTCTCTATCTATCTATCTATCTATCTATCTATCTATCTATCTCTTCCTCCTTTCATTCTCCATTCTTCATTATCAATTTCTATTTCTTATTACTTACCATAAACATTATTTTTGCTTCTTTCATGTGATTCAGTTCGATACAAGCTTTTAGAAGTCTACAGTGTGCTTTTACATATAATGGGTTGAGTTTGATGGCAATCTTTGCATCTTTGAGAGAATCAGTCCATCTACCTAATGCAGCTAGGGCCATAGAACGATTACAAAAGAATGTACTATTTTGATCGTCCAACTTTATCGCTTCAGAAAATAAGGAAATCGACTCTTCAAACAAGGACTGCTTGTAAGCAGCGTTTCCTCTTTCTTTTAACTCCAGAGCTTGTTGTCCCTCCATCATCAAAGCAACGACCAAAATAAGACTTTAATTAATGTAGAATATTTAACCACGGTTTTCCATTATTAAAAAATATTTAATACGTAATTTAGCTTACTCTTCATTAAGGGGTCATGTCTTGGGTTGACATAACTAGTGTCTTTCATGAAGGAGTCAAAGACCTTAGTTCTGAAACTCCAATGGCTTCATCGTCATCGTTTCAATTATTTGATGCTATGAATGCCACAGAGTTATTTGATCCAAAGATGGATCAGTATTGTTCGATTCCTGAGGGAGAAGAGACAAATATTGAATGCGTATTGAGTCGTTCATTGGATGGTCATGTGTCTCCAATAGTAAGTTCTACCAAATTTTGGATCTTTTAGGCATTAGGCTCTTTCAAATGTGAAAAAAATCTTATCTAACATTTTCACTTCGTTTGTTTTTGTTTTGTTGTTTCCTTCATTTCTTGTTGTATGAACTTTGCTTTCTTATTCAATTTATTTTTCATTAGGATGTTTTGAATATTCTTCAAGTTATGCTCAATTATGAGGTAGCCTATTTACAGGGGGCTAGCTTTTTGGATTCTACACATCAATGTGTGTTGTGTTGGTCGGAATCGTGGGATCAAATGAAAATTCTTAGTGAAAAGAAGAAGGACGATGATGATGTTTCTGGTATCTTTAATCCTCATCTTGTGTTATATGCTTATGCTATAAACCTCACCAAATCTCTTAATTCATATAATACTTTAGTTTTGACTGCTGATATTTATGAAGATGAAGACTTTCAAAATACGAAAACACCAATTATTTCTGATATATCGTCGAAGATAACAGATGATGATGCTTCGAAAGTTCTTCTTGCTGCAATTGATGGCACTTTGCTTGCCATGGATAAATTAGATCAAGATGAAGAAGGAGAAGAAAGTGCTGTGTTCTTGGCTCTTATTGTAGAAATATTGAAACTAAGAAGTAGTACGCAAAGTTTATTTGAAATTTCAAATTCATTTTGTCAACATAGTGTAAATATGATACGTGAAGTAATAAGACCAACTAGTGAAAGTGATGCGGCTTCAGCGAAGGAACGATTTGAGAACCTTGCTCATTCCACATGGGTGCGACTTGGAACGTTTTCGAAGTTTGGTGAGACTGTTAAAACTCATATTTATCGACTGAAATATATTCTATTGAAGTATCACAATCACCCAAATGCAAGAATTAATTTAGATATGGTAACCCGACATGATGATGGTAGTATTTTCTCGCACAAAAAAACAACTTATCCTATTCAGAGTAGTAGTGTTCTAGAAGGAGATAAAGATGAAGGTCAACTTTCTGTATTTTCGTTCTTCTCGTCAGCGTTCAAACTGCATCATTTGGGACCTATGAGGACTGTACTTGTGCATAATTTTGATGATTCATTATCTATATTGGAAGGCATTTGCGATGATCTTATTTATGTGGGGTCATTAGGTGCTGAATTTTGTTATGTACCAAGACGTGGATCGGAAGCATTTGATCTTATGGTCGCATTAGGAAAGGTTTGCAGTCAGAGCCGTATATGTTTAATGTCTCGATCTGTATTATGGTGTTTTTTTTATCTCATGAATATCCCCTATTGTTTAGAAAGTTCAATTCGGAATTCATTTAATATGAACTCTCTTCCTGATTCTCTAAATTTGCTTATTAAAATGGATATTCCTGATATTGGTCACGAAGGAGATTCGTGGCTGTCTGCCACCCAATGTACTGTTCTTGCTACTTTAAAATGTTTCTGTACTGCCCGTTTTCACGTGCAAAATATGCTATATATGAACGAAAATACGAATCGCATTCTCGAAATGTGGATTGATGTTTTACATGACTCTTTCGTTGTTGATGGTCACTTAACTCGAGTGCTAGATTTGCCTCCGGACGGTACAAAGGCGCAAAATTGGTGTCAGGTTTGGTCATCTCTTCAAGCGGGTGTACTTCAAGATGTCTACATGGGATTGCTTATTGAAGCAGATTTGCTTGATGTCCGTGAAATGGATATATTTATATGGCGTCAGTACGATATATTACGAGGTCAAACTAGACTGCGAAGTTTGCTTAGAACTATGCGCTATGACCTTGACTCATCTACTATCGTAACTGAATTTAACAATGCCAAAGCCATTGTTGGTGATTATGATTTAGATAGTGCAGGAACAAAAGGGAAAAAGAAAAAGAAAAAGAAAAAAGAAAAAAACAAGGGTGAGACTATTTCTGATGTTAAAAAAACTGACTCTACAGTTGATGTAGAGAGTAAAAATGTACCTATAGACCCAGTTAGTGAAGAGATTGAAACTGAGATCAAAAATGCTAAGTTGGCTGAATTAGAACACGCACGTGCTGTGTTGGCACGTCCCATGGAAAAACCTAAAGTTTTACCACCTAGTCGTGATGAAATCCTGGTTTATAGTCGACATCATTTATATCATGGTATTGCTCTTCAATGGGTGGCAATTTCCAGGTGTTTGGGTTTAGGTTATAGAGCACCCATTGCATATGTAAATTGGGAAGATGTAATAGATAGGAGACTAAGTGCAATCAAACTATTCTCCCCATGGAACTCCTCTTTATCAATAGGTTTGAGCGGTTTCGAAGAACAAGTTGGTAAAGAACTAGCTACTAGTCTTGGTTTGGATGATTCAACCTCTAAACGGAAAATATATGGACCAAAATATTTAAATTCTATACTTGATCTTGCTACAGCTGATTTTAACCAAGCCAAAAGCGTTCTTGAAAAATTGAAGGAATTTGACCTTGAAGTTCCTCTTGTTCCTGAGCGTAAAAAATATATTAGTGAAACAGCACAACGCCTCTCTGAGGTTGCTGTAACATCAGGCCTTAAATTACCTCATCCTTTGACAAAGTCTGGTGATACTAAACAACCCTCCTCACATTCAGCATCATCCAGCACTAAGACTCCTACTCCTCCTGCCAGTGAAAATGATGAAGCAAAACACATTGCAAGGTGTTGTGTTGTTGCATCTGTAAACGGGTTGAAACTGAAACAGGCTACATCAAAAATCATCGCTGCTCTTGATGCACAAGGAATCAGTACAGAAATACTAGTACAGGGGTCCGATGTTGATGGTAATACGGATGATAAAGAACTCGACATTCAAAAAATTGGCGCTGTCTCTGCAAGTCTTTTCAAACTTGTCCCTATTGTGGATTCTATTACTTCTATTCCAACTCTAGTCTCTAAATAATATACAACGCAAAAAGTACTCCTCCCTTATTTTTTTCTTCGTTTAATTCATTTTAATTTACAGTAATAGTAATATTCACAAAACTTGCAACCAGATTGTCTTTCTACTATTACCGGTGGGTTTGCAATATTTCTTACTTCATCTGCTAGGTCTGGTGCTAAGTTTATCGATAGCACCTATGACTACCTCTGGTGAGAATCCTCGTCCATGAGGCAGGCCAAGTAAAAGGGTCGTGCAAAAATGGGGGGGACCCCTTTTTGGAACGGCACAAAAAAATTGGTGAAACCATTTTTTATTTTGTCATCTTATTTCTGGCATTTTGCATAGAATAACGAAGATGTTTGCATTTTTTCTTTTAGCCTTGATTGGCTCAGTGTCTGCAGGTTGCGATAACTCTTGCTCCGGTCACGGTACTTGCGGTACTAACGGTGTTTGTGAGTGTTACGATAACTGGGGTTTGGGTTTGTCTCATAACTCTGGTGATTGTTCCGAGCGCATTTGCCCTTATGAATTTGCCTGGGTTGATACCCCTGATGTTGAGGGTGTTCATCACAAGTACGCTGAGTGTGCCTCTAAGGGTGTTTGCGATCGCGATTCTGGTGCTTGTGTTTGCTTCCCTGGTTACGAAGGTAAGGCTTGCCAGCGTACCACTTGCCCCAATCAGTGCTCTGGTCATGGACAGTGTGAGTACATTGAGAACATGGTGTTTGCTGCTAACTACTGGGACTATGTTTCTCATGACGCCACTCTCGTTGCTAAATTCGGTAACGAAGATGTTGACATTGATACCGGGGATGATACTTACTTCTCCGCTGGTACTGATGCTTCCTTAGCTCCTGCCTCTTATTTCTACGCTGAAAGAGGAAAGAGATTCATGTACACCACCTGGGATAAGAAAAAGACTAGGGGGTGTGTCTGTGATCCCGAGTACGGTGATGTTGACTGCTCCAAGCGCATGTGCCCCTTCGGTAACGACGTTATGGATCACCGTATGAATTTGGCCGCCACCCAACGTTTCCAGACCCAAAGAATCCAGTTCACTGCTGTCGATAGTGCCAATTCCGCTTTCTTGGGTGCTTCTTTCGCTCTTACCTTCAAATCTCAATTGAACGAGACTTTCACCACCAGTCCTATTAAGATGGCTGCTGACACGGCTGTCGCGCAAAATTTATTAGACATGAGTGCCGCTATTAAATCTGCTCTTGAGAACTTACCTAACAAGGTCATCGATTCCGTAAGTGTTGTTTCCACCGAAGTGACTGCTGCTCCTGCCAATGCGGTGAAAGTTGATATTACCTTTGATGGTGCTCACAACGAAGGTGCCCAGCATCTCTTGAACGTCGTGTCTTATCATTGCGGTGACGGATGTACCCCTAAGGTTGATGGTCTTGTTCTCGTGCCTGGTCAGCATCTTGTCCGTGAGCTCTGGAAGTCTGTCATCGTTGGTTCTCCTGAGGAGGGCCGTGACTGGCACACTGCTGACTTCAACTCCTACGAGTGCGGTCGTCGCGGAAAGTGTGACTACGACTCTGGTGTTTGCGAGTGCTTCGAGGGATACACCGGTATTGCTTGCAACACTATCTCTGCTTTGGTATAAATTCTACTAACTTATCTCGTATATAATAACGATTTAAAATAAATAAATTATTAATTTTAAAAAAAGGAAATGTATTGTATAAAAGAAGACTTTTATCCTACTGCTTTCCTAAACATAGCAGACATAGATCCAGCAAAGCCATCCCTCTTCTGTTTGAAAATAGGGTAAGCAAAATTGTCGAAAACGCCCATATCCTCTGTCCCTAACCAATTATATTCCTCTGGCTCTTCTTCCGGATCTTCGCCAGCTTCCTCCTTTCGTAATACTTCTCTTTCTGCTTCTTTTTCAGCCTCATATTTCGCATCCTCATCTTCTTGTTCGAGCTTTTCAAATGCTTCATCATTAGAAAGTCCTTCGATTCCTAAATCAAGAGAACCAAGTCTATTTTTCCAAATATCAAAATCAATACCATCAACACCATCCCAGGGGCGTGCCCAATCATTTGCTTTCGCGATCTTACGGTATCTTTTAATTACTTCCAGAAATTCTGCATGACAGTATTTAGCAACCAAATCATCCACAGTAGCCAATCGCCACTTTGCTTCGTCCAGATCCATCTTCATCATGGCTCGTTCTAGTGTACCAGCAAGAATCAATGATCGGGCCTTTGTACGCTCAACAACTTTCTCTGCTTCAAGTTGTAAATTTTTAGCGATATCCTTTGAGGCAATCTCATGAATATCAAAATCTAAACCTTGTTCAAAAGAATCAATTCTTTTAAGAACCTTCGTCAGCTCTTTTTCTGCTTTGAAGATCTTTGAAGTCTCCATAAAAGCCATCTCTTCGCGTAAACTTATTTCTTCGCGAAGTTGTTTCCGTCGGAATTTGCATTCTTTTTTTAAGCGTATGCGTCCTTCTGGAGTATTTAATGTCTTACGAATTGCCTCATCAATATACCCAAACCTTGTAACAAAATCGTCTTCCTCAATTTGACGTCTCTCTGCATCATCATATGTAAAAATACTATTGACAAATACAACTGCAGGTTTTCGACATGGATTGTGACGATTTGGACGAGATGTTTTCGGATTAATACAATCACATTTGTCAAACTGATATTCCTCTGTCTCAGCTACAATCCCATAGGGACTTGAGTAGAGCCTTATAGCATCCTTTAACATATCTGGACTAAATGGAAAGGGCATTTCTGGAAGTTTGCTTTCAATCATTGAAAAAATGCTTTTTCTACCATCCTTTTGATAAATATTCGGATCGGTATCGTTCATAATAGCATGCAAAGATAAAACTGTACATAGGCACTCTTCACCTTTACGCCCCCATGGACGAGTACATTTTGTCAAAACAGCTTTACCGAAATTCCTATCCTTCCCAAGTCCCTTGCAAACGGATGACATAGTACGCATGATAGTTAAATAAAGATCATCTTCTCTTGCATCACGTAACTTAGACAATCGCTCAACAATTTCAATACCAGAAGAGGGACATTTAAAAAAGTTTCCATTTAAATATTCGTCAACAGCTCTATCAAAATCTTTCATGTCCTCTGGCGTTAAAAATCCTGTTCCATTCTCCAATGTTTCATTTGCTATTGGGGTAGCACTATCACGTGAAAATTCAAAATCTTCATCATCAAGCAATTCCTCCAATTCATTCAGGCGCTCTAACCTGACATGCAGGTAATTCTGCAATACGGCCAGTCCTTCTGATAAAATATATGCTGGTGGAGATATTAATGGGTTATAATCTGCTTCAAATATAGCATTCGGATTAATTTGAAATGATGAAGCAGGTAACTCCAAAAGATTATTCTCTGCTGCACTAAAATGCTTTATAACTCTGCCCATTTCACCCATAAACAGATCATCTGGTAGTTGGAATATGCGATTATGTCCAATCTTGAATTCTAATAGTCGCAAGTCTTTCACACAAGGAGGTATGCCAGTAAGATTGTTTCGCTCTAAGTTTAATATAGTGAGTGATGAAAGCTTTGAAACGCCATCACTCAATTCTACTAACCGATTACTCGAAAGTTTAAGAACGTTTAATTTCTTCAATTTGAAAAAATTATTAGGTAGAACCTCAATAAAATTTCCTTCCAAATCTAACTTTCTTAAAGCTGATAATCCTTTCACGTCCTCTGGGATATCGTATAAATGATTCTTTGAACAATTGAGATCAGTAATGGATCTGATACGACACATATCTCTCGGAATGTACTCGTAAAGGTTTTCTTCAAGATTCAACACAGTAAGGCGCTTGAGACACGAAATCGAATCAGGCAATGCGGGTTGCTTACAACCACGTAAACTGAGCATACGAAGATGGCTAAGCTCTTCTTCTGGAAACCCACCCTTGCCGTCGTGCTCCTGAAGATCCATTTTGTCATTAAAATCCAGTCGTAATTTCTTCAAAGTTCTACCCATTTTTAAGATTTCTTTAGGGAATTCCTTCAGTCCCATAAGTTGCAGGTTAAGAAATCCATCCTTTGCCGCTACAACCATCATATGTTTGATGCGAAGTCTCCACTCAGGGTTTAATATAGTAATTTCGTGTTGTACAGATATATGTTCGTAAATCATCTGAGGTGGCATACCTCTCTCTTGTATGAGCAATTTTTGTCGAAGGTACCACTTAAGTGTATCTAAACCCTTGGCTACTTCTTCCTGATCTGGGTCTACCAGTGGGTTATCAGTAACTTTAAGATCTTTACAAGTCTTACTGAAACCCAGAGTATAAGGAATAGTTTTAATCCTATTGCCTTGAATTTCTAGAGTAGCAAGTTTAGGGAGGGTCCCCAGTAGATCTGGCAAGCGCTGTAATTGGTTCCCTTGCAATAAAATAGTTTGCATTGATACACACTCAACAATACTAAGTGGTATAATTTTTAATTCGTTGTGCTCGCCATTTATATACTGCAGGTTTTGCAAAAGGCCCAACTCAGATGGAAACCCATGCATTCTATTATTGCTCGCATTTATATACTTGAGATTAGTGAGGCGACAAATAGAGTTACACATACCCTTGAGCATATTGTTGTTAATCGAGAACTTCTCCAGAGATAAACATTCATCAATTGTATCTAAGGCGAGTGGCATATCCCATTGAGTATCACCACTGACATTATTTCGGTAGTAAATCCAGCCACTCTCTTGATCTTCAATTGCATCCCATTCATTCACATGGCACACAGATAACCACACACGCCTCCGAATATAACCTAGTGATCCAACTGGCTGATACGTATGCAACTGCTTCTGGCGCTTTATCCCAGCACCAGAATATGTTGCTAAATCTGCGCATTTTTCTTTCGTTAAGACATTTATGAATACAGGTGCTCCTGTCCTCGGGTCATTACCTTTGTGCCAAATTGCATCCTGTCCCAAAAAGTCTGGAATAATAGCCATATGTTGGAGTGCATTAAAGCTGATATCCAGTTCTTTTAATATTCGAAGTTTCAAAACTATTGGAGGAATAGTTTTGAACATATTCTTTTGAAGGAAGAGTTGCTCCAATTTCGAAAGTTGGTTAAAAGTACTTACAATGCTCCCAAGATTATTACTTTGCAGATCCATGTAGCGCAATTCACAAAGATCACCAATTTTTTCTGGTAATTTCGATATATTATTATTTGATAAATTCATAGAATGACAAGAGCGCAATAAACCTATCTCAGGTGGAAGTGTAAGGAGCTTGTTTCCACTTAAATTCACTTCTTGAAGATATCTCAAATGTCGCATTTGTAATTGAGGGATTCGAAAGCTCAAGAAGTCAGCGAGCTTATTCCTTGGTAAATTAAGATTAGTAATGAATCCCATCTGCAAAAATGGGGTATCGCCCAAGCCAGGAGGCATTACAGTGATGCCAACCTGTGGAACAAGTAGCTCTCCACTCCTCATGGCCGCCCGAAGTGCAACATCACTATCAAAATCTTGCTGTTGTTCAGCCTCACTCTGTCCCTCATATCGAGGATATGCGCGCCTATCTGTAGCATCAATAATTTTATCAATCGCTGTCTCTGAACTTGGTGCTCCGGTAGAATTTGATAAACGAATCATCTCTTTGAGTCTATCAACACGACGCTTTTCATTCACTTCCACATCTGCACGTTTAATCACTTCCAAATGTGCATTCATCTCCACCTTTTTCAGAAGCGTTCGAGCCTTCACATAACCAAGCGAATTCACGAGCTCATTAAAGTTCGTGGAAGTGTCGCGCTTTATAGCATATTTCTCTTCACCACCGTCTGCTAATTTGTTCTTTAAAGATTTCTTCGTTGCTTGTCCTTTCATGCTTCTGTTGGATTTTAAAACATCATACAATCATTTTTTACACTAGGTGAGGTAAATTCACCATTCGTCCCTTCGGCTCTCGTTTTTTGTGCCAGAAAGTAATAACTTTTTGGAAAACGAGGCGTTTGGGAAATCCATTTTTTATGGACAATGACATCAATTCGTTAGAGAATTGATTTAGGTCTAAGTTCATCCAATGGAGGTCCTTATTCCTACTCGATTTGAGTGTCTTCTCGATGCTCCTGGGATATTTACTGTAGTCAATGCTTGGGAAGTCACAAGTGTTGATGATGGAGCTCTTGAGAGTTGTATTCGTTCTCAATTGGATGTGTACATTGATGAGTTTGGTCTTGTCTTGGAGCAATCCAATATAACTGATCTTTACTGTTTGATTTCAGGTATAGAGGATATGTCGCTTGAAAATCGAGCCTATCTCGCAGATTGTGTTATTGAACTCGCTGATAAAGCTGTTGATACTATCACTGATAAACTCAAATCTCACGGTAAGAATAATGTAAAGATACTTGTCTACTATTTGCAAGTTATGGCAGCGAAATATGAACAGTTGGAAAAGGCAGATGAAGGGTTGAGTGCAAATGGTGCATCTGGAAAGAGTAAAAGCAAGAAGGTGGCAAAAAAGGCTAGTGATGAGTTTTGCTGGGCTGATGTTCGACCTCATTGTCTTGAATTGTTCCTTCGTGTACTTACTGTTGACCAGTCATATTTATGGCAAATGGGTATTGTTCAGGAAAACTTCTTGAATGGGCTTTGGACGCTACCTATGCAAATCCTTGAAGAACGACCACTCGGAACGTATGGTGTTGGTCATAAGGAAGTGAGTGTCAGATCGAGGTGTATGAACATTATTGCAGTATGCACAACTAGATTTGGTAGTACTGGCCGTGCCACTATTACTACTGCCCTTGTAGATGCTATTACGCGTAATGAACATATAGATAAGATTGCTACAGAGATTTGTCGCAAAGCGCACGTCTCGTTGTCGGCAGAAGTCATGCAAGAAATTGCTCGTATGAATATGAATGAACTGTCCAAAAGTGGTGCTGGTGTGAAAAATGTAGGATCATTTATAGTAACTTTTGCTGAACATCATCCTGCAGCAATGTTTACATGTTTGCCAATAATTATTAACCAACTTGATGCCGATGTATGGACAATTCGAAGTTGTATACTACAGTCGATCGGACATGTTGTGGCACACATTCATGCATCTTGTGATCCCACTGCCCTTAAAGCAAAAGGTTTTCATTTAAACTCTGCGGATTTAGATCAAAATAAAGATGATGTGTCTGATAGTGTGGAACCGAAAGGTGGTGATGATGAAAACTCGGACGATTTAAATACCGCTCAGTACGTACGCGCTCGTGAGGGTATGCTCAACATGCTTGTCGAACGAACTCACGATGTTAATGCCTTTGTGCGCGCGGCTGTAATGAAAATTTGGGTGTCTCTTTTAGAAAGTAATGCAATTCCTGTAATGCGTATTTCTTCTCTTGCGGAGATAGCTGTGGATCGATTATTTGATAAGACTGCTGCTGTACGAAAAGGCGCTGTTACTTTAATGACAGCTCTTTTAGAATTTAACCCTTTTTCTGGGAGTTTGAATTCAGGGCCTTATCAGACTCGTGTTGTTGCACTTAAACAATCAATCTCTGATCGAATTTTCGATATGCGAAAAATAGCAAAGGAGTCTGCAGTAGCTTCCGGTCAAGTTGATGAAGATGGAGAAGAGAATGATGACGATGATGAAATTGTCGAAGATGATGATGATGATTTTGCAAATTCTGATGAAGTTACCCAAGATAATGAAATAATGGCATTACGAGCAGAATTAGAATACTGTACTGCTGCATTAAATTTCCTTACTGTAGTCGAATCTGGTGTTCCCAAAGTTGAGCAAATGATTGCTTCAAAAACGACCAGCGATGTTGTCGAAGCACTCCGTTTTTTTACAAGTGCTGTTAACTTTTCTGTTCAAGGTTCAGCGAAAAGCCTTAGGAGTACGTTTTCATTGATATGGCATCGTGAGGAAAATATTCGAAACGAATGTCTTGCGTCTTTTCGCATGGCATTTTTGACCGATGGAGCTGGTGTTGATGCTCAAGCTCTGGTTCCTGATGATGTTGCTGCTAATATTGTAGCACTTTGCAAGCGTTGTGGTACTTCTGAATTGACATCTTTAGAAAAGATTATTGGAGAGATATTCTCCAAGTCTATGATAGAGCCTGGTGTTATCAATTCTTTGTGGACAATGGCCACCAATTGTATGACTTCAGATGATTCGAATACTACCACGCTCGGGTCTGTTCTTTTGGTTATTGCAATGATTTCGAAATTCCAGCCTGCTATACTTACACCTTCGAAGCTTCAATTTATTATCCAGAGTGGCTTAGGATCAAAAGTGTCTGAGAAAGGCGATTTCCTTGCAATGCGATCTGCGGCTCAGTGCTTACAGAACCTTCCTGCCTATTTGAATAATAAAGGGTCTAGTGCTTCGAGTGCCCTAAAGGCGGTCATGTTAGAAGCGGTTCCTTTCTTAGTATCGTCAATCCACGGCAAATACACCCATAATTCTGAAGACTCTATTCGTGTTTGGTTTTCTGTATGTGAAGAATGTATGCATGCTCTTTTCCATGTCCATCCCAGTCCAGATAAAGTACTTCCGGCTTTAGTGGCTCAAATGTACGCGAATGTATCAGGTACTGTTTCAGGTGGTTCAGTTGATGCTAGGAAATGTTCTCCTCAAATACTCTCAAAACTTTTGTTTTTATTAGGTCAAGCAGCTGTTTGCTCTCTGGTGTTTACAGAGCGTATAGCAGATATAGCAAAGAAAATGCCTACACAAAGTAAAACTACTACCACTGCAACGGAGAAAGATTCAGCAGATGCAATGGAAGAAGAGATGGGTATGGTTGCTGCTGCTGATGCAGATCATGAGCGAATTTACAATCATGTCACTGAGACTCAACTTGTAGTTGAAAATCTCCTTGGAAAGTTTCATCAACTTATTGCCTTTATTGTTGCAAACCAAAGTGGTCACTTCTCTCACTCTATCGTTCGTGAAACTTCAGTTTTAGCTTTATGTAGATATATGGGAGTGTCGTGCTCCATGTGTGAATTGTACTTACCTTTGCTTTTTACTGTTTTAGAAACAGAAAAATCTGATGATGTTCGCACGACGATAGTAATTGCTCTTGGTGATTTAGCTTTCCGATTCCCTAACTCATTGGAGCCTTGGACAGCTAAATTCTATGCGAGGTTAAGTGATAACCATGTTGCTGTCAGATATAATACTTTGATGACACTAACACACTTAGTTCTTAATGATATGATCAAGGTCAAAGGCCAGGTTAGCCATATTGTTTTGTGTCTTGTTGATCCATGTGCAAAAGTCCGCGGTTTGGCAAATTTATTCTTTAATGAACTTTCAAAGCGCTCCAACAATCCAGTTTATAACTTATTGGGTGATATCATTGGTGCATTATCTCGTGGAGATAATGACAGTTCTTCGCATGTCTCTTCTATAATGGATACAGCAGATGCTACCTCTAAACCTATCCGAACATTAAGTGCTCATGAATTCCAAAGCACAATGCAATTCCTTCTTGGATTTGTCAAGAAAGATAAACAAGGAGATTCTTTAGCTGAACGCTTACTGACACGTATGGGATTAGCGCAGAATTCTATGCAGATACGCAATCTTGCCTACTGTATCTCGCAATTGCCGATTACGGAAAAGGGGGTGAAGAAAATGTCCGAAATGTTACCGGTTTATAAAGATTGTCTCCATGACGATGAAGTTTATGAATACTTCAAGCAAGCATTAGTAAAAACAAAAAAGTCTTCGCATTTTGGCCGTGGTGCTGCATCAAACAGTGATGCTCCTGATGAAAATACACCTCGTGATGACAGTACCCCTGATGAAAACTCTGCAACTACTAAGTCTGCTATAGAAGAGTTTGAATTGCGTATGGAGAGGGTTCGCGGTGCTGCAGAAGGAGAAGAAATCGATTTAGATCATGTAACTGTCAGTACATCGTCGAGTTTATTAGCTTCTTCTATGAAAGCAAAATCGAAGACAGCTCAAAAGACAGCTAAAAAAGCAGCAGCGAAAACAACAAAGAAGGTTACTGTTCAAAAGAAAAAGAAAGTTGTAGAAGATTGGGATGGAGATTCTGATGAAGATAATGCAGTTGATGATAATGTAGATGATGACGACTTTGCTCGATTAGCGGCCGTCAAGAAAACAACTTCCAGACGCAAACCCCTTACCGAAGTTAATTGATAAAGATCAATCTCTTTTCAGACAAAACAAATATACGGTAGATTCGTAAAATAAAAAATGTACTTCGTGAGAGAAAAGGGAAAATAATGAATCTGTAGAACAAACTATATTGTAACATTCGCAATTTTACGATTTTACGATTTTTCTTTACCATTAATATAAGTCTAGAGAACCTATTCGTAACGTACATAACCTTTTCATTTATTTCATTTTTATTATTACTATGCTTCTTTTCCTACTGTAGGATTCTGATTAACGAAGGACCCTGGTCCTTGGATATCACCAAGACAGCATAGCCCCAGAACACCCACTGCGAGGAAGAAAAGACCAGTCATTACACCAGTAACAATATCTGGAGTAACCAGCAGATACTTTTCATCGTAATAAATTGAGAATCCTTGATTTGATGAGGAAGATGACGATTCAGACAGTCTTCGTGAATACTGTGCCTTTTTATGTGGAGGCTGCAGACTTGAATCATCCACAGCAACCACAAGAATATTTTGCGTCTCTGATAACTTCAATAATGGGGCAAAATCTTCATTGCCCGAAATTGAAATTGAAAAGCTGTCAACTCGACCATTTGCAAGTAATGTGGGGTTCTGGTCAAACACTCGAGTCAACTCTTCAAGAGAAATCGACTTGGCATTTTGCATTGTTCTGGATTGTTGGATTACATCTACAACGGAACCTCTTTCGGATGCATATACAGAAGATAAAATCTCTGAAGATGGTGCAGTCCTAATGCATTCCTTTACTCCATTAATATCTAAAACATTGACAACATCCCCTTCTACTTCTTGTCCACGCAAGAATACCAACACTTCTACATTCTTGGAGGAATCTTCTATCATTGTTCTCAAGGCATCAGCATCTATTGTCCTTGTGGTGTAATGCGCGCCAGTAGAACGAGTCCCCTCCTTATTATGATGCAGGAAAGGATCCCAAATGGCTGCTCGTCCAGGACGATCTAAAGCATCTATAGAGAACAAACATACAGTCAAAACTACCGATAACAGTAGCAAGTTATACATTTTATAATATTCTCCTCTGAAAGTGAAAAAATGAATATTCAGACCTCCAATATACAGACCGAAAGTGTCGCCCAAATCGTCGTGACAAAAATCGAACATGTTGTGGTGTTTCTGGCGTTGGGAAGCCACCCTTTAGGAAAGTAGGAAAGATAAATTAAGGCCTGTGGCCTGCCTATGTTATTTACGTTAACATTTTGGTTCTTTATTTCCAATATGCTACCTCTTACACTAGGATTTGTAAGAAGAGGGGTCTCGAAATGGTCATGTAAGCATCAAAAAAGTCATTTACAGAATATGTCTTGTTCCTCCTCCTTTGAGTCATCAAGTAAGCTTGTGAGGGTTCGGGAGTTAATGAGTAAATTTGGTATTGATGCATTCATTGTCCCATCTGAAGATCCTCATATGAGTGAGTATGTTTCTCCTCATTATGGTAGAATTAAATTCATTTCAGGTTTTACGGGCTCTGCAGGAACAGCTTTAATTACCAAGACAAAGGCGCTTTTATGGACGGATGGTCGCTATTTTGACCAAGCTGCTCTTGAATTAGATAGTAATTGGGAATTGATGAAATCTGGTGTGATTGGTGTTCCTACTATTTATGATTACTTATCGAGCCATAGAGATATCAAAGGAGGAAATGTTGGAATTGACCCTCTACTACATGCAGCAAATCCACTTATTCAAGCCAAAACGAAACTTATGCACAGTGGAACACATATTGTTAGCGTTCCGCGCAATATTATTGATGATGTATGGGCCACTGAACAACCAAAATTACCCAATGGAATTGTTCGCGTCCACAGTTTGGAATACGCTGGCAGGTCTGTTACAGAGAAACTTGAAGACATAAGAAAAGAAATGGTAAAAGTAGATGCTAATTTTTTGGTTATTTCTTCATTAGATGAGATTGCATGGATCTTTAATATTCGGGGTAGTGATATAGCTTGTAATCCTGTTGCTATTGCTTATGCGATTATAGGTCAAGATAAATCCTATTTATGTATTGATGAATCGAAACTTCCTGAAAATGTTATCGAACACTTGCATAATTCTAATGTTATTATTTGCAAATATGATTCTATTCTGTCAATTTTGGAAAACCTAGTGAAAGCAAATGAAATGAAAGTATGGATGGATGGTGATAAGACTAATTTTCATACATTTAGCAGAATTGAGGAGTCACGACTTATTAATCTGAAGTCACCGATATCTTTAATGAAAAGTTGTAAAAATCCAAATGAACTTGATGGCTTACGGTCGAGCCACCTTCGTGATGGTGCTGCTCTTTGTGATTTTTTTTGTTGGCTCGAATCAGAAGTTAAAAAACGAGAAATTTCTGAAGTGGAAATTGATGAACGTCTCATAGAAAAGCGCACCGAACATGGATGTGGGACATTTTTGCAGCCATCATTTCCTACCATAGCTGGTGTTAATAGTAATGGGGCCATTATTCATTATCGAGCACTGAGCGGAAACTGTAAATCGTTAACAGCGAATGATTTGTTGTTGGTGGATAGCGGAGCTCAATACACGGATGGAACAACTGACGTGACCCGCACAATACATATGGGAAACCCGACTTCATATCAAAAGGAAATGTTTACTCGAGTTCTCAAAGGGAGCATAGCTTTAGATTCGATAGCATTCCCACGTGGTACTCCGGGTTGCTCTTTAGACATATTGGCAAGACAACATTTATGGGCGATTAGTAAGGATTATAATCATGGGACAGGACATGGAGTAGGAGCGGCATTGAACGTTCACGAAGGTCCTCAGCGTATATCTAAAGTTTTAGACCCAATCGCGCTATTACCTGGTATGGTCGTTTCGAATGAGCCAGGTTATTATGAACCGGGTAATTTTGGGATACGCATTGAAAATCTTTTAGTTGTAAAAAACAAAGAGAACGAGAAAACGAATGCGGATGCAAAACAAGAATGGCTTGAATTTGAAACGTTAACTATGTGCCCCATTCAGAAAAAACTTATTGATATCGAATTATTGACCGAAGCTGAAATTCTCGCGATTGATGCTTACCATTTACGTGTTCGTAATAATATTCTTCCACTTCTCAAATCACAAGAACAGAAAGATTGGCTTTTAAAGAATACACAACCAATAGCATAAATACAGAGATAATTTGATGTTCTTATTTTACTTCCGTATTTTTTAATTACTTTTCAAACTTACTGATACAAGTACTGCTTCTAAGTATTATTTTAGCTTTTGTGCTTTCTTTGGCGATGGTGAGCCCTTAAGTAATTTAATGTTATCGAAAACATTCTTTTTTCTTTGCGGGGATTCCAAGTTCCTCTTAAATGGATTGTGTCGTTTGGGTCCTTCTGGGACTGCATTAACTACATTTTCGTCTGACTTTCGAAGGGATTCAGAGGGACTTACGGCCGCTGCTTTAGAACCATAAGATGATCCAAGATTTGAAAATTGTGCTTGAAACTGAGGCTGGTTTTTTTCTATTGTTTGCTTTTGTGTGCCTTCGACACTCGTTGATTCTGATTCAGTATCATTCGCCACAATTCTTCTACTCAATATATCAGCTGCGGCATCACGCAATACATCAATATTGTCCATGGAGCTCATTGTAGGTAAATCTAAGAAGGTTTTTGTTTTTTCAGTCCATTCAACAGATCGCAATCGGCTCATCAGATCCAAGACTCTTGATTGCTTCTTTTTCCTGCATGCATCTCTTAGTAATGACATAATCGAGCGATCGGCCTTGTGTGCTTGAATCTTTAAAGGTTCCTTAACAGCAAACTGCTTAGGAAGGCCCTCCCCATAACACTCTCTATCAATTTGTAAAGCTTCAAAGTGTCTAATTTTGGCCGTTTCCCACATAAATGTTCCGAATAGAGAAGATCCAGTTGATGAATTAGGAGAAAATCGAGATGTCAGTAAAAGAGGTTGTGACCGCACAGGGGGTGTTCTTTGTCCTTTTTTGAGTGGTACATAAAACATTTTTTCGTCTTTTACCCCAATAGGCCACCATTGGTTGTCTTTTGAGTTGGGAGCCTTCTCACCATCATTAATAGTAGTGTCGAGTACAGGAAACCACTGCCATCCGAAATTCTTTAAAAGTACGCTTACCATTCCTTTCGAATCCATCATACAAAGCGTACCATTAACCGTGTCAAAGCCTGTCCATTGTAAATTACTTCCTTGGCTCAGGGGGACATTTGTGTTGCCGTGAAAACGAGGAGGCTCTTCTGCACTTAGCCCAACCGAAAAAATGTCGACTTCCATATTAGGTGTATCGAATATAGGTGCACTAGTATGATAAAACACTGCAAGTTGTTGTGCAAATCCGCGAATGCAAACAACTGGACCAGAACATTTATAAATAGCCAGCTGCAACCCAGTGGTAGAAAAAAATCGAATAAAATGCATATCAGTGTCCTTTGTGTATGTTGCTACAGCTACCCAACCAGATCCTAATGAAACGCAAAGTGCACCCTCGCCATCAGGAAGTGTATGCGAAAAGACGTCATTGGGAGTCATCTTATCATTCTTGGTATCCCCTTTGATAAATCCACGATAATAAATAATAGATCCTCTCTGCTTGGGTTGTTGGATCTCAAATTCATCTCTTCTAGAGCTAATTTCTTCTTCCCCCAAATCAGTAGCAAAAACTGCACCTTCTTCAGATAGATCAGCCATCGTAAAGTGTAAACCCTCAAATTCGAATGGTTTCGTGGCCAGATCAGACCTTCTCCCATTATCTAAAACATATAGATTTCTCATAAGAGTATTTGTGAATTTAACTTCAACAGAGTTATATGATTCACATGAAAAGATTACTCTGATATATCCAGAATTATTCCAACAAAGATATTTCATTCCACGATCGTCGGTTTGTGAACTTGCAGGTTGAAAAGCCAGTTGCAAGGACGCTTCGGGGATGTTCATTAATGAAATATCCAAAACATCAGGGGTAGGAAAATCAGAATATTCGTCAGGTTCGTCTTCTTCATTTTCTTTAGATATTTTTTTCGACTTTTCTTCGTCGCTGTATGTAGTCTTAAAGGCTTCAGATACAGTCTCGTCACCACCACCCCAATCGAGATCTTCATCGTCATCATCACGAATACTGCCACTTATTTGTCTCTTAAGCCTTCCTCCGCCAACTTCACGTCGCAATTCTGCATCACTTTCGATTGTTGTAGACACTGCCGAAGTCGAAGCAGATGTTAATGCCGGTGAAGATACGGTAGCATCTTTGTCTTGGTAATATTTCCAACCACCTTTTGTTAGGGCAATGATAGAGGACCCACCACTGCCTACAAATACAGCATCAGAAAATATTGAAGAAGGTGACGAGGACTGCATCTGACTTATTATTTGTTTCGTTTCTGTATTCCAGTGTACAATACATCCGTTGATATCTGCAGATAAAAGTTTCGTGCCATCACTAGAATATCCTACCAAATTCAAATCAACTCCATGATGACCGCTTTGGTAACTAGAGACGAAGTGGTCCTCCCGCCAGTTCTGAGAAGCTTCGTCATTAACTACAACTACGGCGCTACCTTTAACAGAGGGGATTGCTAGTGTAGCTCTTTGGGTAGGATGCCACGCTAGGGAACATCTATCTTGCTTAACTACTTGAAGAGGGACTACATCAAGTAGTTGGTGTTCTTGAATCGCTGTCGGTTTCACCGATTTACTCTCTAAGTAAACACTGAAAATCTCTACTGAGCCATTTGACTCAATGGTTGCAATATAACGAAAATCTTTGTCAGCAATAAATGATTTTACCGAAAAACTAGTCGGTATCGTGAATGAAACAAGTCCTGTCAAAATTGAAAAAAGGTCAATGCCGGTTGTATCTTCGTAGGATACTAATAGAAAACGTCCAGATGGTGTAAAACATACTTCTGAACATTCTCGTTGATTTCCTTCTTTCTCTTCACTCTTTGACGATGATGACGATGATGACGATGATGACGATGATGACGATGATGATGACGGTGAATATGCCATCTCTGGACGACGACTCACATCCATATCTGGATAACCCACAAAGCGAATTACACCCCGACTTGCTTCAGCTATTGCAATCTCATCTCCAAATGGACCAATAGCTAGCGCTTTAATAGCACTATCACAAACCTTGACAGGAGGAGAACTAGGAGGGGGAATCATACCAGATACAACAGGACCTATTTCATGGATACTTCCAATCGAATCTCCTACTAAGTAACGACCATTCGCTATCATACATCTCATACGAGTCGTCAATACAGATCCATTCGCTATACAAACCATTTCAGATTCATTCATCTCTCCAAAGGTCCTTTTCGAAGTGATTTAATCCAGATTAAGAAATTCAAATCAAATCTGGAAAGCTGTGGACACATCGGCCATACAAACATCCAACAACATCAGAACAACATTTTTGAAGGAAATACGCTTATTTTTGTTTTTAGACTCATTGTAATTGTATTTTATTTTTACTCGTGATTCGAAAATCTCGATATCCTTCTTTCTATCGAATATTTATAGAAATGAGCACTCTTACGAAAGGCAATGAGAAGCTTCACACCATTGGAAGTACCAATTTTTGCCTTGATCGTCGCTATGGTGATTTGAAGGAGATAGGTCGGGGATCTTATGGTGTAGTGTGTAGTGCAACCGATTACACTCTTGGTAAACGTATAGCAATAAAGAGAATATCCCCCATGGCAAAGCATACTTCAGATGCTAAGCATGTATTACGCGAGATAAGGTTGATGCGTCACATGGGAAAGCATGAGAATGTGGTAACATTAGAGGATTTAATCGTACGAGAATCGGCAGATGAACTTTATATTGTTATGGAGTTATTAGATAGTGACCTTCATCGTGTCTTGCAAAGTCAGCAAGTGTTAACAGAAAGCCATTTTAGATTCTTTATGCATCAATTATTATGTGGAGTGAAATACCTCCATGATAATCGAATTATTCATCGAGATCTGAAACCTGGAAATCTTCTTGTTACAAGAGATTGTAAATTACGAATTACAGATTTTGGCCTTGCTCGCGAAAGGCCTACTGGGTCAGGAGATGATCCTGACAGTGGTATTGACATACCTATGACTGAACATGTGGTGACTAGGTGGTATAGACCTCCAGAGCTTATGTTATGTCCTGATGGACTTTATACATATGCTGTTGATATGTGGTCATGTGGTTGTATACTTGCTGAAATGTTAGGCAGGAAACCAATATTTCCAGGGAAAAATTTTGTACATCAATTATCTCTTATTTTTGATGTAATTGGATCACCAAAATCAACTGATGTTGATCACATTCGTAATGCTCAAGCGAAAAAGTTTTTGGAAAGTCAAGTAAACAAAACAAAAAAATCATTTTCACGTATTTATCCTGATGCTTCTGATGGTGCAATAGATTTATTAGAATATTTGCTTTTATTTTCTCCAGATGCTCGTATTGGAGTAGATTCTGCACTTGCTTCGCCTTACATTTCAGCTATAGTGGATACACCTTCCTTAGTGTTTCCTGATACTTCTATGGATTTTGAATTTACTTTTGAGAAGATTTCATTTACCAAATTCCAATTGAAACAGATGATATTAAATGAAGTCCAGTCACTTAAGAAACAAAAGGCATTAGCTCATCGTGTTACTTCTGTCTTTAGTGGAATCTCATATGATCCCTTAAAAAAAGAATGGGAAAAAATAGAAAATAGTGAAGAAGAAAAAGAAAAAGGGAAAAAAGATGAAGACGAAGTTCGTAAAATTGATAGGGTATCAAGAGAGAAAATGTTAGTGCAAAGCCCTTCGCGCAAAAATACAGTTGCTATGGAACGATTGTCTGATAAATCATGTGGAGATAAAGCAATGTCCTGTTTATCGCCTAAACGAACGACTAGCAGCCGATATAACGATGTTGATGTTCCATCTTCAGCGAATCATCCATCGACAAGATATAGAGATAGTGAGAAACAAAAAGAGGAAATGGAAACAAATGTGGAAGAATTAGTTGGTAAATTTAGTGATGCCTTGAAGGAAATTGGTAATAAACCCACTAGTAACACTGCTCCTAAGAGAGGGTTTGGTATGAATACAAATAGATCTTTGATACAAAAAGTGACAACAACCATCGCTCCAAATTTGGATAAGGATAGAAGTACAAGGTATGGGGCTGCTGCATCTGCAGGTGCTGGTGCTGGTGGTACTGGGCGAAAAAAGCTAACTGTCGCTCAGAGTCCTAAATTTCAAAAGATGAGCTGGCAGTCTAATGGTATTACAGGACATGGACCTCCTATAAGCTCCGGTTATAAACGGGTTATTCCGGCAAAGGAACCTGTATTGCTGCAGTCGAAGCCTCGTGCTCCTAGGGCCACATCCGCTCCTCGAGATCGTCAAACTTCGACAACTGCCACTGGATCTGGTCTTCATGCACAACGAAGAGAAATAGTAGGAGGTTCAGAGTATAATAAGTATTCAGGTATTCGCAATGTTTCTTCTGCGGGTACTAGTAGACGATAATAATTGGTTGGGGTTTGGGTTGGAGAAATAGTAGAGGGAAAAGAAAATGTATTTTATATCCATTATTTTAATTTAAATTAAATAAGATCAATGGTGATGGTGTCCCCCTGCTTTCATGATGTACCTCAGTCCGCAGTACTTGCAAACTGCAGGTTCCTTTGATATTGTATCTAATTGGATATATTCAAGAGGATGACCAAGAGCCCCACCTCCTCCATCACAAATGGCACGAGTCCCAGCAACCTCAATAGGAGGAACTGAATTTACTAACTTCTCAGCATTGCTACGATGCTTACCTTCCGCATACTAAAATAATAAAATAATAATTTCAATCATGACAAGGAAGCAAAAATTAATTTTGACAAAAATAAATTAGATTAATTAATGAAATCAAGTTAGTTCGCAGTATGTGTAATAGAATAGAATGAATGGAAGACAAAGAATTTAAGAATCGGTTTAGTCTTTACAGGATGAGCAAGACAACTTACCGGTGATGGGCGAGAAACAGAGCTTAAACTTGCCGCTTGGCAAAATAAATTCTTTTGTCGCAGTGCTGACCCCCTTAGCCTCGCACTGCAAACCCTGAGAATTCTAACTGCCTGTGACTGCATTGATTAAATCACGTTCACAAATGCAGCGTGTTTTGTAGTTGTCTTGGGAGAAGAGATTCCCAAATAACAATCACAAACCCCGCAGTTCTGTTTTACAGTTTTAGATAGCCAGGGCGGCTAGAACCGAGCATTAATAATTGAAAAAACGGAGCAGTGACGGCAGTGACGGGATGAAGACCTTATTAGAAATGCTGGAGGAAGTTGATTCCTTTTCTTTGGCTATGGCACCTGGATTCTTTAGAAAGTATGCGTATTGTGGTGCATTGAGTGCTTTAGAAGACGCTGGATTGCTTTTTTTAGACTCTGCTTGTGGAGCATCAGCAGGAGCAATAGTTGCAGGTATGTTAGGATGTGGAAAGACGCCAAACGAGCTTCGCTCTACACTTTTCGCATTAGAGAGGAGAGATATTTGGGATCCTTCCTTTTTTACTATTTTCTTTGGTTTTTTGAAAGGTGTGAAATTGCAAGAAACCCTTGAAAGATATATGGATATCAAACAAATGGAAAATTCTACTATTCCTATTGGAGTTACTGCTTTCGATATCATGCATTTTTGTACCAAAATCTTGCAAACTGGTTCTCTAGTTCGCAATGTTGCCGCGAGCTGTAGTGTTCCTGTCATGTTTCAGCCTGTAATGATTGATGGAAGCCCATGTGTTGATGGGGGTGTATTTGATAATGCTGGTATTATGGCATTGCCATTAACCCATCAATTGTCTCCTTCGAGTTCAAAAGGCAAAAGTAATAAACGTGATGGTCGAAATAAGTTATTAAAAAATCGTTTCGTTGTGAATATTATGGCTGATGAATCACAAGTGAAGGATTCAATCTTACCAAGTGGAATTGAAACCAGTAGAACCACTCTCTTAACCATCGTTCTTAAAGGGGTTCCCCATGTCTCACCTTTCTCAATGAAAGAGGGAGGGCCGCTTGCATTCGACGTGGCGAAAATAGGTCTTGTGAGAGCCTTGAGGGGTGATAGCGTCACGATGAGTAAACTATCGCATAATCATTATCTTTCCATTGTTGACTGTTTCGTTGTGAATCCTACTACTCTTATTCTGTCCGATTCTTCAAGTAACATAATTGAAGAAACCGGGAAAATGACGCATCGCCGTCGCTCCTCTTCGAGGAGGAGGAGGAATGGGTGCCTAAAAAATAAATGTGATGAGACAATTATTTAATTTTTTACTGTTAGAGAACGTTAATTTGCATTTCATATTTGGTTTGTTGTTATTTTTTACCTTGATACTTTAATTTTTTTTTAATGGTTAATTATTAGTTTGTAAAATCAAAGGTCAGTTACTTCGTATATGATTTCCCTGCTTAAACAAGGGTGGTAAGAGTGTGGCAGCTATCGCCAGAGTACCCAGCGAAGCACTTGCAGATACCAGTGGCATAGTCGCACTTTCCACGGCGACCGCACTCGAAAGAGTGGAAGTGAGATGACTGTTGCTCAATGGTGTGGGAAGGATCGGCGAGAGTGGCCTTGGTACGGGCATCAAGACCAGTGATCTTGGGTGTGCAGCCAGATGCGCACTCAATTGCCTCAACCCAAAGAAGGTTCTGAGGACCCTGCACGGAATCACCACTGAAGGTAATGTCGATAGAGTACCAGCCGGCGGCCGTTGTCGCAACAGAGCTTTCAGTGCCCGATGCGGTTCTAACCAGACCACGACGGACGGAGACACCATCGATTACCTTATTGGGAAGGTGGAGGAGGGCCTGCTTGATGTCGTTAAACATATCGGCTTCCTCATCGGCAGCGGTGACGTCGGCGAAGACAATAGGGATAGTGGTGAAGGTTTCGTTAAGCTTAGACTTGAAAGTGAGGGCAAAAGTCTGTCCAACGAGAGAGGCTGCCCCACCATCAGCTGCTGCGAGGGGTGCATTGGAATCATCGAAGTAAGGAACAAAGACCAACTGCTGAACCTGGTAATCATCTGCAATCAAAAGGTTGTCGCGCTGGTCGAGAACATCAGTGACATAAGGGCACATGCGCTTGGAGCAATCAACATCGCCATAGAGGGCGTCACAAACGCAGCCTCTGTGCTTGTGCTTATCCCAGCCGTGGTACTCGGTGGGCATAGATCCCAAAGGATGTTCGGCAGAATCGAGCCAGGCTCTCTTCTCGGTGACTGAGTCGTGATAAGGGCTGGCGAAACCAAGATCCTCAATATACTCGCAAGTTCCATGACCTGAGCACGAGTTGGGGCAAGTGGCACGCTGGCAACCCTTACCTTCGTACCCCTCGAAACATTGGCACTGACCAGAGGCACGGTCACAGACACCCTTACCGGCGCACTCAGCGTACTTGTGGAAATTACCCTCAACATCAGGGGTATCAACCCAAGCAATCTCATAAGGGCAAATGCGCTCGGAGCAATCACCAGAATCGTGACCCATTCCGATACCGTAGTTATCGTAACACTGGCACACATCGTCGAAAAGACAAACACCGTGGCCGGAGCACGAGTTATCGCAGCGAGCTGACACTGAGCCAATCAAGGCCAGAACTAAAAGAGAAGTGTACATCATCATTGTAATGCTGTAAAAGGACAAAACGAAAACAAAAAAAACAAAAAACAAAACAAGTGAAGGATAATGTAATGAATTAAGATATTGTGGTTAGTAATTGGATGTAGGAAGGATACTATACGCAATCTATATAGAATCTAAGCTAAATAAAAGGGAAATCGTACGGATTTACTATGGAACAAGAGCAAATCAAGGTCGTCGTTTTTCGAGAAATATTTTTGCATTAAAAACAATCGAATCGAGCATAAAACGCAATCAAAACTTTGACCATATACGCATATCTTCTTTTGGACACCTCTATCAATACAAATCGAAACAGAAAACAAGTCAAACATACCTGAACTAAGCAAACAAAGTAGGTTCAAAAAATGTGGTTTCACAAAAGTCGCGTTGGGAAAACCTCCGTTCCGGTGAGAGGGACCCTAAAATCAACCACGGTCCAGGTAGTTGGTTTTCCAAAGGTGGGAAATAAAGAAGGAGATAATAGAGAGGTTGTTCACTATCGCTTTCCCTTTGCAAACTTGCACAAGAATACAATCATTTTCTTTGTCTGTTTTATTTGTATTTTTGTTCTTATTCTTTAAAAGTTTACTATGGATCACGCTCTAGACACCACTCTATCCTCGAAGCCTTTCGTGAAGGTAAAATCTCCTATTTGTCTCTCGTATCCATATATGTTCTATTGATATTGCATATGTCTCAATAAACAAACCCCCGATTCTAACTAAACTTATAAATTCTATTTTTCTATCTTTTTTCAGGGTACTTTAATTGCCGACCATAATGGACTTTGTATTGCGGCAAAAGGAGAGCTTGATGAGTCGCTATCTGGGCGTTTTTCCTCTATTTCAAAAGCAGCAGCTGTTCTTGAACCAGAACAAGCTGTACCGACCGTACTTATTGAGACACAAGAGCGAAATATTCTTATAAAGGAATATGATTCATTGACGGTAGTTTTGCGTTGTCAACGTAGTGAGGACTAAAGTCGATTTGTAAAGCTTGTATCATTATTAATAGTATTACTTTGTTGACACTTTTGAATTCAAAAAAATAAACTTAACTTTTTTCTATTTATTATTATACAACGGTTCGCTAACAACTCATAATTAAAGTGACCGTTGTAGTAGTTAGGACAAAAAGGGGACGTACGCACACAAGATTTATTCTTCCTTCACACTAATCTATTTGGCGAAGAAATGGAAATAGAATTTTCTTTATTCGAATAAGGATACAATCCTGGAACACCTGCCTGTTTTCTCTTGATCTGCATCTCTTTTCTAGCTTCACAGCACAATAGGTGAGCAGACAAAGTCACTGTAGGTTTCGCACAGAAAGGGCATGCTCGCTCGAGACTAGCGGCTCCAGTGAGTCCTTTGCCCTTTTCGTGAACGATATGCTCTTTTAGAGTCTTATCATTCACACAGCTTCGCATATGCTTAAATAAATCATCACGGGATTTGATGCTGATAAAGTCGCAATATGGGCAGTCTAGCCCATCATCTGCACATTGTTTTGAAGAGGTTGTAGCAGCAGCCTTTACTGCGGGTGAAATACGATTCGATAATCCTAGTTTGGACTTTCTAGAACTATGAGGCATCCGGCTAGAAAATGAGGTTTCCTCTGGGGTCTTTGCTGTAAACTCCATGGGTGTACCTTGTAACCTATGTCTCCTTCCATCATAGGGGGTACGCTTTTCACCAAAAACACTTTTGCATACTTTCGCATGAGATGCTAAACGACCAGTAGAAAATTTTCTACCACAATCACTGCACACTTCTACTGCATTATTACTTGAGGAAGACTCTTCATGTTCTGCCATGGATGCTTCCATGGTTTTATCAAAAGCATCACTTGCACTGCTTAACTCCAGCTCATCTCCTTGTTGCTCAAATACATTTGTCGATGGAGATTGTTTAAGTTGACGCAATGTATGTAAAAGCGATTTAGCGAGGGGTAATTCAAACCCAGGTTCGCGGTTCTCACGGTGAGGTACACCGGGACACGACCTCAAGTGCGCTACTAGCTGGCTTACCGGCGGAGACAGAGATTTGCCCACTGGCGTCTCGTCCATCGAACAAGTTCGATCTTGCTCGTAGGCTCCTGATGAATTCTCTCCAATGTTAATTTTCTCAAAGCTATGACTATCGTCATCCCAATATGACAAATTTACAGTAGCAGCGCAACAGGGGCAGAAAATATTCGCTTGGGCCGAGCCTACTAAGACCTCATTGTGGTCTATCACACTATCCTGGAAGGGATACTCTACTGCCTCACTATGAGCTACAGATTTATCAATAATAGGTTCAGGTAGTTTGGTCGCTGTTTCGTCGTTGAGAAGTGAAGATGACTTTCCAGCACCAGAACCTTTCATTGGTACGACTGGTTTGCTTTGGCCCTCCTGTTCACGTCGCTGTAGATCTCTCTGGCGGGTCTGCGGATCAATAGCAGGTGGTGTTGCACTCGTAGGAAGAGACGAGCTAGGGGTTGTATCTACCTCTCCGCCTCTAGGGAGTCTAGATGGTGTGGACATATTCTTGTGGATATCCGTCGAGGAAGGGGCATCACTGATCGCTGTCTTAGGGGTGAATATTCTCGATGTTCCATCGACAACTAATTCAAATGCAGCAGGTGGCAATTTCCAGGTAGACCGCCTAGTTCGCCTATTGTAGAAATATCTCCTGCCTCCAGGGGTTTGGGCTTCTTTCCACTCATCACCAGGTTGTTGAATAGAATTCCTCGAATGTTCCAGGGCATCAGCAGCACGAGCAGCACGTTCCGAGGCGTACGCATCCATATACCCCTGGATACGACCACTAACGGACGGATCACGCTTCTTCTCAGGAGCAGATCGTGATCTCATTGTAGCATTGTCATCCCCGACCTCCGAATGTATTGTCTTTGTCTTTGTCTTTGGTCCAGGGTTCCTTGATCGCACCGGCTCCGCACTGGCAGGATATTTATACACAGGACCACCTGCACCCGCACCCGCACCCGCACCCGCGCCCGCGCCATCAACGGCATCAGGACTGGAAAGCAAACACTTTCCGAAATCGCTCTCCATCTTGCTTGTAGTAGGGCTTACGTGCACCCTCTGAGTAGGTAAGGGGATACGTGAGGGGGTCTTATACTTTGCGGCACTACCAGCGGACTGCGGAGACTTCGTTTCTTGCTGAGGTCGGAGTTCTCTTACTGGACTCAGCGTATAAGTCGCCTCTGTGGAATCGTTTCGCTTCTTGGATGCAGAAAATTGCAGTGAGTGGGGTTCAATGAAACTATTGGTATCACCAGCACCAGAAGCTAGCCATACCTCATGCAGCTCTGAAGGGTTCAAGGCGTCCTCTACGATAGAGGCACTTGCCTCTAGGTAGGGGTTAGTAGAGATATCTGACCCCCCATCTGTAGGAGGATGGATGCTTTCATCCACTAGTTCCAGACTTGATGTCATAGATGCAGCTGAAAACCCTTCAAATCCCATCATTCCTGTAGATGGTGGTGAAACAACAAAAGACCTCGTAGCCTTGAATTTAGGGGTAGAATCATTATACAGGGCCAACGTTGGATCCACTATAGATAGTGAATCCTCATTCACATTCAAAGAATGTCGCATTCCAATCGAAGGCGACTGTTCTGTTGGAGTATTAGAAGAGGCATTTTCTTTATCTTTATCAGAGGATTGTTGAATTCTTCCCTCAGAGGGAGAAATTACACCTCCAGAACCATTACTGCGAGCTTTGGTGCGAGTCCGCAATGCTGTAAGCTCTTTTTTCCACTCCATCGCAATAAATTAAATGGGTATGCCTAAAAAGCCTAAAATAATTTGAAAAAATAATTTCAACCGCGTTCTGGGATAGGTGGTTTTAGTGTTTCGCCAAAACGCGCTAAACATCACTAATTTAAGTAACATCAAAATAATAAACAAATGCTACTACAAACAAACAAAATAACTATGGACGCTGTATATATATAGAGGAGGAGGGAAGTATACCATATATATTAATATTATATACCACCTACTTTTTCGCGCCGCCGAGGAGAGCGTCAAGATCGTCGTCAAAGGCCTGAAGCTGATCCGCTAGGTCACTCATACCCGCATCTAGCTCCAGCCCCTCCTTCATGATCTCCTCTGCCACGTCGCTGTGCTTACCAGACAGCGTGCTGCGAACTTCTCGTT